>OBLT010001388.1_pt1 | contig 15516 bp, 12 predicted proteins | sample 1518721 | NCBI WGS metagenome assembly OBLT01 (sample SAMEA3539307, study PRJEB22396) | soil metagenome | biome: tundra; feature: field; material: soil | place: USA | collected 2010-05 | depth 0.15 m | reverse complement strand
TGAACCAGAGCCATCCGTCGATGTCACTTTGACCACGTAGGTGCCCGCCGTATCGTACACATGGGCTGCAAGTCCCCCACCTGAAGGCTCGGAGTTCTTACTTAGACCCGAGATCGAATGCGTGCTGGAATTGGGATCGACATAGCGATCGCCGAAGTCGAACGCGTGCTTGATCTGGCGAAAAGTCCCCCCCTGCGCTGGGTCAGAGATGCCGGCCGTCGTACTCGTGGATTCAGTGGCATCGAAGTGCACGGCGAGCGGGGCACAGCCCCTGTTCCGTGATGCCACCAACACCGCGGTTACCGCTCCACTAGTGAATGTGCCCGTTGTGGGCACTCCAACGCCACACGCACTGACGACGCCCCCGGTGCCTGTTATGCCACCTAACCCGGTCGTTCCGCCGGTTTTGGTCGACCCTCCCGTGTTGCCGCCAGCCCTGGTGACTCCGCCCGTTCCCGTCATTTCCCCTGTGTTGACGACAGTCCCGGTCGTCCCCCCCGTGGCCAGAAGACCGCCTGCACCAGAGGCGCCTCCGCTGGGCTCGGTGGTGAGTGGCATTGCGGTCACTACGATCTTTGCTGTTGCGGTCTTCGATGACTCTGCGTGGCTGGTGGCAACCACATGGTAGGTTCCTTCATCTACGGGCGCAGTGTAGAGTCCGTTCTGGGTCACCGAGCCTCCCGCGAGCCCTTCCGTCATAGACCAGGTTATCGCGACGTCTGACGCACCGGTGACCGTTGCTGCAAGCGGAACACTTAGTCCGGGAGCCAATGTCAAGCTGCTTGGCTGCACCGTGATGACAATTTCAGAACTGCCCGATGCGGAGTTGCCATGCGAGCAGCTGCTAGAAAACAGCACTGCGAAAGTTGCAAGAGTACATCGCACAGGGATTAGCTTCATTGGAGCCTCACATCAGAGGATGTCACCCACGGCTCGATGGCAAGCTGGGTGAGGATAGCTAGTATGTAGCAGGTGAGCAGAAAGTCAGGAAACAAAGTTGCCCTTCGGTTTCCACCCTCTTTGTAGGCGTAGGTGAGTCTGAATCCTCGCTTGAAGCGGTGCGTTCAGCTGGAAGGTAGGTAGCGGAGTCCTCAGGCCCGGCCTTCGCTACAGTGCTTTCGCTGGCGACCTGGGCATTTGTGGAGGTTAGCTACCGACACCGGCATCTATGAATCGCTTTTTCTGGCGTTGAAGGCGTACTTCATGAACTGACTCTTTCAGCGGGAGAACGATGATCGTTGTACCCGGAGGATTGTTGGCCATCTAGGTCCTTCATCGGTTTCCATTCACGTACCCCGCGCATCAAAATGCCTGCGAAGAGGAAGGGATAGTTAGCCCAAAGACCGTTGGGAATCAGATCCACTGACACCAGAGCAAGTATGAGAGCGAGTCCGGCCAGGGGGATCAGGGTGACTTCGTTTCCGTATTTGCGCAAGCGACGCCGAGCCGACACGACAGGGAAGAGCATGACTCCGAACGACACGACCAACCCGACAAAACCCGACTGGCCGAGCATAATGATCCAGAATCCATCGACGATGGCAATGTTTCGTCCAAAGGCGTCGTAGACAAAGTTGCGACCGTATGACCCCCAGCCGAATAGAATCTTCTCGCGAGCGTGCACAAGCAGCATGTCCTCATTGGCAAAGCGGAAAGCAAGTGACGAACTCCGGTCTGCGTCCAGCGCCCCGGCAGCGTTGAGAAAATCTGAAATCGGAAAGAGGCCCGAGGCACGCAGCCAGGGATAGGCCAGCACTGAAATGGCCAGGATGCTGGCCACCAGTAGCTGCCGCTTGGGCTTGACAAGGAGAATGACCGCACCCCCGACAAGACCCAGTACCAGGGCTCCAGTACTCCGGCAAAGGACGAATATGGCGGCGTTGAACCAGGCGAGGAAACGTACCGGTAGGCCAAGAAGATGGCGTCGAGTCTTCGCGAGGACGAAGAGCGCTAGGGTGGTGACCATGAAAAAGCGAGCAAGAGTGAGTCCGTGATTCATGAAGACCGAGGGGCGATAGCCACCCCATCGGATAGTCTCATCGAACGCGCCTATCCTGAGTCCGTAGACCCAGTACAGGAATTGGGGGCTCATGCGCATCTCGACGATCGCGAAGGGGCAATAGACGATCCCAGCGATGCCGAGACCGGCGAGTAATCTCTCGACGTCTTTCGGGCGACGAAAGAGCATGTATCCCAGGTAGAATGCCAGACAGACCGGGATGAAGTCAGTAAGCCCCACGAATATCCCGTCCTTGATCCCCATGGCGGGAATCTCGACCTCTCCCGCGGCTCCAAGGGTCATCACCTCGGAGTTGGTGAGTCCCGTGAGGACTCCGCCCACAAGTGCGAGAAGGGAGCAAGCAACAAACCACTTCTCCTTGGGCAATTTCGTGACTTCTGCCGGGCACCGCAGAAGACAACCGATAAGGACACAAAGATATGTGAGGTTGTGTTTATCGAGAGGTGGCGTCAACGGGATCTTGAAGGTGGTCAGCACCGGAAGAAACATCTCGCCACCAAGAACCACCAGCAAGCAAGCTGGGACGGGAGGAATGACAAGGAAGACCCCGATCATCAGAGGGATGGAGAGGCCCAGAGCTATTTCGGCGATCAAGCTGGTCAAGGCTGCAAACCGCTAGAATCCATGTTGCGGTTCCTGGAGTCTGGCACTCTGTCTACCCAATCAAAGCCGAGTATCCGCCGACAACCATAGAGACGCAACCGTATCGACGAAGCGACGCTGGTTGTAGGGATAGTTCGGGGGTGTAGGTGGATGTGGTTAGGCGATGACCGGAGGTACTCATGCTTAGCGAAGGACAGCTAGGCACTTTCCGGCACGAAGTTAGCCGCTCCGGCCATTACCCTTTGAGCAAGCACTGGCCGGCTTCTTGCGGACCTGCGCGGGAAGTCGCGGCAGGGGAAGCGGATGTTATGCCCGCCCGTAACGGGTCCGCTCCGAAATGAGTGGCCGAAGTTGACACTACCCGACCAGGTATGACAAACCCTTGATGGTACTGGCGAGTCCCGGCGTTGCAGTCGGACTCGGTGTATTTGGTCATGATCTTCAACTCTGTCGCCTATCTCCTTTTCCTACCGCTGGTCGTCACAACCTACTACTTGTTGTCGCAGAAGTGGCGCCAGTATCTCCTGGTTTCGGCCAGCCTCTTCTTCTACAGCTTCTGGAGCCTCAATCGCAGCGGTTCCTGGCCCCAGCGCCTGCATGACCTGTTCATCACGGACGGCTTGCTGCTCATCACGATTTTCGTGGATTTCTCCGTGGCCAAGTGGTTGTCGCGAGAGGAGCGGCCGAAGCGGCGCAAATGGATCCTGACCATCTCCATGGTCACCAATTTGACGATGCTCGGCGTGTTCAAATACGCGAACTTCATTGCCACCTCGTGCCAGGACACGTTTGGCGTGCGCCCCTGGCCCCACCTCGACGTCGTCCTACCTCCAGGCATTTCATTCTACACGTTCATGTCGATGGCTTACGTCATTGATGTCTACCGGCGCGAGCTCAAGGCGCGGGGCAAGTTGATCGATTTCTCGGTCTTCGTCGCGTATTTTCCCCACCTGGTGGCGGGCCCAATTCTTCGGGCGAAGAGCCTGCTACCGCAAATGTCGATTCGTCAGCCGCTCGACTGGAGCAACATCCGTCGCGGGCTAGGACTCATCCTGTGGGGCATGTTCGTGAAGGTGTACCTTGCCGACACGGTGGCCCACATCGTCAACGAGGTCTATGGCGACGTGGGACATGCCTCAGGGTACGGGCTTCTCATGGCCACCTACGCGTATTCGGTTCAGATCTACTGTGACTTCGCCGGATACAGCGACATCGCCATCGGCTCAGCGCTCCTCCTCGGAATCAAGCTGCCAGAAAACTTTCGCACGCCCTATCTATCGTTCTCCATCACCGAGTTCTGGCAGCGATGGCACATGTCGCTGTCATCCTGGCTGCGCGACTATCTTTACATCCCCTTGGGTGGCAACCGAAGAGGCCCTCTGCGTACCTACGTGAACTTGATGATCACCATGCTTCTCGGCGGCCTGTGGCACGGCGCTGGTTGGCATTGGATGATCTGGGGCGGGCTACAGGGGGGCGTGATGTCGGTGGAACGAATGCTAGGGGTGAAAGGAAAGGCCCCTCAAGCCCTGCTGCTTCGAAGCGTGCGTTGGTTCTTGACCTTCCACCTAGTTTGCCTGTCGTGGGTCTTCTTCCGATCAAGCGGTATCAGCGCGGCCTGGGAAATCGTCAAGCGCATCGCGAGTCGGTCCCCGGGGGAGTACCACTACGGCCTCACTCCGGCGATCATGCTATCCGGCGTATTGCTCGCAGACGTCGCTGGAATCCGCGAACGCTGGGTTGAGTGGATTGCGCGGCAAACGGTCTCCTTGCGTTGGCTCGTCTATGCGGCCTTCCTTCTGCTCCTGCTGACCTTTCAGAAGGCGAGCAACCCGGAATTCCTTTACTTCCAATTCTGAGCGCACCGGATGGACCAGACCAACCTTCCCGAGCCTTCACCCCCCCAGCCCGTAGCGGAGCCGAAGTTGCACATTGCCAAGGTTGTCAAGCTGCTTGGTCGCGATCTGATCGTTCTATTGGCCATCGCTGGGCTCATCGAGACGGGACTGCGTGTGTTTGGCGGCATGAGCGGACGTCCAGGGCTTTTCGATGCTGAATTCACAGGCGGTAAGCCCAACGCAGTGAATGCGCAGGGGTTGCGTGGCCCCGAGGTTACGCCCGCCAAGAAGCCTGGAGAGCTCAGAATCCTAGGTCTGGGCGACTCCACGACTTTTGGAACCGGTGTGGCCTGGGAGGAGGCCTGGCCGAACCGATCCGCCATCGCACTTGCAGCTGGGTTGTCTCGAGACGTCGTTGGAATCAACGCTGGCGTACTAGCTGCATCGGTTAGAGACATGGCGTTCGCCATGGACCACGCTTGGGGCGATCTGCAGCCGGACGTGGTTGTACTGGTCATCAGCGGGAATATGGTGTCCTTGGCTTGGATCCGACGTGAACAGGCGGCATCCATGCCTGCCCAGGAGGGGCCCCCGGTGGCTTCACCTGTGGATCAGCTCAAGACCGCGCTCAACCAAGCCTACCGCTACTTGCAGCTGCCAAACCAATTGACTCTGATCAGCGAAAGGCTCACGTACCGAATCGGTCTACAAAACCACAATGTTGTAGCGGCCGCTCCATACGGAGCGCTGCTGGCGCACGGTTGGCGGCAGATGGACTTGGACCCTGCGATCGCAGTGGAGGCCTGGCGCCTGTTTGAGCAGGACCTCGCCACTCTACGCGACCGCACTAGCGCCAGGCACGCGCGACTCTATGTGGGATACCTCCCGGTGCGCTTCATGTTGGGTAACGGTCCAGGGGACAATGAGAAGAACGTGCCGCTGCATCGCTTGAGCATCGACCCGAACCAGCGTGTGCAGGAGATATGCTGGCGTCTAGGTGTGCTCACGGTCGATCTGAATCAAGCACTGCGAAAGGCGCGTGAAATCTCGGGCAAGACCCTGTACAACGCCATGGACTACACCCACCTGAATCCCAGCGGTCATCATGTCATAGCAGACGCCATCGCCAAGCGAGTGGTTCAGGATCTTAGTGGGCATTAGTGCTGATGCCCTGGACAACCAGGCATTGAAAGCGCTGGTTGCGAAAGACGGCGAAGCCCTCGTGCTACCGCCAAGCCGTGGGCTTTCTTCAGGCGGATCTCGGAATGAGCAAGCGACGGCCGTGTGCAGTACTGGATACGCCGCGGTCGAGCTGCCGCTATCGGGTGAAGCCCGGCAGGTTGGTGGCCGCTCTGCTGGAAGGGCTACGTCAGCTGGCAGCGAAACGGCCACGCTTTGGATACCGGCGTTTGACCGTGCCCTTGCGCCAGTCCGGCGGGCACCCAAACCACAAGCGGGTGTACTGCCTCTACCGTCGTGAAGGGTTGGCCGTACGTCACGACTCCAAACAGCCCCGTCAGGATCCAGAAACCCCAGCAAGAGCCGCCCAGGCGCGCTCTGCAGACACGCTCAGAGGCATGCTTCCGTGGTTTGGGTATCGTGAACCTCGAGTGCCACGGCACTTGGGACTCACGGCTTGTAGGACGATGGACTACGCTACTGGTTGGCGAAACCTACAAGAAGATCATCCAACTGGGGCTATAGACTCCGCAAAATCTGTCGTATCTACTTGAACACGGTTGGTATCTGGTCCGGCCATACGATTATTGAGAACGGAAGACTTGGCTGCGAGACAGAGGTCGCAGGCGGAGGACGGGCGATGCCTCTACCTTTTCTCGATGGCGAAACTGTACCGGGTAGCACTGGGAGTTTCTCCCGACGCAGCTCCTAGGCGTTTCTCCCAATCGCTGCTTGTTAGGGTGTGCATATCAACCAACGAGTCAGCTCGCGCACGAGACGATCTGTACTGCAACACCTATTCGCCGACAGCTCTACTTGCTTGGGACGGCTCTACTGGTTTGGTTGCTGGTCATTTCGCAGGCAATTGGTCTGCAACCAGCCTGTCTACCTTCTGTGGCTCCTATGTCGGGTATCGGTGGCCAGTTTCGCCATCGCTGTCATTCAAACATAGCTAGGGTTTTTATTCGCCGCGCTGCGTGTGCTGGCGGCCGCGCAATACCGTTCGGCTCGTCATGCCGTTTGGCGCTCTTTGAGTCCACCGGTGATCCCTATCGGATCCTAAAAGAACAATTGCGTTCAAGAGAGGTTCTATGACACATACAACTCGGCTCGCAATCGGCCTCGCACTGATTGCTGCAGTATCCTGCGGCCCGTCCAATCCCTCTACTACCCAAGAAGACAACTCTCCTGCCAATGTAGTTGGGGAGACAGACCTCGGATTGGCTTCCTGGCACTGGCGCACCCATCAGACCGGGGGCACTACGACTCTCGGCGGCGCAACCGGCAGTGGCGGAAATGCGGCAACCGGCGGCACGACAGGCGCGGGAGGCACGACTAGCTCCGGTCGAGCAACAAGTGCTGGCGGCCTATCAAGCACCGGCGGCGTTGCCAGCACTGGTGGCATTACCGGGATCGGCGGTGTTGCCAGCAGTGGCGGCACATCTAGCGCTGGCAGTAGCAGCGCAGGAACTACAACGGGCACTGGTACCAGCGGACCCATTACCGCGACCCTGGTGGCATCACGGGCGTCGGGCTATGCCCCGCTCGCCGTGCATTTCGATGCCACTGGATCCACGAGTACGACCGCCGGAATAGGCGACCCAGCTCAGGGCGGCACATTCCGCCAGATCAAGCACGCGTTCGACTTCGGCGATCCCAATTCCGGTACGCATTCGATTTCGGGCCTAAGTAAGAACTCTGAGCCTTCAGGGGCGGGACTTGCAGCCCATGTGTTCGATACGGCGGGCACCTACGTGGTCAAAGTGACATCGACGGATGGCTCTGGTTCAACGGCAACTGCGTCTGTAACGATTACCGTCAACGACCCATCCGTGCTCACTACTTACGCGATCAGCAAGACCGGCAGTTTCACCGGGGCACCTGCGGGATCAACGCATCTTACGCAAAGCACTCTTCCGACATTCGCAAGCAATTGCCGCTATTTCTTTAATCGTGATGAGGACTGGACAGGCACGACTATTGATATTGAAGACAACCTAGCCAATATTCACATTGATGCCTATGGCACAGGCGCAAAGCCAATTTTTGATGGAGTTAAGGTCGGGGCATGGCGTCCCGCTACCGCCAATTTTGCAACCGACATAAGGGTCAATAATCTAACACTCACATCCTCTGGACCATTGTGCAATATCGCGTACCGTGTTCTCTTTTACAACGTGGATGCTGTACCGGGCGCCAACATAGGAACGACATGGATTCAGGACGATCCAAAGGCAAGTATTCCACTGTCGGAGATGATCAATGTGCACGAGCTTTTCTTTGTGAATTGCCAGTTACTCGGGAACGGAACTTCATCTAACTATACGCTCTACGGAAACTCGTCACGACTGGTTGTGTTGAACAGCTACACGGGCGGTACAGGTCTAGGAGACGTTCGCCTGACAGCAGTAGATCGTGGGGTTATCCGCCACTGCAAGATCGAAAGCCCGTACACGGACAACACCGTTCACGCGCTTAAGTTGCACTCAGGAGGCCCAAATGCATATAATGACAATTGGCTAGCGTCTGGCGGGGCACCAGGCTCTATCGACCCGGGTTATCATAACTGGATGACAAACAAGGTTGTATTCGCCAACAATCAGTTTGGAGGGGGTAATAATGGCGCAGCTATCGCCAACTGGACCGTAGCGATCTGCCCGCAGAATGATGGGTACGGCTTGGCCGGAACTGAGCCCATACAGGACGTCATTGTGGAAAACAACAATTTCATCCATGCGCCGGCATGGGGTGGGAGTAACCTAGACCTGTCCTGGCGGGGTCGACGCCTGACCAGCCGTGCTAACGTCGTTTCGCAAGGAACCGGCAATTTCCAAATCGGTCTCGGTCACGCGCAAACGGTTGATTTCGATGGGCCATATTTCACAAATTGAGAAGCCTCCCCAACGAATCGTGGGCGTGCGTCGATTCTCGCGTAGTTTCACCGGCTGCTTCTCACGGATGATTGAGGGGGCGATGGTGTGAAGCGAAAGCCCCGACGCCGAGGAGATCGGTGCCGGGGCCACGGGTGAAGGGCCTGGAACAATGTCACTATCGTTCGAAGACATAGAGGTACACGGTGCCCGGCGACATTCCCTCGCGGCCACCTCCGGTCTCCACGTTGATCTGTAGGCCGTTGCGATACGCCGAGACTGGAATCTCGGAGGAGTGGATCACGATCCTTTCAGATTCGCGATTGTTCTCTGATGGGCTGGCGGGCGAGCCATCACGATGGGCGAGTTTGTATAGGACGATTCGTCGCGGCTTGGTCAGCGACGGCACTCGGATGTTGACTGGAGTATATCCACTCCCAAAGTCTTCGCCGTCATGTTTGCCAGGATACTTACGTGAGAGAACCGCCACGGAGACGCTGGAGCTGTCCTTGAAAGCATAGGCTGAGACCAACGGAAGGTGCTCAACCTTCTTGTCTTTGAGATGGTCTATGGACGGCACGCGGAGAAGCTCAACCCCCAACATCTCCCTGCCGCGCGCAAAGACGTTGCGCAGCTTCAGTGCAAGCCAGCCTGGATGTCCGCGAAAGCCGCCTGCCTCAGGCATGGTATGCGAGCTCCACCATTTGCCACTGCCAAACCCTAAATAGCATTGGTGGGAGAATCCGTGCAGACTCGAAAAGAGCCAGGTGTCAAGAGCTGCCACGCCCATGGCCATGGACTTTCCGTAAAGCTCGTCGATCTCGGCCGCATCGCCCTGGTTCGTCCAATAGCCGCTGGGCCCGCCCTCATAGGCTTCCAGCCGATAGTGCTGGCCTAGAGTACCGTTGATTTTGCGACGGACTTCGTCGCTGTCCGTGAGCAGTTTCTGAATAGCCTCCATCCCCAGGAGGGTCGCCTGCAGTCCGTGCGCATCAAAAGTAGACCTACCTTTGTCATTTGTCTCCCATTTGGGGCCGACGTAGTTCGCGTGACCGAGGTAGTCGGTGACGTGGTTGTGCATGACTGCGGCTTCACCATAGCTACCACCGTTCTCGGTCGTGGCAGAGTAGTTCGCCCCCAGTGCAAACTTCAGCTTGTCGCCCAGTCTGTACCTTTCCCAGAAAGGCAGCTTTGTGACGTGCTCCTCGAACATGTAACGCGCAAACAGCCCATATTCTGCACCCCCCTGGTGCACAGCGCCCGGCGCGCCAAATCCATCCCAGCCATAGCCGCCAGCGCCGTTGTGCCAAGTCTCGTTGCCGTACTCGAGGATGACTTCTCGAAATTCATCAGTCCACGGTCGACCGTGTCCGCGCTGTCGAAACCGCATGTAGGCGTAGGGCTTGTCCTTGGGGGAGTCGACGCCCTCTTCGAACGGAACACCAAGGTACTCGACGATCGCCGCCCACTCGTCTTCCGTGTACTCCTCCGCAAAAGTCAACAGCGGCACCACGCGAGTTCCGGGTACCGTTCCCGTCTTGTAGGCCCAAGTCATGACCGCCGGCAACGTCACACCCGATGCGGCACTGAAGGCCCCGTCGTTCACGCTATAGGTCGGATTGCCGTCCCAAGTGCCGAGCAGGCTGTCCACGCTGCTTGTCTGATAAGAGAGCGAGTAGAACCGAACCGCAGGCTTGGCGCCCGAAGCAGGCATGCTTGCCATCCAGGTATCGATGCTGAGCTGATTGGGACCGTTGGGCTCGTTTTTCTGTTTCGGATCGAATTCAAACAGCATCAGATTGTCGACGTAGTAGGTGCCGCCGCCAGTGAATTCGAGGCGTGGCCCAATATGAGCGCCCGAAACAGGATAGGAACCGGCCAGGAGGTCATAGGTATATTGCTGCCATTTGTCGGTCACGACCCACGGGCCCTGTTGATTGAGGCTGGCGTAGGCTGGATTGCCGCCAAAACCGGCCCGGACCTGACCGCTGCCAGTCCCCGCTCGACGTAGCCAGACTGAGAATCGATAGGTCCTGCCAGGGTGAAGCTGCGAGTACCATTGCCCTTCCTTGGCGTCGTAGGGATGAAAGATCCATTGGCCCACACTCACGGGCGTGGGACTCGCGATGTCCAGCTTCAGGCAGGTTTCGCCCCGCATTTCGAACCCGGCGGGAATGGGGTCAGGGTGCCGCGCCAAGCTGGCCTCGATACCTTTGTCCATCCACAGCGTTTGGAAGTTGCCACGGTAGTTCTGGCGGACGCGCGGGTGGAGCTGTTCGACCGGGACCGCCAAGCGCTTGAGTACCAAAAAGACGTAGTCTCCCCGTCGGAGATTGAGGCCGCGGTCGACGTAGACGCGATTCTGACCCTCGGGCATCCAGCCTCCTTGCGGCAACTCGGTGGTCCTTTCAGGAATCTTGGCATGACCCAAGAACAGGACGTGGTCTGCTCCCGAGGCGTCCGCGATTCCCCGAGCGAAGGACAACGCTTCTCCCTTGGCGTCGACGAGCCGATAGAAGCGAAGGTTTGCTCCATTGCCGAAGCCTGTCCAGAGTGTCTGATGGAAGTTGGGTCCGTCGTCGCTGTTCCATTCGATCCATTGCCCTTTGGCATCGTCGCCAGCGCGATCGATGCGCAACAATTGGCGATGGACGAGTGGCTCGAACCCTGTGCCATGGAAGAAGTTGTTCGTGGCGAAATTCGTGCCCCCGGTGATCTTCGAAAGGTTCATTCCAAGGGGTTCCACATCGGTGCGGAGCACTTGGTCGGTGACTATGATCTCGGCCGGGGCATTTAGGTTGGCGGGCTCGCGCTCTGCTGGTTCGGCGATGATCTGCACGACGTCTGGTAGGCTTTCGCTCTGGCCTGCCCCCACACGAAGCTCCACGAGATAATTGCCCGCGCGATCGGCAGTGAAGGTGGTGTCTGCGGCTGTCGTCTTTGACAGGGTGGCGTTCGAGCCCGTGGGGCGAGAGCGGAGATTCCAAGCGTAGCGCAGACTGGTGGAGAGCGACCGATAGCTTTGCGAGCCATCGAGGTGGACGACGCTGCCGACCGTGACCCTTTGTGTCGGGCCCGCATAGGGCGCAGGCGTTGGACCACCGCTCGGCCGCACCACGAGCTCAGCGACCTGCGTATCGCTGCCACCATGACCATCCTTGACCGTCAAGTGCAGGAGGTAGCTGCCCGCTTGGTCAGGCTTCCAACGAGTGGTCTCATCGGTGGGACTATTGATCTTGCTCACAGCGCCAGTCGACGCCGAAGTGACTGACCACAGGAAGGTCAAGTGGTCGCCGTCAGGATCGGAGCTTGCGCTACCGTCGAGGACAACCGTCTGTCCCAACTCCACGTAGCGGCTTGGACCAGGATTTGCGTTGGGCGTGCGATTGAATCCGACTGTGGTTGGTGCTTTGCGGTCCTTGCCCGCACGCGCAGTTGCATCGTCCGAAGAGCTCATCCCTGAATCGGGAGGGCTCGGTAGCTGAAGACTCTGACTGCCCGTCATGACCGTCGGGGGATGAGCTTCGTGGTGCCAACGGCTCTTGCAGGAGAAGCTTTCCCCGAGCAACGCCACGCAGAGTGAGAATTCAACGAGCAGACCGGGGCGCGTGAGCACGTCGCCTAGGCTGATGGTGAAGTAAGTTTGGCGAGCCCGCCTGCAGGGAGAGAAGGCTTGTGGTTCTAGTCGCTCCATGGTTGTGACCCTCGACGAGACGAAATAGACGTGCGCATTATGGAGGATCTCCCTGGAAAATCACCGGAGAACGACTATCCTTCGCGCTTGCGCGCGTGGCGTTATGTTCTCGCGACACTTGCGCTCAAAAGAGGAACGATGGAAGCCCAGAACCCAGCCGCTTCAGCCACGCCGTCTCGAATTGGTGTTGTGATCATTGGACGCAACGAAGGTGAGCGATTGCGGCGCTGCCTGGTTTCGCTCGCCAAGGGCGGGCGGCATCTGGTCTACGTTGATTCCGGATCCTCAGATGGCAGCGTGGCCTTGGCTCGCGGTCTTGGTGCGCACGTCGTCATTCTGGATCCTGCGTTGCCTTTCACGGCAGCGCGCGCTCGAAATGCAGGGTTGGACGAGCTTCGTGAGATAGCGCCCGAGGTCGAGCTTGTCCAATTCGTGGACGGCGATTGTGAGGTTGCCGACGGATGGATAGAGAGGGCCGCGGTAGAATTTCCTATGGATGACCACCTAGCCGTTGTCTGCGGCAGGCGTCGTGAACGCTTCCCTCGGGCATCCGTGTACAATCTGCTGTGTGATATCGAATGGAATACCCCGGTTGGTCTCGCCGATTCCTGCGGCGGCGATGCCATGATGATGATTCGGCCGGTCGTTGATGTGCACGGCTACAATCCAGATCTCGTAGCAGGAGAAGAGCCGGATCTCTGTCTGCGTTTGCGACAGCGTGGCTACCGCATTCGGCGCATTGATGCCGAGATGACACTCCACGATGCCAACATGGTGAGGTTCACGCAGTGGTGGCGACGAGCCATTCGCGGTGGCCACGCCTACGCCGAGGAGTTCACTCGCCACCGACGGGAGCCGGGGAAGTTCTGGGCCAGGGAAGTACGAAGCAATCTCTTCTGGGGCGCCGCACTTCCAGCCGTGGCCCTTGGGCTTGCTTGGCCGCTCATGGGACTGAGCTTGGTGGCACTTCTCGGGTACCCTTTGCTCACGCTGCGGATCATGCATTCGATCCGCTCGCGCGGGATGACCGGGCGCGAAGCTCGGATATATGCCGTCTTCTGCGTAATGGGAAAAGTTCCCTCGGCCTACGGTCAAATCCGCTACTGGCTGAGGCATGCGAGGGGAAGACGGACTTCGCTTATCGAGTACAAGTAGGTGGGGATACTTCCAGGCATGGAAAGAGGAACGGCTGCCCCTATCCAATGTTCATCAGTTCGCGGCGCTGATCTGATCCTCAATGATGCGGGAATAGAACGGGGCACTAGACCAGCTGGGATGGTTGTTATCGGAGTACAGGGGAGCTCCATTGTATTCGAGGATGCATGCGTCGTTCGCGCACATCGCTGGTAGAGGCGAGATGGATCCCTTGATGAGACTGCGGTTGGTCTGAAGTGCGACTGCCATGAAGGCGAACACACGCTCGTGTTCCTTACGGGACGCCTCAATGTGCGTGTGAATGCCGAACGCACGGGCGCGCGCGAGGGCGATTGGAACCGACATCTTGGCAGTCGGAATGGGCTCCCAGATGTAGACGTTCCTACCCGCAGCGGCCAGCCGCTTCAGGGTGCGCGCAAACTGATCCTGGAAGGCGTCCATCGCTGCGCGCCCTTCTAGGTATGTCCCATCGGGACCCTGCAGGCTCCCCTCGATGGGCTCACGCCAGATGGATACGAGCACGATGTTGCGAATCTCTGGATGGGCCTCGATCCACGCGTGCGCACTAGAGTTGAATTCCCGGCAGGTCTTGCTTCCCAGTTCCAAGATCGGCAAACAATCATGCGAGAACACCAGGTGACCACTTTCGCCTCTGCGCTTGAGAAAGAGCGAAAAGGCCTCCGCCAAAGCCCAACCGTGCGAGTCTCCAACGACCATCCACTTGGCAGGTGCGTTGGCCTGTCCGATAGGACAGGGGCCGGCAGATCCGGGCCACTTGCCGACGACATACTCGCATCTTCTCGCCGCCTCGTCTTGATCCGTGGCGTAGTCCGAGATCCTGAGTACCTCGGCACTGAAACGATGTCGCCAACCCTTGGTGGCCAGACCTGAAGCCAGCAGTCCCATCACCACGGTGAAACCGATTGCGTAGGCGATGACGAAGCGACGTCCGCCCTCGAAGACAACGCCTCGACGGACCGGATCTTCGACCAGTCGATACAAGGCCGAGGCGAGGGCGATCGAGAGGGCCAGGGATAGCCATCGCCAACCCAGCGTGTATTCGACCATGTAGCCCGCGATGAAGACTTTAAGGGGCCAATGCACGAGATACAGCGAGTACGAGATCTTCCCAATGTAGACCACCGGCTTCACACTCAGTACGCGGGAACCCCAACTGCCCTTGCCCGATCCAGCGAGAATCAGAGCCACCGATCCCAGCGTGGGCAGTAGCGCGAAGGATCCTGGAAACGATATGCCAGGGCGAAAAGCCAAAACGCTGGCTGCGACGAGCCCCGCGCCAAGGATCGCTGAGAACTGTCTCCATGCGCCGCGCTTTTCGAACCACGGCTGCACGAACGGAATGAGGGCGCCCAGAACCAGCTCCCAAGCCCTGGTCGGCAGTAAGTAGAAGGTGGCTTCCGGCTTGATGTTGACGAAACCGAGGTTCAGGAGGAATGAACCTAATGCACCCACCGCTAGGATTGGCACGAAGAAGCGCCTTGCGTATCTGTGGATGCCGATCAGCAAGAGCGGATACAGGAGATAGAACTGCTCCTCGATGGCCAAGGACCAGCAGTGCAGCAACGCCACACCGTCCGCCCGCAACCCGAAGTAGCCTACGCTCCTCCACAGGTAGACGTTGATGAGATAGACTTGAGCCGTCAGGCTTTGCTTGGCGAGGTCTGTTACCTCGTGGGGGAGCAGCAGGACGTAGCTGAATCCGATGAGTAACAGTTGCACGGTCACGAAAGCGGGTGCCAAGCGGCGAAACCTTCGCAGGTAGAAGGTTCGGAGGCTGAAGCGCCCTTTTTCGAGTTGCTCCCAGATGAGCGACGAGATCAAGAAGCCTGAGATGACAAAGAAGACATCGACACCAATGAATCCCGCCTTGCCTGCGGCAAGGACGTCGAAGTGGAAGACAAGGACGAGCAGAACTGCAATGCAGCGCAGGCCGTCGATATCTGGTCGGTATTTCACGGGTGTCCCCATTTCAATACCGCGTGGCGGTGGGCGCTACAACATGATACTGAGGGTGGTATCATCCAGCCGGCTATGCCAGCCGTATGAACAACGCGAACGGGAACGTCCGAAGAATCGGTGGCTTAGCACTACTGATTGAAAAAGTTGCCAGTCCGCCGAGAAATCGGCGACATCATG
>OBLT010001387.1_pt1 | contig 15524 bp, 16 predicted proteins | sample 1518721 | NCBI WGS metagenome assembly OBLT01 (sample SAMEA3539307, study PRJEB22396) | soil metagenome | biome: tundra; feature: field; material: soil | place: USA | collected 2010-05 | depth 0.15 m | reverse complement strand
TGTCGGATGCGGAGCGGGCGGAGCAGTGGCATCGCATACGGCGCGGCGAGGCGCGAGTGGTGGCGGGAACGCGGTCGGCGGTGTTCGCGCCGGTCGGCGACCTTGCGCTCATCATTGTCGATGAGGAGCAGGATTCTTCTTACAAGCAGGAAGAGACGCCGCGCTATCACGCGCGCGATGCGGCGGTCATGCGGGCAAAGATGGCGGCAGCGGTCGTTGTGCTCGGCTCGGCCACGCCATCGCTCGAGTCGTACTACAACGCCAAGAAAAACAAGTATGCGCTGGTGGAGTTGCCGGATCGGGTGGAGATGCGTCCGCTGCCGGAAGTCGAGATTATCGACATGCGGCAGGAGTTTCAGGAGACGGGGCAGGAGCAGGTGATCTCGCGCAAGCTGGCGGAAGAAATTCGCGAGCGGCTGGAGAAGAAAGAGCAGGTCATGGTGCTGCTCAACCGGCGCGGATATTCTCCGATGGTGTTGTGCCGCGCGTGCGGCAAGACCTTGCAGTGCAAAAACTGTGCGGTTTCCATGACGCACCACAAGCGTGAGCACAAGATGGAATGCCATTACTGCGGGCATGTCGAGCACATTCCAGACAAGTGCGCGCTTTGCGGCAGCGAGTATGTGTATTTTGTTGGCACGGGATCGGAGAAGCTGGAAGAGTTGCTGCACGGCATGTTTCCGCAGGCACGGATCGGGCGGCTGGATCGGGATACGGTGCGCGGGCGGGAAGACTTCGAACACGCGCTGAACGCGCTGAATGAAGGCGCGCTCGACATGCTGGTGGGCACGCAGATGATCGCGAAAGGCCACGATATCCACGGCGTGACGCTGGTCGGCGTGGTCGGTGCGGACATGGCGCTGGGGTTGCCGGATTTCCGCGCGGCGGAGAGAACCTTTCAGTTGTTGACGCAAGTGGCGGGACGCGCCGGGCGCGGACAGTCTCCGGGGAAGGTTGTGCTGCAGACTTATTTTCAGGAGCACTACGCGGTGCAGTTTGCGGCGCGGCATGACTTTGCCGGGTTCTACGAGAAAGAGCTGCAATTTCGCGCCTGGATGCATTATCCGCCGTACAGCGCGATTGCGAATGTGCTGATCCGCAGCGAGAAGTTGGATGAGGCGCTGACGTGGTCGGGCGAACTCGGGCGCTGGTTCGAGAAGACGCGGCACGAGGGCATTCGCGTGCTCGGACCGGCTGCGGCGCCGATCACGCGGTTGAAGCGCGATTACCGCTATCACTTCATCCTGAAGTCTCCCAGCCGCGAGAAGATGAATGCGCTGCTGCGGGCGATGCTGGCGGAAGCGGCGGCGCGAAAAATTCCGCGAACGCAGGTGATTGTGGATGTGGATGCGGTGTGGCTGATGTAGCGTCGTTCGTTCGCCGATGGCCGCTCGGTAGCTCGTCGCCGCGTCCGTTGAGGATTGGCCGCGATTATTTGCGATGCAGCCGGTGGCGAACGCCGTCGCGGAGATCGCGGAGCGTGTCTCGGCTACCGTCTCGGATTTCTGGCCACACTTCTCTTCCCGAGCTGTGAGTGAAAGGCGCGGGAGTGAACGTTAGAACCAGCATCAGCGCGGCGCAGAGCGCAAGCACGCGGCGCCCGCCCAACACTGCTGGGTAGCGCGGGACGCGGGGATGCCGCATGGTTAAAGACAGCAGCACGGCCCAGAGGAACCATCCCGTCCACATATATTTTCCGAGAGGAACGAGCGCGACGACGGTGAGCAGCGAAATCCAGCGATGCAGGCTAGGCGAGATAGAAAATACGATGTGCCCGCCATCGAGTTGGCCGCCGGGTAGCAGGTTGAGCGCGGTTGCGAACATTCCGACCCATGCGGCGGCGGCGATGGGATGGAGCGAGAGTGCGGAGAGCGGCACGGCGGTGTGCAACAGGCGTGCAGCGAGATGGAAGGCCAGCGGAAAACCCAGTTGAATGTCTGATGCGGTTGAGCCGGCGATGGGAAGTGAGAGCGACAACCCGACGAGCAAGGCCACGCAAGCCGGAATGAATCCCGCGATCGGCCCGGCGATTCCGATGTCGAAGAGCGCGGCGCGTGAGGGGATGGGGCTCTTGATGCGGATGAAGGCGCCGAGAGTGCCGATCAGGCTGGGAAAGGGCACGAAGAACGGCAGCGTCGCATACACGCGGTAATGGCGAGCGTAGAGGTAGTGTCCCATCTCGTGCGCGAGCAGGATGAACATCAGCGTGAGCGAGAAGGGCAGACCCATCAGCAAGTTTGCGGGATGTTGCGCGATCCAGCCGATGGGAAATAGAGAGAGCGTGTCGTCATTCAGCGAAAATACCGGTTGCTGGTGCAGGAAGTTGAACTGCATGCGCGCGCCGACGACCGTCGTGCTGAACAGCGTCAGAAGCAGGAACAGTCCATAGAGCCACCAGCGCTCGCGCGGCGGCGGGATGACCCAGATGCTGGGCTTGGGCTGCTGGTCCCACTCGAGAGCCGTCGGGAAATGGGATGTTGGTTCGGACATGAGTGAGGTCAGAGGTGAGAGGTCGGATTGCAGAGGTGTGGGTTCACTTCTGCAATCTGACCTCTCCCCTCTGCAATTTTCGCACCGCTAGTCAATCGATTGCAGTTCCTTGCCGGGCTTGAAGCGGACGGCCTTGCCGGGCGGAATGGAAACTTCGGCGCCGGTGCGCGGATTCCGTCCAATGCCGGTCTTGCGCGGACGCACGTTGAACACGCCGAAACCGCGCAGTTCAATGCGGTCGCCGTTGGAGAGCGCCTTCTTCATGCTCTCAAAGACGGTTTCGACGGCGAGCTCCGCCTTGGTCTTGGTGATCCCGGTGCGGTTGACCACTTCGTTGATGATGTCGAGCTTAATCACGGGTATCCCCTGTCTCCCCGAGGATTGGTGTTCCTCAAGTTATTGATGCTAAGGGAGATAGGGCGGATTGTCAACCGGGGGACCAATCTCGTAATATGGCAGCACCAGCCGAAGCCAAATTTGTAATTGGTGATTTGTAATTTGTGATTGAAACCCCTTGCCACGCGGGGCGTCGATCCCACAGCAAAATTAGCAATTACCAATCACAAATTCCCAAGGAGTTTCATGATCAAGAGTGACCGCTGGATCCGGCGCATGGCGCAGGAGCACGACATGATTAATCCGTACTCGGAAAAGCAGGTGAGCGCGGGAGTGATTTCCTACGGCGTATCGAGTTATGGATACGACTTGCGCGTGGCCGACGAGTTCAAGATTTTTACCAACGTCAACAGCACGATTGTCGACCCGAAGCATTTCGACGAGCGCTCGTTCGTGACCGTGAACGCCGATGTCGCGATCGTGCCTCCGAATTCGTTCGCGCTGGCGCGATCGGTGGAATACTTCAAGATTCCGCGGGATGTGCTGACGATCTGCGTGGGTAAATCGACCTACGCCCGCTGCGGCATCATCGTAAACGTCACGCCCTTCGAGCCGGAGTGGGAAGGCTTCGTCACGCTCGAGATCTCGAACACCACGCCACTGCCAGCCAAGATCTATGCCAATGAAGGACTGTGCCAGATTCTCTTTTTCCAGTCGGACGAAGTGTGCGAGGTCAGCTATAAGGATCGCAAGGGGAAGTACCAGGCGCAGAAGGGGATTGTGCTGCCGAAGCTGTAGCCCAGACGTCTATCGCAGAAAAGGTGAAGCATGAGGTGGTGCGGAGACTTGGCGCTCTTCGTTTTTGCCGTCGTGACGAGCGTGAGTGTTTCCGCACAAGCTCCGACCACGCCGGTCGCACTGTCTGCCGATCTGGCACGCTACTACTTCAAAACTCCTGCGGACGAAGTTGCGGCGCGCGCCGAGCTCAATGCGGCGCTTGCCGAGATGAGCCGGTTCAAAGGACAACTCAACTCCGCGCATCAGTTGCTTGGAGTTTTGCGACAGTATGACACCGTTCAGAAGTTTTTCGCCAAACACGAAGGCTACCTGCATCTGCGCTGCTCTCAGAATCGTAAAGACGCTGCGTGCGATGACGATAAGGCTCTCGAATCCGACGTAGACGCCAAGACTGCATTTCTCGCTCCGGAAATTCTTTCTATCTCCGAAGATCGTCTGCGCGCGTTCTTGAGCGAAGAACCGGCGCTGGCGGACTATCGTTTCGCACTCTCGGATATTCGGCGCGACAGGCCGCATCTACTGCCCGAAGCTGAGCAGTCCTTGCTCGACCAATTTCAACCGCAGATTGGCGACTGGCAATACGATCTGTACGAACAGGTTGTAGCCGGCATTTCGTTCGGCACGGTGCAAACAGCGACGGGCGCGCTCGACGTGGTCCGCCAACGAAATCTCATTGCCGCGGACCCTGAAGGCCACGTCCGTGAAGAGGGGTTCAAGCGCCGGTATGCGGGATTCGTCAGTCAACGCGATCTGCTCGCTTTCGCGCTGATTCAGACCGTCCGAGCGCAGAACCTTCTCGCGAAAGCGCACCATTATGCGGATGCCCCCGCGGGCAAGTACGACAGCCTCTATTGCAAACCGGAGGAAACGCGCAGTCTGCTCGATTCAATGGCGCAACACGGTGACATTGCCAAGCGCTACGAGAAGGTTCGTTCGCTCGACATCGAGAGCGGCTATCATCAGCCCGCGCATGCTTGGGACATGTCTGCTCCGGCGCCAGGATTGACCCCGCCCATTACCTCACTGCCGGACGCTCGCAATGTCTTCCACGAAGCTTTTGCTGGCATTGGCAAGGAGTACCAGGCCGAGTTCGACGCGCTGCTCGATCCCGCCAATGGACGCGCTGACATTTTGCCGGGAGGTGCGCTCAACCGCTATGGCGGAGGTTTTTCCATTGGATTTAATGGGGGCACGAGTATTTTGTTTTTCGGCCGCTACGACGGAACCTTCAAAGACATGTCCGTCATTGCGCACGAAGGAGGGCACGCCGTCCATCGCCAACTCATGGCGGCAAACCGTGTCTCGCCTTCTTATGCGCAAGGGCCAAGTTTTCTTTTCGAATCATTCGCGGCGTTTAACGAGCTGCTTCTGGCGGACTTTATGGCGGAGCATGCCACCACTCCGGATTTGAAGCGTTACTATCGCGAACGGTGGATGAGTATCAAGGGACTCGACGCGTTTTACGGCGCACAGGACGCGCTGCTGGAACAGACGATCTACGACCGCGTAGCGGCAGGCTCGATTCGGAACGCTGATGACCTGGACAGCCTGACATCGAAAATTGACGGCCAGTTTTCGCAGTTCCCCGTATCAACTCCCGAGTTGCGCACGCGCTGGGCCACGGTCTCCCTGATCTATGAGGACCCGCTCTACGATGTGAACTATGTCTACGGTGGTCTGCTCGCGCGAAGTATTACGATCTCTACACGACCAGGCGAGAGTGGTTCGTGCCGCGCTACATCGCATTGCTCAAGAATGGGTTCAACCAAACGCCCGCGGAATTACTTCATCAGTTCCTGGGCATCGATCTTTCCGGCCCAGCGTTGCTGAACGGCGATTTGGAGCTCTTGAATCGTCGATTGGATCAACTGGAGGCGAATCCAACTGGAAAGTGATTGCGGCGCCTACTTCCGCCCGTTCTCGCCTTCCTTGAACATGTACTTGATAGCGGGCTTGTAGATCATCAGGTTGGCGGCGCCGTTGCGGTTCAGCTTGATGCAGTGTTTGTCGTACCATTCGATGTAGCCGTGGACTTCCTCGCCGTCGCGCAGCACGACGACCATGGGAGTCTTGGTCTGCATCTGCTTCTGATAATAAAAATTTTCGGCGTTCGTCTGTTCCGTGGGCGCGACCTTCTTGGCCGGGGCGGCGGAACGGTCCCGATCCCGATCTCTGCGTTCGGGGGGTACGTGGTTGTGGCCGTGGTTATTGGGCGCGTGGTCGGCGCGATTGAGGATTGGGCGGATCAGCTTGCGATTCGCAAAGCTTTCCTGGTCCGCGGATTGTTCGGCTGGTATGGAGTCGACAGCATCTTTCAAATCGCACCACCTGCGCGCTGGGCGGGCAGAATATGCCACAACACTTGAGCCTGTGATTGTGGGTCCAGAGGTGTGAACTGAGGGTTACGGTATCACAGCGCGCAGGGGATGACAATCTCTTGTGCAGTGTCTTTTGTGCACCCGCCTGACCAGTCGCGCATTCCGGCTGTTACGAAACGCGCTCCAGCGCTGTCGCGAAAGCATCGAGCGAGAGCGAGCGCAGCAGGTTACGGCGCAGCCCGCGCTCGACGTCGCCGAGACCGTCCGCGGCGCGCTGCACCCAGGCGAAGTCGGCGGATTCGGACATTTTCTTGAGTTCGCCCAGAATGTCCGTATTGCGGACCAGTTGCCCCGCGCCCGATTGCAGGAACATCAGGTCTTCGAGCAGCGAGTAGAGAGTGCGGAGAAGGTTTTCGATTTTCTCGCGGCCTTCGGCGCCGGAACGGTAGGTCTCGGTGGTCTTGAACAACTCGGTGTGGGCGTTGTCGTTGCCATTGCCGCCGAGCGCCGATTTCAGCATGATGAGGGCATGGTTGCGGGCCGCGATGTAGCTTTCCAGATCGAAGGATAAGGCGCGTCCGATGGCGCCTTCGCTGAGGCGGGAGACCAACGCGCGGTGCCGGGCGTTCCAATCGGGACGAAGCCTGGCGAGCCGGCTCTCGATCTCTGCGGCAGGGAGCGCTCCCAGATTGAAGGTCATGGAGCGGGAACGAATCGTGGGCAGCAATTCGCCGGAGTTTTCGGTGAGCAGAAAAATGCTGGCGAATTCGGGCGGCTCTTCCAGAACCTTGAGGAGCGAGTTGGCGGCCTCTTTCATGAAGGCCGAACTGGTGAAGATATAAACGCGTTCGCGGGCTTCCGCCGGCCGATAGTAGATGGTCTCAATCACGTGGCGAACCTGGTCGACCTTGATCATCATCTGCGGCGGATCGGGCGGGATGATGAGCACGTCGGGATGAGTCTGGACGAAGAGCCGGGTCTCTTTCTTGTCCGTGTCGCGCAGATTTTCGCGAGCCTCGACGGCTTCGGCAAAGCGCGAGTCGAGGTCTTCGGATTGCGCGATGCGCGTGCAGTTCGAGCAGCGTCCGCAGAAATCGGGCAAGCCGTCGGCCCCTCCGGTGCCTCCTGTGAAAGACTGCTCCAGGCAGTTCATGGCGCGGGCGAGCATAAGAGCCAGCGTGTATTTGCCCGATCCGTGCGCTCCGGAAAGAATGACGGCGTGCGGAAAGCGCTTGCGCGCCAGCATCTCGCGCAGGCGATGGATGGTTTCCGGGTTGCCGGCGAAATCGGAAAAGGGCATAAAAGCGCTGCTGGCTGTTAGCTATTGGCTCTTAGCCAAAAGCTAAAAGCCAATAGCTGTTCTCAGATTTTCAACTTCTTCCGCACCAGTTCCATAATAACCGCATGCGTTTCGCTCGGCGTGCCGCGGGCGTTGACGACGTGCACTCGATGCGGTTCGCGAGCCGCGATGGCCAGGTAAGCGTGGCGGACCCGTCCGAAAAATGCCCGGTTTTCCTGCTCGAAACGGTTTTCGTCTTTCGCCGAGCCTTTTTCCGACCCGCCACCTTTCTGTTTGCGATTGCGTCGCCGGGCGCGCTCCACACTGAATGCCACTTCGTTATCCAGCAAAATCGTGAGGTCAGGTTGCAGGTTGCCGCAGAGGATCTCGTGCATCTGCAGCACCGGCTTCGTGCCCAGTTTGCGGCCTCCACCCTGATAAGCCTCGGTCGAATCGGTGAAGCGATCGCAGAGCACGATGCATCCCTCGGCGAGCGCGGGCAGAATGATCTCGTGAACGTGCTGGGCACGGGAAGCGAACATGAGGGCCATCTCCGTGAGCGGAGAAAGGCCCGAGGTAGCGGAGTGCAACAACACGTCACGAATTTTTTCGCCGGTGGTGGTGCCGCCCGGTTCACGAGTGATGGTGACAGAGAGGCCGTGGGCGCGCAAGGAACGAGCCAACTTTTCGACCTGCGTGCTCTTGCCGCTGCCGTCGAGACCTTCGAAAGTGATAAATCTTCCGCGCGCGGGCACGTCGAAGATGATAGCAGGCGATCAGGGCGCGCAGGGTGTTGAGTAATCAGGGTGACTGGCGGCCCGGCGTCGAATCGGCCCGGCGGACTGATATATTCAAATGTTCGACTTGGGTCGCTGTGGGGCGACTCAACAATCCGGAGGGGGAATGGGCTCAAGTTGTGGGGTCAGGAACTTTTTTTGTATTGCAGTTTTTCTGTCGTCATCGTTTTCAGGGTTTGGCGTAAATGCTCCGACAGTCGCGCTCTCCGTGGACGCGTCGGAAGCGCCGCGCAAGATCTTCCACGCGCAGTTGCGCATCCCGGCTAAGCCCGGGACGCTCACGCTCTACTATCCAAAATGGATTCCCGGCGAGCACGGACCGACGGGTCCCATCACGGATTTGACCGGCCTGAGATTTACGGCGAGCGGAAAGACGCTGAAATGGCGCCGCGATCTGCAGGAAGGTTTTGAGTTTCACGTGGAAGTTCCGGCGGGCGAAAACGAAGTCACCGCGAATTTCGATTACGCCTCACCCTCGTCGTATGAAGCCGGATACACGTCCGGACTGGCCGCGACGGAAAAATTGTACATCGTCAACTGGAACACGCTGTTGCTCTATCCTGCCGGCTACGGCTCCGATCAACTTACTTATAGCGCGAGCTTGCGGCTGCCCGCCGGATGGAAATCTGGGACGTCGCTGCACGTTTCCAATCAGGTGGACGGCGACATTCATTTTGCACCTGTTTCGCTGACCATGCTGGTAGATGGCCCAGTCATTGCGGGCGAATATTTGAAAGTCGTCCCGCTGACGCCGGCCAACGAAAATCCGCCTGCGGAACTGAATGTTGCAGCCGACAGCGCCGCCGCGCTCGATGCCCCGGAAGAAGTCTGGGAACATCTGCGCAACCTGGTGAAGCAAGCGGGAATTCTGTTTGGCGCGCGGCACTACACCGACTACCACTTCTTGCTGACCCTGAGTGATCACGTCGCGCATTTCGGATTGGAGCATCACGAATCCAACGACAGCCGGATCGAAGAGCGGTCGCTGATCGAAGAAGACGGACGAAAACTGAGCGCTGGACTTCTCCCGCACGAGTATGTGCATTCGTGGAACGGGAAGTACCGGCGTCCGGCGGATCTGGCGACACCCGACTACGAACAGCCGATGCAGACAGACTTGCTGTGGGTGTATGAAGGCCTGACGTCATACCTGGGAGACGTACTTGCCGCGCGCAGCGGCGAGCGCACACCCGCGTTGGCTCGTGATGGGCTGGCGCAGATTGCGGCGGATCTAGATCATCGTTCGGGCCGAGGCTGGCGCGATTTGCAGGATACGGCCGACGGCGTTCCCACCATGCAGATGGCTCCCCGCGCCTGGGAAGACTATCGCCGCCCGGTCGATTATTACGACGAGGACGTGCTCAACTGGCTGTGGGCGGATGTAGTCATCCGGCAGCAAAGCAAGGGCGCGAAATCTTTGGACGATTTCTGCAAGTTGTTTCATGGCGCGCCCAGCGGTCCGCCGACGGTGAAGACCTACACCTTCGACGATGTTGTGAGTGCGTTAAACCAGGTTGCTCCTTATGACTGGCGCGGATTCTGGACGGAGCGGCTGTCGAATCATGGCCCGCACGCCCCGCTCGGCGGAGTCGAAGGCAGCGGATGGAAACTGGTCTACGACGAGAAATCTTCTGAACTCGATCGCGCCCAGGATCACGACGGAAAGTCGCTCAATGCGCATTATTCCGTGGGACTGTTGGCCGGCAGCGATGGCGCGGTTCGGGATACGGTTGAGGGAATGCCCGCCGCCAAGGCCGGGATCGGGCCGGGGATGAAGATTGTCGCCGTGAACGGCCGCAAATTTACGGCGGATGCCTGGCACGACGCCGTTCGAGCCGCCAAGACCAGTCCGTCGCCAATTGAGCTGATCGTGGAGAACACCGATTATTTCCGCGTAGTGAAACTGGATTATCACGATGGCGAGAAGTATCCACACCTGGTGCGGGACGAGTCGAAGCCGGATCTGCTGACGGAAATTTATCGTGCGAAATAGAGGCAGGTTCGTGTAGAGACGGGGCTTGCCCCGTCTCCGGGGCGGCAAGAGGAGACGCAAGCCGCGTCTCTACGCGAGACTCCTGCTAGCCCTCCGAGATCGCTGCCACCGGTTCTTCGTCACTCGAAATAATTGTGGCAGCGGACCCGTCCAGCATAAAGCTCAAAACTTCCTGCGGAATCGGCGCGCTCCACACCGGCGAAAACGAATGGCGATGGAGCGGCGAGGGGCCGTACTCGCGCAGCGCCGCGAGGTGGGGAGGCGTGCCGTATCCCTTGTTCGATGCCAGGCCGTATATGGGAAAGACCGGGTCCCATGCGGAGATCATGCGGTCGCGTTCGACCTTCGCGAGGATGGAGGCGGCGGCAATGGAGGCGGAGAGCGCGTCGCCGTGAATGATGGGCTGTTGCGGAAGCTCGCAATCGAGTCTGACTGCATCGACAAGAAGATAGCTCGCCGCCGGCGCCAGGTGCTGAACCGCGTGCAGCATGGCGAGGCGCGAGGCCTGATAGATATTGATTTGATCGATGCGGGCGGAATCCACGGCGGCAACGGCCCAGGCGATGCAGTGCTGGCGAATCAGGAGCGCAAGTTCTTCGCGGCGTTCGGCGGGAATGAGTTTCGAATCGCGCAGGCCGCGAATGCGGTGGTTTGGATCAAGGATGACGGCGGCAGCTACAACGGGGCCGAATAGCGATCCACGGCCAACTTCATCGACTCCGGCAACGTGTTGCGCACCGGTGGCCCAAGCACGTTTTTCAAAATTAAGCGTGCAGCGCAGTCTTTTCAACAAGCGCAGCCTGGCGGCAGAGGCAGACACGCCAGTCTTCGATGTGGATGCGGTCTTGGACACGGAAGCTGATCAGCATCTTCGCCGAAGAAGAGGTGCGAAGCAAGAACAGATTCCGTGTGGAAGCGGGGCTCCGCCCCGCTTAAACGGGGCCAATCCCCGTCTCCACACAAAAGCAGCCTACTGTTGTTCGACTTCCTTTAGTCGTGCGGCTTTGCCCTTGAGCCCGCGCAGGTAGTAAAGCTTAGCGCGGCGAACTTTCGCGGAACGTACCACATCAATCTTGTCGATGACCTTGGAGTCGATGGGAAAAATACGCTCCACGCCCTGGCCGAAACTGATTTTGCGGACGGTAAAGCTCGGTTGGGCGCCTCGCTTCCGGGCGATGACGACGCCTTCGAACGCCTGCAGGCGCTCTTTTTCGCCTTCTCTGATCTTGACCAGCACCTTGATGGTGTCGCCGGGACCAAATTTCGGAATGTCGGTGCGGCGCGATTTCGCCAACAGTTTTTCGATAATCGGATTACGCATAACGTTTCCTTCCTAATTCTCTTGGTTAATCTTTGTATCGTTAATCTTGTCAGCGCTCTGGGCCAGCCTGATCTGTGCCAGCAATTCCTTGTCTTCCGCCGTCAACGCAACCCGCTCCAGTAGATCTGGACGGTTGCGCAGCGTTTTTGCCAAAGCCGTTTTCCGACGCCAGTTGCGAATCTGGTCGTGGTTGCCGTTCATCAGCACCTCCGGCACCGCCATGCCGCGAAAATCCGCGGGCCGCGTGTAATGCGGATAGTCGAGCAATCCGCCGGAAACGCAGGTCGAACTCGGACCGTCGCCCGTCAACTCTGCCTGCCCGGCAAACAACTCGGTGCGCGCCTGAGTGAACGATTCCTGCCGCGTCGAGTTTTGGTTGCCCACCGCGCCCGGAATCAGCCGCGTGACCGTGTCGACAATCACCGCCGCGCCCAATTCGCCGCCGCTCAGCACATAGTCGCCAATCGAAACTTCGCGATCCGCCAGGTGCTCGCTGATGCGTTCGTCCACACCTTCGTAGCGTCCGCAGATCAGCACCATCCGGTCGAGCGCGGAGAGTTCCGCCGCCAGCGACTGGTCGAGCCTGCGACCCTGTGCGGAAAGCAGAATTACCGCCTGCCTTGCGCCCAGGGTTAAGCGGAGTTCTCGCGATGCCACGTCGCCGAATGACTCCAAACATTCAAAGATCGGTTCCGGCTTCAGGACCATGCCCTCGCCGCCGCCAAACGGGCGGTCATCCACGGTGCGGTGCTTGTCTTTCGTGAAAGCCCGCAGATCGTGAATGCTAACTTTCAGCAGGCCCGTTTCCCGAGCCCGGCGCACAATTCCGTAATCCAGTGGTCCGCGAAAGAAGTCGGGAAAGATCGTGAGAATGTCGATCTTCATTTGCGGACGAAACCTTTTTCACCGCCGAGCGCAGAGTTCGCGGAGCAAAGCATTTAAGGATTAACCATCCGCGCCTTGCGAACGACGAACAGCGAACGACTGACGACCAACAACTAACGACTAGCTACTTCCTTCCTTCTCTTCTTTTGCCAGCGGCGCGTTCACGTCCAGCAACCCTTCCGGCAATTTCATCCGGACTTGCCGCTGCTCCAGATCCAACTTCTCCAGATACGCCTCGGCGAAGGGAATCTCGTAGGGCAGCTTGCTTCTCTGCTCCCCACCCTGAACCACCAGCAACGGCGCTTCTCCCGCCCCAAACTGCACATCTTCAATCTCGCCGATCTTGCGCTCGCCGTCGAACACTGTGCAGCCGATCAAGTCGCTCAGGTACGTCCAGCCCGGCTCTAACTCGGCGCGTTCACTGCTCGGAACTTGCAATTCGGCGCCCACCAACGGCTCGGCATCATTAATAGTTTCGATGCCTTGAAACTTCAGCACCAGATAACTCTTATGTGGCCACAGATCCTCGACCGTCACTTCGCGGCGCTGCCCGTCTTTCGCCAGCGCCCACAGCCGCAGGTCTTGCCGGAAGCGGTTCGGAACGTCGGAGTGCAATTCGGTCGCTACTTCTCCGTGGCGACCCTGCGTCTTGATGACCACCGCCAGGGTGATCCACTCGCCGCTTGTGCCCGGAGCCGCCATTTGCTCATCTGCGATTCGACGCTCTGCTATTCGATGATCTCGAGCGCGTAGCGTTTACCCAGCTTCGAGCCCGCCGCGCTCAGCACGTTTCTTAACGCACGGGCCACGCGGCCGGAGCGCCCAATGATCTTGCCCAAGTCGGACTCGGCCACTTCGAGCTCGATGACGGTTTCGTCTCCGTCTTCGTACTCTTCAATAAAAACCTCGCCCTTGGCCTCGACGATCGCCTTGGCGATGTATTCAATCATGGCGCGCGGACTGGCGCTCGGCTCGATCATTGACCGCTCCTGAATTGACGAGTGTCGTTAGGGCTAGGCAACCATAGCGGCCGCAGCCGGCGCGGGGTGAGCCAGCAGTTTCCTCACGCGGTCCGAAAGCTGGGCGCCCTTCGAAACCCAGTGCTCAATGCGCTCCCGTTTCAGGTCGAAAGTGGCCGGATTGGTGCGTGGATTGTACGTCCCCACCACTTCCACCGGGCGGCCATTGCGAGCCCGCTCCTTCTCAATCACTACCACTCGGTAATACGGTTGTTTGCGCGCACCAAAGCGCGCCAGTCGGATCATTAACACAGACTTCAGTATCCTTTACCCGGAAGAGTCCGGCGAAGTAAAGACAAACCATTATTATGCCGGAGCTTAGCGGTTTTCGCAAATCGGAGTCTTATCTGGTAGTGGGTCAGTTTCATGATGCAACTCACAGCAGAACCAGCGAGGAGAATTTCAAGCCACCATCGGTATTTTCAGCTCCGCCAGAACCCGCTCGATCACGCCGCACGTTCTTGCGAGCGCCCCTGGCAACGCGCTGGCAACGCGCTCGGAGAGCCCCAGTTCCGTGCGCACCCGCTCCGGCTCAACGCCGACCAGAAAAACCCGCGCGGGCAAGTCGTTCAGCAATTGAGCCGCGGCTAGAAGCTCTCCTGCATTTCCCTCGTGCGCCGTCGTGGACCGCGTCACTCCGCAGCCCAAGACCTCCGGCCCTTCCAGAATCGACACAGCCCCCGCGCTTCTTCCGCCCGCAAACGCGTCCAGAATAATCAGCGCCTCGCGTCCCCCAAGATAGCCGAGCAAGGCCATTCCCTGCGTGCCGCCATCAATGCACTCCACGGCCTCGACGCCGGCATACAGTGCTTGCACTTCCCGCAGCAGCGCCGGCCCCACGCCGTCGTCGCCAAGCAGAACATTTCCCAAGCCCAAAACCAGCACCGGAGGCACGGATTGATCAAAGGTTGGCATGGATTAGCATACGGTGGATAGCACTTGGCAGTAAGCGCTTCGCCTTCCACCTGGCGTCGATCCGGTTCAGCTAATGCTAAGTGCTAATGGCTAAGTGCTGTTTCTTACTCTTCCTTGAAGTCACCTTTCTGATAGAACTTGTACCCGGAAATAATCGAGGTGATCAACCCGTTGCCATACTGCGTCGAGTCATACAGGATGATGTACACGTGCAGAATTGCAAACACCACAAAGCCCCAGGCAAACGCGTGATGCCACATGTGCGTCTGAAACGATCCGCCCAGCAGCGGCAGCACCCAGCCGAATACGCGATTCAGGAAGCCTCCGGGATTGCTCTCCGAATACATCGCCATGCCCGTGAAGATCTGGCACCACCCCAGCATGATGACAAACAAGGTGTAGGCCACGCCGCCCAGTGAATTGTGTCCGAGGTGAATGTGCCCACGCTCCAGCCGCAGATAATCGGTGGCTTGCCGGAACAAATCTTTCCACCACTTCGGTCTCCACACATACGGGAAGCCCGACCGCGAATATGCGTTGCCCATCCAGAACCAGTAAATGCGCACCAGGAAACTGACCGTGAAAATCATCGCCGCGCCGAAATGAATCTGTCGCACCCGTCCCATCACGAAATTCCGATAGGCTTCTCCGCTCGGAGCCAGCAGCGGGTGCGAGATATACAGCCCGGTCAGAAACAGCACCATCAGGCACAAGGCATTTACCCAGTGCGTGATCCGCACCGGCAACTGCCACACATACTGCCGGCGAAAATAACCCTCCGGGTGCAGAGTCATGTCGCGCGGATCGAACTCGTGAACGGAACTCGCCATACGTTCCTCCTGCCTTTCCTCCCGACTTCCTCCGAACTAGCGCACCTTGATCTCCGCCAGCTTTTCTCCATTCGGCCCGAATACATGCGACGCGCAAGCCAGGCAGGGATCGAAAGAATGGATCGTGCGCAGGATTTCGAGTGGCCGTTTCGGGTCCGCCATCGGCGTATTCAGCAGCGCAGACTCGTACGCCCCATGCTGCCCCTTGCTGTCCTTCGGCGAGGCATTCCAGGTCGAAGGCACGACGATCTGATAGTTCTCGATCTTCGTGTCCTTGATGTGAATCCAGTGAGCCAACGCGCCCCGCGGCGCCTCGGTGAAGCCATAGCCCTTGGCTTCCGCCGGCCAACTGGATGGCTCCCAGCGCGACGTGTCTGCCGTCGCTGAGTCTCCAGCCTTCAGATTCGCGATCAACTTGTCGTACTCCGCCATCAGCCAGTGCACGCACAGCTTCGTCTCAAGTCCACGGGCCGCGGTTCGGCCAAGCGTCGAAAACAACGCCGTGGCCGGCACTTTCAGCGCACCCAGCGCCTCGGTCACCAC
>OBLT010001383.1_pt1 | contig 15534 bp, 9 predicted proteins | sample 1518721 | NCBI WGS metagenome assembly OBLT01 (sample SAMEA3539307, study PRJEB22396) | soil metagenome | biome: tundra; feature: field; material: soil | place: USA | collected 2010-05 | depth 0.15 m | reverse complement strand
ACGTCCTCGGCAATCCTCATCGCCCGCCCCTTCCAGTGGCTGGACAGCACTTCCCGGCCGCTGTCGGCAGGAGCCGCCAGCCCGTCCTGCCGGGAAGAACGCTTCCTGCTGCGTTCCCGGTCCACCCAGGGCCCAAGGTCCCAGATATTGCCTATAAAAGCAACAGGTAATAGTGACATATGACCCTGTGTGCCCTAGCCGCGGTTCACCACATGATGAGGGGCGAACGCCAAGTATGCGCAGCCCAGCCGCGTCATGACTCCGCCAGTCCGGCGTGAACCGTGTCGGCACGCCCGTGCGCACCACGACGCGACGAAACCCAGCCTTGAAACCAGGGAGGGCACGGAAATGCCGAAGGATGAGCAGGTCCATCTGGCGCTCAGCGACGCCGCAGCGCGCCAACTGGCCAACGCCACCAAGACCACCGCGCAGCTGGATACGATCACGCCGCGGTGGCTGACCCGCCTGCTGCAGTGGGTGCCGGTCGAGGCGGGCATCTACCGCCTGAACCGCGTCGTGCATCCGGAGGACGTCGAGATCGCCTGCCCGCCCCGCGATGAGTCCGAGCTGCCGCAGACCTACGTCGGCTACGACGAGTCGCCGCGCGAGTACTTCCTCAGCTCGGTCTCGACCGTCGTCGACATCCACACCAGGATCTCCGACCTCTACAGCAGCCCGTACGACCAGATCGCCGAGCAGCTCCGGCTGACCGTCGAGTCTATCAAGGAACGCCAGGAGAGCGAGCTGATCAACAACCCTGACTACGGCATGCTCGCCAACACTGCCGCCGGGCAGCGCATCTCCACGCTCGCCGGCCCGCCGACCCCCGACGACCTGGACGAGCTGATCACTAAGGTCTGGAAGGAGCCAGCGTTCTTCCTGACTCACCCGAGCGCTATCGCAGCCTTCGGCCGCGAGTGCACCCGCCGTGGGGTGCCGCCGTCGACGGTCAGCATCTACGGGTCGCAGTTCATCACCTGGCGCGGCCTGCCGCTCATTCCGTCCGACAAGGTGCCGCTCGCCGGCGGGAAGACCGCGGTGCTGCTGCTGCGGGTAGGTGAGCAGCGGCAGGGAGTCATCGGCCTGTTCCAGCCAGGTCTCAACGGCGAGCAGGGCCCTGGACTGTCCGTGCGGTTCATGGGCATCAACCGCCAGGCCATCTCGTCGCACCTGATCTCGCTGTACTGCTCGCTCGCCGTGCTCACCCCGGACGCGCTCGCGGTCCTGGACGACGTTGAGGTTGGCAAGTTCCATGAGTACGACCACACCTACCGGTGACGGCGTGAGCGCCGCCCCGCCGTGGCAGCCGGACGAGGCGGCCCTAGCCCGGCTGGCCAACGAATTCTTCGCCGCGCTGCCGAGCCACGGGCCAGCCACGGACGCGCTCCCGGCTCAGATGCCAGCTACCGCGCCGCCGGACTACCAGACGGCCATAGCGGCGGCGGACCTGGTCACTGCCGAGCCGGAGCGCCTCGGGCGGCAGTTCGCGCTGCCAGGCACCGGCCAGCCCGCCGCGCCGTGCTTCTATTTCGTCGATGAGCTGCCATCGGCATCATTGCCGAACCTGACGTTCCCTGCCAGTACCACGCCGGCGTTCGACGTCGATGCCGTCCGCCGGGAGTTCCCGGTCCTCGGCGAGCGGATCAACGGGCATCAGCTCGTGTGGCTGGACAACGCAGCGACCACGCAGAAGCCGCAGGCGGTCATTGACCGGCTCAGGTACTTCTATGCGCACGAGAACTCCAACGTGCACCGTGCGGCGCACGCCCTCGCGGCGCGGGCGACCGACGCGTACGAGGACGCCAGGACCACGGTCGCGGAATACCTCGGCGCATCGTCGAGCGAGACCATCATCTTCACCCGCGGCGCCACCGAAGCGATCAACCTGGTCGCTCAGGCCTGGGGCCGCCAGCACATCGCTGTCGGCGACGAGATCGTGATCTCACACCTCGAGCATCACTCCAACATCGTCCCGTGGCAGCAGCTGGCCGAGCAGACCGGCGCGAAGCTGAAGGTCATCCCGGTCGACGACGACGGTCAGTTGCTCCTCGGCGCATACCAGGACCTGCTCAGCGACCGCACCCGCCTGGTCGCGGTCTCAGAGGTCTCCAACGTGCTCGGGACGATCGTTCCGGTCAGCCAGGTGATCGCGGCCGCGCACCGGGCCGGTGCCAGAGTGCTCATAGACGGGGCACAGGCCATCGCGCACCTCCCCGTCGACGTGCGCGTCATGGACGCCGATTTCTACGCGTTCTCCGGGCACAAGGTGTTCGCGCCGACCGGCATCGGGGTGCTCTACGGCAAGCCGGAAGTACTCGAATCGATGCCGCCGTGGCAGGGCGGCGGGAACGTGATCCGGGACGTCACGTTCGAGCGGACCACCTACCAGCACCCCCCGGCCCGATTCGAGGCGGGCACGGGCAGCATCGCCGATGCGGTCGGGCTCGGCGCCGCACTGGACTACGTCACCGGGATCGGCCTGCCGAACATCGCGCGGTACGAGCACGAGCTGCTCGAATACGCCATCCGCGAGATCCAGGCAGTGCCTGGTCTCCGCCTGATCGGCACGGCCCCCGAGAAAGCCAGCGTGCTGTCGTTCGTGCTCGACAGCTGCGCACCGGAAGAGGTCGGCTCCGCGCTGGACAAGGAGGGCATCGCGGTCCGCGCCGGCCACCACTGCGCCCAGCCGATCCTGCGCCGCTACGGACTGGAGTCGGCCGTCCGGGCGTCACTGGCCATGTACAACACCCGCAGCGAGGTCGACCTCCTGGTCGCGGCGCTGCGCAGGCTCGCCGCCGACGCCGGTTCGGCACGAGTGCGACGTGGCAGGCGCCGGTCGTTATAGGCGTCGATGGAGGCGCCTCCCGCCAGACCCCGGAGCCATCACCGGCCATCTCCCCCTGGCCGCTCCCGGGCGAGCGCCTGCGGCGTCGCTGCCGAACGCTGCGCGGACGCCCGCGGTCCCGGGCAGCCACTGGCGGCAGGATTAATGGCCGAGAATGCCCAGGAGCATCCGGGAAATCAGATATCAGGGGCCCAAACCGGACCCGCTCGGGCCTCGGCGGGAACTCGATTCACCGGGCACCGGATCTCCGGGCGGCTCGCTGAGCTGACCGTGGGCATCCATCCGGATGAGCTGTCAGTCCTGGTGCCGGTTGCCCTGAAGATCGTGGCTGCATGGCGGAGCAGGCGGACGGCGGCCTGAGTGCTGCTGGCCCCCCGCCGCCGGGCGCGATGACAGGCCGGTGACCGTCCAGGAGACCTGAGTAGTACAAGTATCGAACAAAGTCGAGTATAACTATGTGATAAGTAGGTAACTTGCCTGAGCAGGAGGGGATGTCAATGATCGAGATCGTGGCGATCGACACGCCATCGCTGGGTGATCGGACCTACCTGGCGACCGACGGTACCACTGCGGTAGTGGTGGACCCGCAGCGTGACATTGACCGGGTGCTCGAGGTGGCTGCCAGGTGCGGGGTTGCGATTACGCATGTGTTCGAGACCCATATCCACAACGATTACGTCACCGGGGGACTCTCCCTCGCTCGCGAGACCGGAGCGGCCTACCTCGTGAACGCCGCTGACGAGGTGGCGTTCGACCGGGTGGGGATCACGGACGGGGATGTGGTGGCAGCGGGCGAGTCGATGCGGATGCGGGTGATCGCCACCCCCGGTCATACGTTCACCCATTTGTCGTATGCGCTGGCTGATGTCGTGACCGGCGCCGTGGTGGCGGTGTTCACGGGCGGGTCGCTATTGCACGGCTCGGCCGGGCGCCCCGACCTGCTCGGTGCGGAGCACGCGTACACGCTCGCGGCGGCGCAGCACGCCTCGGTCCGGCGCCTGGCGGCGACGCTGCCGGAGCCAACAGCGGTGCACCCGACGCACGGGTTCGGCAGTTTCTGCGCGGTCGCCCCGCCCGGGGCTGCCGCCTCAACGATCGGGGACGAGAAGCGGTCCAACCCGGCGCTCACCCTCGATGAGGAGCAGTATGTGGCGGGCCTGCTGGCCGCCCTGGACGCCTACCCCGCGTACTACGCACACATGGCCCCGGCGAACGCCGCCGGCCCGGCCGCCCCGGACCTGGCCCCGCCCGCGCGCGCAGGCGCCTCCCGGCTCACCCGCCGCATCGACGCCGGGGAATGGGTGGTGGACCTGCGCCAGCGGCGGGCGTTCGCGGCCGGGCACGTACCCGGGTCGCTCAGCTTCGAATTCGGTGACAGCTTCGCCACCTACCTTGGCTGGCTTATCCCCTGGGGCACCCCGCTGACCCTCATCGGCGAGACCGCCGGCCAGGTCGCCGCCGCCCAGCGCGATCTGGCCCGGATCGGAATCGAACACCTCGCCGGCGCCGCGGTAGGCCCGCCCCGCAGCCGGGCCGGCGCCCCCCGCCTGGCCGCCTACCCCGTCTCCGACTTCGCGGGCCTGGCCGCCGCTCGGCGCCACCAGGCGGTCACTATCCTGGACGTCCGCTTCGCCCGCGAATGGGCGGCCAGCCACATAGGAAGTGCCCTACATATCCCGCTGCACCAGCTGCCCGGCCGCCTGCCTGACCTGCCCCGCACCCCGATCTGGGTGCACTGCCAGGCCGGTTACCGCGCCAGCGTCGCCGCCTCGCTGCTGCAGGCGGCCGGTCATGCCGTCACTGCCATCGACGACAACTACGGCCGGGCGGAAGAATGCGGCCTGCCGCTCGCCGGTCCCGCTGTCCGCCAGGCTGCCGTGCCCGCTCGCCGGTGATTTAACGCGCATCGGACGCCAGGCCGGCGGCGTCCGGCCAGCCACGAGCACCACAGGAAGGTTGTCGACGCGATCCAGGGCCGGCCCGCCCGGGTCTTCGTTCCGGCCGCAGGCAGCCACATAAACAGGTCACGCCAGCTGAATGACGACCGGGCGCGCGGTGAGCCGCTCGAAAGTGCCCGCCGTACGGGGACTAGGCGCGTCGCGGCGGACGCCGGTCTGTCCGGGTGCGCATCCAGCTCGGCCAAGAAGAGACCTTCGACCCTGTTCCATGAGCGTTCAGGGCCCTCACGCTGGCGGTGGTTCAGTCATGTGTGACCAGCAAGGGGGCACATCTTGTGAGCTGAGAGCGCTGCAAACCCTGCTTGTTGCACAGGCAGGCCCACCAAGACGGGAGTGCATCGCATGGATCATGCGGGCGAGTACAGGAGCAAGCTGGTTTCCGCGGCGGAGGCGGTCAAGGTCGTCAAGTCGGGGGACTGGGTGCAGTATGGGCATCACGCCAATTCACCTACCTACCTGGACGGGTTCCTGGCCCAGCGGAAGCAGGAGCTCAAGGCCGTCAAGGTGTGCGCAGTGGTCTACCCAGGCTTGGCGCAGGTGGCCGTGTGCGACTCCACCCGTGAGCACTTCATTTACAACAACTGGCACTTCAGCGGCGGGGACCGCAAGCTGCACGACCAGGGGCTGTGCAATTACATTCCCATCATGTACCACGAGGGCCGCACATATTTCGAGAGCTACCTCGAAACCGACGTGATGATGATCAAGGTCGCGCCGATGGACAAGCACGGGTACTTCAACTTCGGCACCGGCAATTCCCTCCACGCCACGATCATCGCGGGGTCGAGAAAGGTGATCGTCGAGGTCAACGACAAGATGCCGTACGTCTTCGGCGGCAACGACGAGGCGGTGCATGTCTCCGACGTCGACCTGATCGTGGAGTCGGACAACCAGCCGTTGGTACAGGTGCCCAACGTGGAGCCCACCGCGGTCGACAACAAGGTGGGCGAGTACGTGATGGAGCACATTGAGGACGGGTCGGTCATTCAGTTGGGCATCGGGGGAATGCCCAACGCCATCGGGACGATGATCGCCAGGTCAGATCTCAAGGACCTGGGCGGGCACACCGAGATGCTCGTCGACGCCTACGTCGACATGTACGAGTCGGGGGTGATGACCGGCAAACGGAAGGCCTTCGACAGGGGGAGAATCGCGTTCACCTTCGCCCTCGGCACCCAGCGCCTGTACGACTGGATGGACCACAACCGGGCGATCGCCAGCTTCCACGCTGACTACACCAACCATCCGCAGGTCATCGCACGGCACGACAAGGTGGTGTCGATCACCAACACCATCGAGGTCGACCTGTACGGCCAGGTGGCCGCGGAGTCGCTGGGTACGCGCCAAATCAGCGGCAACGGCGGGATGCTGGACTTCGTCTACGGCGCCTTCCATTCCAGCGGAGGCAAGTCGTTCATCTGCTTGCCCTCGCTGAAGGAGAGCAAGACGGGGGAGAAGACGTCCCGGATCGTGCCCACCCTGGACCCGGGGACCATCGTCACCGTCCCGCGCACTATGACCAACTACGTGGTGACCGAGTACGGGGCCGTCGACCTCAAGGCCAAGACAACCTGGGAGCGGGCGGAACTGCTGATCAGCATCGCCCATCCCGATCTGCGGGACGAGCTGATCAAAGAGGCGGAAAGGATGAACATCTGGGTGAGGACCAACAAGGTCTAGCAGCGCCCCTCGTTGCGCCGAGGCGGGGGCCGGGCGGAGCGGAGTTGTCAGCCCAGATACGAGGAGGGTTCAGCCCGAACTCGCATGATCTTGGATAGCTGAGCCGGGCAAGCCGTCGCGATCTGCGCGCTGGCGGCAGGTACGGCCCGGCGAACCGGAGCAGCAGCCGACCGGCCTGACTGGCGGGTCGCCGTCCTCGAAGAAGTACACCCAGTCGCCGGCCAGGCGCTGCCGGCACTGAAGTCGCGTAGCCCTGCGCGGGCCGCGCGCCTGGTGTTCAGCTCGTCGGGCAGTTCGTGGCAGCGACCAGTATCCGTGCCTTTCACCCGCGTCCTCCGCGCCCAATGGGTGGATGCTACTTAGCGAGGTTAAGGCCCCCGGGGGCCACCAGGCTCGCTGGCACCTGTGGTCGCACCGGTGCTCAGCTTCTTCCCCGCGCCCTGCTCGCCGGCAGAGCCGGGCGATGGAGTCCGAGGAAACCGCCGATAGGCTGAGAGGCGCTTTCGGGAGGTGACGGGGAGCTAGTCGGGCTGATGCGTCCTGGAGCGCGTATCCCTGATCCCTCCGAAGAGCCAGCCCACCATGCTCGGAGATCACGCCCCGGGCTCGTGTGCACGCGAGTGTGTCGTCAGGCCTCGGTGGGAGCTGTCTCAGCCGCGGGCACAGGTCCGCCACGGGTGACCGGGGTCGGCGGGCGGAACGCCGCGAACGGGTTGGTGACTACCAGGGTCCGGGCCGCGAAGCGGTAGAGCGTGGCCGGACGGCCGCCCAGTGACGTCGGCCGGACGGCCGCGGGCGTAGCCTCGATGACACTGCGGCGGGTCAGGATCCGCTGCAGGTTCGTCGCCGAGACAGGGTGGCCGAGTGAGGCGGCGTAGATGTCACGCAGCTGGGCGACGGTGAAGGTCACGGGGGCCAGGGCGAAGCCGATGTTGGTGTATGAGAGCTTGGCGCGCAGCCGCTCCCGCCCCGATCCGACGATCGAGCCGTGGTCGAACGCGGTCGGCGGGAGGGCCTGGACCGCGTGCCAGGCCGTGTCCGCGGGGATGCGCGGCTCGATATCGGCGGCCACCAGCGCCAGGTAGGCCGTGGCAAGGATGCGGCCCTGGGGGTCCCGCCCGGGGTCGCTGCGGGTTTCCAGCTGCTCAAGGTGCGCGATGTCGGTGAGATCTACCTTGGCGGCCAGGTGCCGGCCCGCGGACGTGCCGAGGCGCTCGCTCGCGCCCAGGGGCCCGCCGGGCAACGACCAGCGTCCCTCGAACGGCGGCGCGCCCCGCCGCCAGAGCAGGACATCCAGACTGTCGCCGCGGACCTGGAGGACCACCGCGAGCACCTCGTGACGGAATCGCTGACCGCGGCTGTCGTCCTCGGCGCCGCCCGCCGGCCGGTGATGTGCTGGCACGTCGGCATGATACTGTGTTGTGCGGAGGTTTTAGACTATGAGGCGAAAACTTCATGGGAAAAAGGAGCAGCTGATGACCAGCACCGTGACCGGCGACTGCCAGGTCGGCCGGGAATGGGCGGCGCAGATCCGGCGGCTCGCGGCGCAGCGTGATGCCGTGATCCTCGCGCACAACTACCAGGCTCCGGACATCCAGGATGTCGCCGATCATGTCGGCGACTCGCTTGCCTTGTCACGGCTGGCTGCGGCGAGCACGGCGAGCGTCATCGTGTTCGCGGGGGTGTACTTCATGGCGGAGACCGCCAAGATCCTCGCCCCTGGGCGGACGGTGCTGATCCCGGATGCGCGGGCGGGCTGCTCGCTTGCCGAGAGCATTACCGCGTCGCAGCTGCGGGTGTGGAAGGCCGAGCACCCCGGTGCCGCAGTGGTCGCGTATGTGAACACCAGCGCCGAGGTCAAGGCTGAGTCCGATGTGTGCTGCACCTCGGCCAACGCGGTGCAGATCGTGGCGTCCCTCCCGGCGGATCAGGAGGTCTTGTTCCTGCCCGACCAGTTCCTCGGCGCCCACGTGCGCGGGGCCACCGGCCGCGCCAACATGCATGTCTGGCTGGGTGAGTGCCATGTGCACGCTGGCATCAGCCCGGCCGAGCTGCGCCGCAAAGCGGCTGCCGAGGCCGAGGCGGAGCTGTTCATCCATCCCGAGTGCGGGTGCTCGACAGCCGCGCTGTGGCAGGCGGGCGCAGGTGACCTGCCGCCCGGCCGTACCAGGGTGCTGTCCACCGGGGGCATGCTGGAGGCCGCCCGCACTACGACGGCGCGTACCGTGCTCGTGGCCACGGAAACCGGCATGCTGCATCAGCTGCGCCGGGCCAATCCCGCGGTGCGCTGGGAGCCGGTCAACCCGGACGCCGTGTGCCGGTACATGAAGATGACTACGCCGGCAGCCCTGCTGCGCTGCCTCCGCGATGGGGTAGAAGAGGTGCACGTCGCTCCCGACGTGGCCGGCCGGGCGCGGCGGGCCGTGGAGGCGATGATCGCCGCCGGGTCGCCGTCGGCGGCAGGCGAGTGAACGGGCCGGCGCTCCGATACCTGCCCAGGCTGGCGCCGCTGTGGGAGCGGGATGCCGACGTGGTGGTGGTGGGGTCGGGGGCGGCGGGGATCAGCGCCGCGCTGGCCGCCGCGGGTCATGGCCGCCGCGTGCTGCTGGTCAGCAAGGAGGATCTCGGCGGGGGCGCGACGCCGCTGGCCCAGGGCGGCCTGGCGGCCGCGATCGGACCCGGCGATAGCGCGGCCCTGCACCAGCGGGACACGCTGGATGCGGGCGCCGGACTGTGCGACCCGGCCGCCGTGGCGACACTGGTGGCCGAAGCCCCGAGCGAGATCGCCCGGCTGACCGGGCTGGGTGCCCGGCTGGAGCGTGCCGCGCTCCACCTGGAGGCAGGGCACAGCCGCAGCCGGATCGTGCACGCCGGAGGTGACGCGGCCGGCGCGGAGGTGCACCGGATACTGCGCGCCGCCCTGATCGGCAGCCCCGTCGAGATCCTCACCCGCGGCGTCGCCCTGGAGGCCCTGACCGATGAGCAGGGCTCAGTCGGCGGGCTGCTGGTGGGGATGGTCGCTGGTGACGGCCGGGCCCTGCACCCGGGAGCGGTGACGGCGCGGGCTGTCGTCCTTGCCACCGGCGGCTTCGGCCAGGCGTTCGCGACCACCACCAACCCAGCCGGGCTCACCGGTGACGGACTGGCGCTGGCGGCCCGCGCTGGAGCGGAGCTGCGGGACGTCGAGTTCGTGCAGTTCCACCCGACGGTGCTGTGGCAGGAAGCGGCTAACGGCCAGTGCCCCCTGATCACCGAGGCTCTGCGCGGGGCCGGGGCGACGCTGGTGGACAGGGCGGGCCGCCCAGTGATGGCCGGGCTTCATCCGCTCGGCGACCTCGCTCCCCGGGACATCGTGTCGGCGGCCATGCAGCAGCGGCTTGATCTCGGCGATGTCCCGGCCGATCATTTGTGGCTTGACGCCACCACGCTCGGCCGCCGGACCCTGGAAAAGGACTTCCCCACCGTGGCCGCGATGTGCCGGGCTCGGGGGATCGACCCAGTCACCGATCCCATCCCGGTCGCGCCCGGCGCTCACTACGCCTGCGGCGGCATCCGGGCCGACATGAACGGACGGACCTCGGTCGCCGGCCTCTACGCCGTCGGGGAAGCCGCGTCGACCGGGGTGCATGGCGCCAACCGTCTTGCGTCCAATTCCCTCACCGAGTCCCTGATCGCGGGCCGGCGTGTCGGTGACCTACTCGGGCGGAACCTGCCAGGGCCAGTAGCCAGCCAGCGGCTCCCGCCCACGGGCCTGGGGACGAGCCCCGCTGGCCGGACAGCCCTCGCCTCGGCCATGTCACAGCACGCCGGGGTGGTGCGCGACCGCGACGGCCTGGAGCATCTTTGGAGAATCCTGGAGCAGGCCCCGCCGGGAGGCGAGAGCCTCGACCTCGCCGCGGTCGAGGCGACCAACCTGCATACGGTCTCAGCCCTGATCACGACGGCCGCCCTGGCCCGCGCGGAGAGCCGGGGGTGCCACCGGTGGCGCGATGTGCCGGCCACTTCAGATGAATGCGCGCGTCATACGGTACTACGTGTGCACGAGGGGCAGCCGCGGCTGGCTGGCGCCACCCAGGCAGGCATCGGGGCCAGCGCATGACGCTGGACGCATCGATCGCCGCGAGACTGCTCGCCGCCGGGGTCGAGCCGGAGGACACGGAGCGGGTCATTCGCGGCGCGCTCGACGAGGACTTTCGTTGCGGGCCAGACCTCACCACGGCTGCGACGGCCGGGCCCGGCGCGCGTGCGGTGGCCTGCGTCGTGGCCCGCCAGCCTGGTGTGCTGGCCGGGCTGCCGGTCGCCCTCGCCGTCCTGGACGCCGCCGGGGTTCCGCCCGCGGCGGCCGAGGTGCTGCGCGCCGACGGGGACCTGCTCGACGCGGGCGATGAGGTGCTGCGGATCCGGGGCCCGCTGCGGGAGATGCTCGGGGCCGAGCGGACCCTGCTCAACTTCGTCACGCACCTGTCGGGGATCGCCACCGCGACCAGAGCGTGGGCCGACGCGGTGGCGGGCACCGGGTGCACGCTGCGCGACACACGCAAGACGACCCCAGGGCTGCGCCAGCTCGAGAAGTACGCCGTGCGCTGCGGCGGCGGGGTGAACCATCGCATGGGACTCGGCGACGCTGCCCTGATCAAGGACAACCACGTGGCGGCAGCGGGCGGGATCGCGGCGGCGATCCGGGCTGTCCGCGCCGCCGCTCCCAGCCTGCCGCTCGAGGTCGAATGCGACACCCTGCCGCAGGTCGGCGAGGCCCTGGCCGCGGGCGCCGGGCTCATCCTGCTCGACAACATGGGGCTCGCTGACCTGCGCGCCGCCGTCACCCTGGCCCGCGAGTACCCGGCAGTCCGCCTGGAGGCCAGCGGCGGCCTGCGGCTGGACACCGCGCGGGCGGTGGCGGAAACTGGCGTCGGCTTCATCGCCGTCGGCGCCCTCACTCACTCAAGCCCGGCGCTCGACCTTGGGCTCGACGTGCTGGCCTGCTGAGTGCGTCGGCTGGTCGGGTCAGCCGGGAGTGGGGGCCGTCGAGGAGAACCTGTCGCTGCTCCTCATTCGGTCAGCACTATCACTGCCGCTGGATCTGGGCCGTATGTAAGGTCTCGGATGTACTGCGCCTGACCTTCCAGTTCTCTGGTAAAGCGTCCCGGCCTTATCCCTTGGCGCAACGTCGAAGATGAATGAGTCTTACATCCCGGCTTTGGCCCAACGAGAAAGCGCGGAGATAAATTATGCCGCCATCTGCAATGACTTCGAATACAGCCAGCAGTCCCGCCGGCTGGCGAACACCGCGCCGCTGACCCTGGCAGCCTGGGACCGCTGGCTTCCCGCGGGATTGAGGAGACGGACATCGGGCGCTGTCACGAAATGCCAGCGCGCCCCGCCATCGGCCATGGCCACCGGCCGCACCCTGCAGCCCGGCGGCTTGCAGCCCACGCTGCCCAGGACAACACCCGAGGCAGCGGAGCGGAAACTCGGCGCCATCGCCGGAAGCCGGCCGGTATTCTGGCCGCCTGCCCTGCCCGGCCTGGCAATAAGCCGGCCAGCCTGGCGTGGCTGGCCGGGCCATGGCCGGTCACCGAAGCGCTGGCGGCCGACAGCGCCAGCAGCGCGCCGCCCGTGATGCCGCGCGCATCTGGCGTACCTCACCGAGCACGCAGGACGCCCGCGAGCTGCTGGAGGATCTGGCTGACGCGGCCGCGGCGCGCCATGCGCTCGCTGAGCCGGGCGAGTCCGTTCCGTGGGAGCAGGTCAGGGCCGAGGCCGGGCTGTAGCCGCGATGACGTACCGGATCGAGTGGCGGCTGCGTGCCCGGAAGGCGTTCCTGTCCCTGGACAAGCCGGTACGCCGCAGGATCGGCGATGCGGTCGGTGCCCTCGCTGCTGATCCGCGCCCGGCCGTGGCGAAGATGATCACCAGTGCCCACGGCCTGCTGCGCATCACTGTCGGCGATTACCGGGTGCTCTACACCAGCGACGAGGGTCAGCTCATCATCCTGGTGCTCCAGCAGCCCGGCATCGTTCGATGCTGCCGAGCGGGCGAACAGGCAATCCACCGCCAGGCGGATGACGATCGGATACGGCAGGCGCAGGCACCCACAGGCATCTGGGCGAGGTGCCAGCCCTCTGTCACATCGCCACTCCATGGCTCCCGCGGCGCCAAAGTCGTGGTCGGCGAGCGCGCGCGCCTTCGTGACGCCCGCGGGCCGACCGGGACTGCGCGCGGTCGCGACTGCTGCGGCCGACTATTGCCGGCGCGATCGAAGCGATGACCAGGCCTCGTCTTTCGGCACGTTGGGCTCCCCTGTGTCGTGGCCGGTAATCGCCTTCGCCGCGGCTGCGATAATCTTGCTGGTCTTTGGTTTCCCCCAGCGGCGTATACGACGTCATGACGCTCCTCCTCCCTCAAGCGTCCAAGCACCGTCTGGCTCTCCAGCATTACGGTCTTGCCTTCGGCACCCAGCTGGATAACGATTCCGGTGAACCTTCTGCTCATTTTATAAGCTGGTGCCAGGATTGCTTGTGTGCGGTTTCCCATTTTCTCCCGTACACAGGGTGTGGATTGTGTTCGCCCAGGTAGCGGCCCCGCGTATGCGTGATCGCTGGAGAATCTCCGGCCTTATCCCCAGGCTGCCCACAGGTTTGCCGACCTATTTGCACAAGCCGTCCACAGGTTCGTGCACAGAGGGTTTGGCTTGGCGAAGCGTTAGCAGAGAAACTGCCAGCGGACTTCGCAGCATTGCGCAGTCGTCCGCGGCACGAGACCCGTGGCGCCCGGCAGTATCCCTAACTCAGCGTGATGTTGCAGTTGGGGCGAGATCGCAGCACAACGCTGACCGCGCCGCGACCGCTGGACCGTCGCTTCTTCCCCCCACGACCGCCATGCGGCATAGGACGTGCGCCGAGGCGCTGCCGCTGGCAGTGGGGGCCGCGCGTTGCTGAGTAGGTTGGGTGGGTGACCTTTGACGTCAGCGCGGACGCTTACAGGTGTTTCATGGGGAGGTACTCGGAGCCGCTGGCGGTGCTGTTCGCTGATGTGGCCGGAGTTGCCCGCGGCCAGCGGGCGCTGGATGTCGGCTGCGGGCCGGGCGCGCTGACGGCCGACCTCGTCAGACGGCTTGGGGCGGGCGCGGTCTGCGCGGTAGAACCGTCGCAGTCGTTTGCCGCCGCGGCGCGGGAGCGCCTGCCCGGGGTCGATATAAGGCTGTCGGCTGCCGAGCAGTTGCCCTTCTCTGACAGCGTCTTCGATGTCGTACTGGCGCAGCTAGTCGTGCATTTCATGGCCAATCCGGTGGCGGGACTGCGCGAGATGGGCCGGGTCACTCGTCCCGGCGGGACGGTCGCAGCGTGCGTGTGGGATCACGCTGGCGGCCGCGGACCGCTGACCCTTTTCTGGCGGGCGGCGCGCGAGCTGGACCCTTCGGCGCGCGGCGAGTCTGGCCTGGCCGGTGTCAGGGAAGGCCATCTGGCCAGGCTCTTCGCGCAGGCTGGCCTCGGCCGGGCGCGGGCGGTGACCCTGACCATCCGCGTGCGTCATGCCGCATTCGAGCAGTGGTGGGAGCCGTTCACGCTCGGAGTCGGCCCGGCTGGGGCGTACGTGGCGTCCCTGGCCGAGGAACACCGGACCGCGCTGCGCGAGCATTGCCGGCACCTGCTTCCCGGCGGACCGGTCGAGGTGAGTGCCTCCGCATGGGCTGCAGCGGGCCAGATCTGACCGGTCGCGGCGCCCCCTGACGTCACCTGCCAGCTGGCCCGGCGGCGCCAGGTCCACGCGGCTTTCGCGATGGCCTCCCCGCCGGACTTCCAAACCGGCTTCGGAGTTGGCCACCTCATAAAGCCGGGGTGGCCGCGCGCTGCGTCCCGGCCCGTGATTTCCGGGTCCTTGGAAGCCTGGCTGTGGCCCAGCAGCAGCAGCCAGCCGAAGACCCGGATCATGATCAGATAGAGAAGGCGAACAGACACAAACTGCCATCCTGTCCCAGCCTGCTTATCCGGCCAAGAGCAGGTCACGGCTCCTGTGTCGAGTTCTGAAGCGGTACAGGCCTGAACCAGCTCTGTGCTTCGCCACCTTCGTGGCGGCTGGAAGGTACTTAGGTAAGCCGGTCGAGCAGGCCCCTGCCTACGGCCCGGCGAGGTGGTGGCGTTGCTCGGTCCAGTCGAGCAGTAGCGGATGAGGCGGCGCCGGGGTGGCAGCGGCACCCCGAACTCGGCGAGAACCGCTCGCCGGACGGGAAGGGTGTAGTCGAGGCCGCAACCTGGCCGTTGACAGCCGGCACCGTTCCGGCCGGTCAAGGCCCGGGACTCGGCGCGACCTGGTCTACCAGAAGCGCGAGTTTCCAGTCCTCCTCCCCAGGCTCGGCCAGGCGCCGCTGCCTCATTCCCGGCTACGGCCTCAGTCTGGTCGGCGCGATGGATCCGCCGATACGGGCGGCCTACCGGTCGGCGAGAGACCGGACCAGATGCCTGGGGCAGCGCCAAGCGAAGCGCTCAGGTCACCTAATGGCATCAGGAGTCCTGAATCAACGGCCGGAAGTCAACGCCTCTGAGGCCTATCACAGCGGGAGTATTCTGTCGGTCTCCGCTGCCATGATACGTACTTGGGTCAACGCGCATGTACCTGAAGTGGCGCTGCTGATGCGGGGCCCGCCCGGCATAGACGACTGCGCAGGAGGCAAACTGAACAGTTTCATTAACGAAAAGAAAAGGAGGGAAGCCGTGGGCATCGAAGCAATCACCGCTCGAATGAAAACGATCACGGCACGACTCGGACGGCAGGGCGGCAGGCGGGCGCCGGCGAGCCGGGATCCGGGCGGCCGATGGCAGGCCGGAGGACGGCAAGCCGGAGCAGCCGGCCGACCGGCCGGGCAGCCGAGCCGGCTCCGGTCGTTCGACCCGGTCCGCATCGCCGACCTGGAATACCGGGCGTGGGTCGGATACTACCTGCGTAACTGGCCACAGGTGCTGGTGGCTTCCGTCGGGCTGGTCAGGGCGGGCTTCGGCATGGACTGGTACCGGACCCTGCACGGCGCCTGGCTGGTGCTGCGCGCCAACCAGC
>OBLT010001378.1_pt1 | contig 15564 bp, 9 predicted proteins | sample 1518721 | NCBI WGS metagenome assembly OBLT01 (sample SAMEA3539307, study PRJEB22396) | soil metagenome | biome: tundra; feature: field; material: soil | place: USA | collected 2010-05 | depth 0.15 m | reverse complement strand
CTTTGGCCGAAGGGGGAGTGGGCGGACTGCACGTCGTGTTCCCGCCTCCGGCGCCAGGTGGCGGCGTGCAGGTCGTCCCACCGCCCCCCGACCCCGACATTCCGCCGGTGGAAGGAGCGCCCGCGCTGCCGGTGATTCCAGCGGTCTCCGACGCACCGCCGGTGCCGGAGCCGATCCGCCCGCCCGACCCTGCGCCACCCGTCTGCCCGCTGCTGCCGCCGCTGCCACTGGTCCCGCCTCTGCCACTGCTGCCGCCACTGCCACTGCCGCCACTGCCACTGCTGCCGCCACTGCCACTGCCGCCACTGCCACTGCTGCCGCCGCTGCCGCCAGTGCTGCCGCCGCTGCCTGCGACGCCGGTCGTGCCGCCGGCCCCCTCATTCGGGCTACCGCCGGAGCCGATTGCCGATCGCCCGCCAGTACCAGTCGTATTACCCGTGCCGGGCGTGCCACCTGTTCCCGATTTACCGCCAGATCCGGCCGGATTACCGCCACCAGCCCCCGGCGTGTTCGAGGAGCAAGCAATGCCAAAAACCGCAGGTGCGGCGACCACGAGCATGAATCGCAGAGGGCTGAACATCATGGCTTGATTTATCCTTCAGGCGGCCGAAATGGCTCACCAATAGTGGCGTCAAATGTCAATTATTGGGCAAAGCCCTGGTGACTTGTTCACCAACATTCCTGTTCTCGATGCTCAGTGACGACGGCCTTGAGCTCGCGGCGCGCTTTGCGCAGGCGCGAGTACGCAGTGAAGAGAGGAATGGAAAGAGCTGCGGCAACGGCTTTTACGGGAACCTCGTCGAGGTCGTGCATGATCAACACCGCACGGCGTTCCAGCGGAATCCGTTCGAGAGCAGTGAGGACGACGGCACGCGCCTGATTGGCCGCGAGCACTTCGTCGGCGTAGGGGGCCCGGTCTTGCCCTTCGACGTTCCCGAACGGCACCTCTCGCCAGTGTTTGCGCAAATGGGAAGACGCCACGCGGAACGCGATGCCGAACAAGTAGGGCTTAAGCGCGCGCGTTGGGTCGTACTCGTGCCAGATGCAGCGCAGGACCAAGAATACCTCCTGGGCTAGATCCTCTACGTCCTCGGGGTCCACACCCAGGCGACGGAGCGTGCGTATCAGATAGTCGAGCTCGCTTTGGTAGGCTCCAAAGCAGGCATTATCGATCGTGCTGCGTGACACGTCTCCAGAATTGGGCTGGTTTGAAACGAGGCGCAGCTGATTCACTAGGGCACTCCGGCCCCGGCCACGCAGGAGCAAGTGCCGAAGGTGGCGCCAATGATTGCGGCTTTCAAACCCGAAGTGACCAGGCGCATGGTTTTCATGCTCTGGTAGTGTCAACTCGGAGGTGAAGCGGGCGGATCCTTTTTCGAGCTCCCTTTATGAGGCCAGGCGTGTGACAGCCAGCAGACGGGTTGGTCACGTTGGGCACGGTGCGCGATCTCCAAACGAAGTTAGGCGGGATGTAGATGCACTTGAGTGAACGGTCTCGGCGTATGGTGGCGGTGGCAGAGGCGGTGCAGACCAACCCAGGAACAGCGCGCCATTCTCTGCGCGGTCTACGGCTGCCCGAGGTCATCGACCAAGAGGCCGTACAATCCTCCGTAAAAAGGTTGAGCTAGTTTCTCGCACCCGCACACCTAGAGGTGGAGGGGGAATCAGGATGCCGAGAGTACCCGAGGTCCATAACCTCGCCTTTCACACATCGCCAAGGAGCAAATCTGGTGAAACCGAGATTACATTCACTGTCTTTCGTCATGTTCTTGGCCGCCGTGGCGTGTGGAACCGTATCTTTCTCGGCCGCTCTGGCGCTGGGGTCCGGCAGCGTGATGGCGCAGACCCAACCGACCAGCTACACGACGGACTGGACGTCCGTGAATCAACACCCTGCCGCGCCAGAGTGGTTCCAAGACGGCAAGCTCGGCATCTGGTTCCATTGGGGGGCGCATACGACGCCGCAGTTCTATAGCGAGTGGTACCCGTACTTCACCTTTGACAAGAGCAACGGCGGAGGCGTCTACCAGCACCACCTCGCTACGTACGGCGATCCATTTTCGGATTGGCCCTATGATAAGTTCATCACCGGGGCGAACGACAAGAAAGGAAACTTCGTTCAGTTCGCACCGAAGCCCGTGTCCGCGGGGGGCAAGTGGGATCCCGATGCGTGGGCACAGCTTTTCGTCGATGCGGGCGCTCGCTTCGCGGGACAGCAGATGGAGCACCACGACGGCTTCTCGATGTGGGACAGCAAAGTCAACGAGTGGAACGCGGCGTCCAAGGGACCCATGCTCAACGTAGCCAAGCTCAACATTGATGCATTCCGCAAGCGAGGCCTCAAGATCATGGCGGCATTTCACCACGCCTACAACTTTCAGGGCTACTGGCAACAGGCGCCAAAGCAGACGGACCCCGGCCTGCAAAAGCTCTATGGACAGCTCAGCCCCGCGGCCGAAAACCAGCTATGGCTCGACAAGCTGAAGGAGGTCGTCGACGAGTTTCAGCCCGACATCGTCTACCAGGATTCCTTTACGCCCCAGATTGTGTTGACTGAATCATCCCTGCTGCAGTTCGCGGCTTACTATTACAATGCCGCACTCTCCTGGAAGAAGGAGGTCGTCGCTCTGTACAAGGACGGCTACAACAATAAGGGCGAGGTGTTCGATTATGAGCGCGGCGGTCCATCTGACATTGCGAATCCTTACTGGACAACCGACGACACAGTAGGCCCGAACACCTGGGGCTACGTCGTGGGAATGACGTATTACAACCCTGCGGCGATCATTCACCAGTTCATCGACCGAGTGAGCAAGAACGGCAACCTACTACTCAACATCTGCCCGATGGCCGATGGCACGATCCCGAAGGAACAACAGGATATCTTGAAGGCGATCGGCGCGTTTCTGAAGCAGTTCGGGACCGCTATCTATGAGACGCGTGCCTGGTCGGTCTATGGCGAAGGTCCGACCAAGATGGGCGGCTGCTCGATCTGCGCACCAAGCGCGGGGACAGCGCAGGACATTCGTTACACGAAATCGAAGGACGGCGACGCTGTCTACGCGATCTTGCTCGGCTGGCCAGGCGATGGGAGGCAAGTGACCTTGGCATCCGTGACTCCGAGCCGATTGGCCCTGACCAGCGGAACGAGCAAGGTATTTCTGTTTGCGCCGATAGGCGGCTCGCCGATCAACCTCAACTACACGCAGGACAGTTCGGGGCTCCACGTGACCTTGCCAAGCCCCCAGCCCTATACGGCGACCGCGTATGCAATCAAGATAAGCAAGAGCGGCAGCGAGCCTGCACCGACTCCGTGGCTCTCTCCTTCCGGCGCAACCGACGGCGGCACGAATGGCGCAACCGACGCAAGTGCCGCCAGCGACGGCCGGGGTGCGGACGGAGCGGGTGCTGCCGGCGCTGGTGGCGCAGCGGGGGCTGGCGGTCAAGGCGCGAGCGGCGGCGCTGGCGGAGGCGGCCAGGGCGGGGTGAGCTCGTCCGGTGGAAACGTCGGTGGATCGGGCGGTCGAGGTGGCGCAGGGGGTGGAGTCGGCGGAGCGGGCGCAAGCGGAACCAGCGGCTCTGGTGGAAACGGCGGGACGGCGGCCGGCGGCGTGCAAGGTGGTGCGACGACGGCAACCGGTGGAAACGGCGGCGGGTCGAGCGGTCGAGGCGGCGCAGGGGGTGAAGTCGGCGGGGCGGGCGCAAGCGGAACCAGTGGCTCTGGTGGCGGTACGGCGGCCGGCGGCGCGCAAGGTGGTGCGACGACGGTAAAAGCCAACAGTGGTTGCGGTTGTGCGCTCGGCGGCGCAGGTCGAAGAAGCGGTGAATTTGCGTGCGCTGGTTTGGGCGTACTGGCCCTGTGCGGCTTCCATCTGGTGCGCGGTCGACGAAGAAGGCGGAGCGACTAGAGTGAGCCGCATGCGCCACGAAAGAAACCAAAGGAGAAATCGATGACACGCAGACGATATTCGCGGAAGCTCGCGGTTGCTACACTGGCGATTCTGGCCGCCTCTTGCTCGTCCAACAACGCCCAGAACAGCGGCAGCGGTGGCTCCAGGCCAAGCGCGGGTGGCGCCTCCGGCGGGGCGACCGCCGTCAGCTCCGGCGGGCAGGTTGGCACCGGCGGCTCCGCTCCCGGCGTCGGCGGAAAGGGCTCGGGGGGCTCTGCGTCCGGAGGCGTGGCAGGCTCAGCGAGCGGCGGACTAACCGGCGCCGGAGGGGGCAGCGGCGGCGCATCGGGCGGCAATGGCTCGGGTGGAAAGTCGGCAGCGGGTGGCACCTCGGGAACCGGCGGAGCCACCACAACCAGCCCGGCGACGGGCGGTACGCAGGCCATGGGGGGAGCCCAAGGAGGAGCTGCCGGCGGGGGCGTAGGAAGCGGTGGCACGGCGGCGGGTGGGAGCAAAGCCACTGGCGGCTCGGGAAGCGGTGGCGCCGCAAACTGTACGCCGCCCAATCCGCCTTCGGCGAAAGACTCGGTCACGCTGGACATGGGAAGCGCCGACGGCGCGCCCACCTACCGTGCGTCCGGTCTTCTTTACGGTATCGCCATGGACGCCAGCCAGCCACCGACGCAGATGCTGACCGACATCAAGGTGAAGTTCTTTCGCATCGGCGGGTCGGACGCTAGCTGCGGCGGCTACGTGACCGGCAACTACGCCAAGCGCTGGGCCACCGTGAAGGCCTACTACAGCAAAGCAAAGGAGATCGGCGCCACGGTCATCATTCTGGTAAGCGACCTGTGGGGCGAGGATCCCGCCTGCGCCACGCCACGCTTTCCGGGAGATGGCGGCGACTGGACTGACTACAACAAGTTCATGACCCAGCTCATCAGCGACGCTCAAGCCCTCGGCATGACCGGCCCTGACGTGCGCTGGGATCTGCAGAACGAACCGGACGTTGGCTTGTTCTGGAGCGCCCCGCAGTCGCAATGGCTCGAAATGTGGAAGCGTGGGTACCAAATGGTCCGCGCCGCGATTCCCAACGCGCTGATCGAAGGGCCGAGCAACGCCTCCGGTGTCGGCGGCCAGTTGTTCAACGCTTTTCTCGACTACGTCAAAGCGAACAACGTGGTTCCGGACACCATCAGCTGGCACGGCGGTGACCAGGCCAACGACGTCAAGACCGTCAAGTCAGAGCTCGCAAGTCGTGGCATCAACGTCTCCAGCTTTGACAACAACGAGTACGGAGCCGCTAACGAGCAAAACCCCGGACATTCTGCCTGGTTCATCGCGCGGCTAGAGCGGGGCAACGTGGATGGCCTGCGTTCCAACTGGGGCGGCCCTGGAGGCGGCCCGACCATGTATCAGACCATGGCCGATTTGACCACACTCGACTGGCAGCCCAACAGCCAATGGTGGATCTACAAGCGGTACGCAGACCAAACCGGCTTGCGCACCAGCTCGACGCCAGGAACGAACGTGGACGCCGTCGGCTTCCAGGACGCGGACAAAGCGAAGGCCATCATCGTTGTTGGCAACAAGGGCGGAACCACTGGGTCTGTCAACGTCGTGGTCAAGAACATGCCGTCGTGGCTCCAGAGTGGTGGCTCGACGAAGGTGCTGCTCGAAAAGATGCCGACGGGCGAGTCCGCGGTCACTGCGCCGACAGTGGTCAGCAACGCTGCCGCCACAGTCACTTGCAATGCACTGACTGTCACAATCAACTGGACCACGGCGACGGATGGCTATGTCGTCACTCTAACACCGCAGTAGCGCACGTTCGGGCTAACGTTGCCGCTGCGCGACCGGACACCGTCGGCCGTGGAGAGAATGATGAAATCGAACAGGTACCGAATAGGCATTCTTGCGGCGGCAATTAGCGTCGTAGGCGCTTGCTCGCCCAGCGCGTCGACCTCGACAGTGACAGGCGGCAGCGGCTCGGGCGGAAAAACCAGTACTGGAGGCTCAGTGGGTCGTGGAGGTGCCGCCGGCTCTGGTGGTTCCAGCGGTACCGGCGGTTTCGCCGGCTCGGGCGGCGCTGTTGGCTCTGGCGGATCTGTCACCGGCGGCTTTACCGGGACTGGCGGCAGCGCGGCTACAGGGGGCACCGCAGCCACAGGCGGTTCGAGCACAACGACGGGCACGGGAGGCATGGCCGGTGGCCGCTCTGGCGGCGGCGGGGCTGCCAGCGGTGGCTCTGGCAGTGGCGGCGCGACAGGCAGCGGCGGCGCGACAGGCAGTGGCGGCGCGACAGGCAGCGGTGGCTCGCCCGCTGGGAATCATCTTTACGTCTCGCCGACGGGCAGCGGAACGACCTGTTCGAGCGCGGCGCCCTGCTCCATCACCCAAGCGCAGACGGCCGTGCGGGCGCTCGCGAGCGCGCTGCGCGCCGACGCCGTCGTCGAGCTCGGCGACGGAACGTACGCACTCGGGGCAACGCTCGGGTTCGACGCGACCGACTCGGGCACGGCCGGCCATCCGGTCGTTTGGCAGGCTGCGGCCGGTGCCCATCCGATCCTGTCGGGCGCGAAGAAGATCACGGGATGGACGGTAAGCGACGCGGGAAAGAACATCTGGAAAGCGTCGGCACCCGGCGCCTTCGCCACCCGCCAGCTCTACGTCGAGGGCAAGATCGCCGTGCGGGCGCGGACGGAGGTCAGCCGCTCGAGCGTCTCGTTCAACAACAACGGGATCGGTGGAGTTCCGAGCTCGGTCGCCGGCGCGTCCCAGCCCGGCCGCATCGAGTTTCACGCGATCGGCTCGTGGACCGACCGCTACGCGCCCGTGAAGTCGTTCTCGGGCGGGTCGGCGACGATGGCGCAGCCGGCGTGGGCGAACAACCTCTGGGGCTTCGACACGATCCCCAGTTCGTACCGACCGTCGACCACTTGGTTCGAGAACGCGTACGAATTCCTCGACAGTCCAGGCGAGTGGTACCAGGACACCGCGGCCGGAGCCCTGTACTACATCCCGCTTGCCGGGCAGGACATGAGCAAGGCCGATGTCGAGCTCCCCCAGCTCGAGTATCTGCTCGCCGTCGGCGGCACGCTGGACGCGCCCGCGCATGACATCACCTTCCAAGGGCTGACGTTTTCCCATACGAGCTGGCTGAACCCGAGCACGTCGGACGGATGGGCGGACCAGCAGACCGGCGGCTATATCCACGGCGACGGAAAGGGCGAGGGATACGCGAACGGCTACCCCAATTTCGACTCGACCCGACCCTTCTGGTGGCAGATGCCAGGCGCCGTGCAGGTGTCCGCCGCGAAGAACGTCACGTTCGTGCGCGATCGCTTCGTGGGCCTGGGATCCGTCGCGCTCGGCATTGGCAACGACGACAACGCGCACAAGACCGGCGTCGGTCTGGCGACGGACACCATCAACGTCACGGGCTGCGTGTTCACGCAGATCGCCGCCGGAGGCATCGTGGTCGGCGGAATCAGGGGAAATGCCCACCACCCGAGCGACCTGCGGATGACCGACCAGAACATCACGATCTCGAACAACCTGATTCACGACATCGGCATCGACTACCGCGACTCGGACGCAATCCTGCTGACGTATGCGGCCAGTTGCCTGGTGTCGCACAATGAGGTCTACAATCTGCCGTATTCGGCCATCAGCAACGGCTACGGGTGGGGCCAGAACGACGACGGCGCCAGCAAAGACTACCAATCGCGCGGTCTTTACCAGTACCAGCCGCTCTACACGACGCCGACAACCTCGAAGAACAATCAGTTCGTCGCCAATTACCTCCACGACAACCAGCAGCAAATGAACGACGGCGGCGCGTTCTACGAGCTGAGCGCGAGCCCGGGGACAGTGTTCTCGAAGAACTACCTCAAAGCGCCCGCCCACAGCGCGGGCTCGAATTTCGGCACGTACAGCGACGAAGGAACAAGGTATGTGACGTTCAGCCAGAACGTGTTCGACGGTTGGGCGGAATGGGCAAACCTCAACTGCGCCGACGTCAACGAAACCGGGAACATCACGTACACGGGCAACTGGGGCGCAACGGCGGGAATCTCCGGCCAGAGCGGGTGCAGCGCGAGCACGCGTACCTGCCTGGCCTCTTACACCAACAGCGGGACGACGTATGCAGGCAACCCGACCAACGTCAGCGTGCCATCGCTCGTGTCGACCTGGACCGCGGGGAATTGCGGCGACGCCGTCGCCAACAGCACGGAACCGACGAGCGCGGCGTCCGCACAGGCGGTCGTGAGCGCGGCGGGACTCGAGGCGGCCTACGCCGATCTCAAGAACTAGTACACACGCATTTGGCCGCTCATGATGACGAGAGCGGTCATTTGCATGATGCCGGCATAGTACCGGTTGATCCCTGTCGGCACATCGAGGTTCCAGACTTCGTTGACGAAATCCCGACGAATGTCTGAACTGGCAACCAAACCCAATGCACCGTTCGCTGCGACGAGCGATCCGTTGTGCAGCGACTGAATCGTCTTGCCATCAAGCGAAAACGCGACACCGTAGGTGGCAAGGCCTTGCGTGTAGAAGAACTGCAAGAGCCGATTGCTTTCATCGACGAGCCACGACTGTTCTCCCCACCAAAGGTGGTCGAGCGCCATGTTGAACGCGATGAGGTGGCTCTCAGCCGAGAAAGTGTCGAAACCCGGCACCGGCGTGCCGTCGAAAGTCGCTCGCAAGGGCATGAGTCCGGTCGTGGGATTTGCCGAAGCTTTCCAGTAGTTCCTTGCGGCGATCGCCGCCTCTTTCCAGAAGGCGTCGCGCGTAGCCTGGTACCAGAGGGCGTAGTATGCCGGCATCACAATGGGTGGGCTCGACACTCCCGCCAAGGCGGATTCCGGCAGAGCGTATGGCAATTTGCTCTTGGCATCGAACGTGGCCGTAAAGCCGTCGACGACGCCACAGTTGTAGACTTCCTTGTTGCGAATCAAGTCGAGCAACGTCGCAGCCTCTGCGCCGTAGTCGATGTTTCCAGGCGCATCTTGCCAGCGTCCCCGCGCGAGCAATAGCGCGGTGGCAATTTGTTGCAAGCCGTACGGGTCGTAACAGGCTGCAGTGTCTGGGGAGTCGCAGAAAGAGGGGAAATAGCCCTTGCCTGCTCCGTCAACGATTTGAATGGATTTGGCGTAGCGCCACAAACGATCGAATTCGTCACGCTTGTCCAGCGAGACGGTGATGACCATCGCGAGTCCTAGGCCATCGGTGCGCCTGTCGTTGTGGAAGACATCGAGAATGTATGCCTGGTCGGTTCCGACGGGAATGAAGATGGCCTCGTTCGTCGCGTCGCCGTGAAAGAGCTGCGTGAAAGCAGCCGCGATCTTCGCCGATATCTCGCTGTCGCTCTTTCCGAGAAGGTCGCTAAAAGCGTTCGGGTAGGAAGCAGGTCCGGTCAAGGACTCGAGTTTGAGTGCATCGTCGACGAATGCCCCGTCCGGCGAGGACGCGCGTTCTGTGCAGCCCAATGAATCGAGGGAGCTTCGGCACGACGCGAACGACAGGAGTAGGCCCAGCAGGCCGGCCAACCACGGAAGCGCAAGCCCAGACACTAATTCTCCGCGTAGGGGCGAACCCGCGCTGAAAGAATATTGTTCGGGTGCCGCTGGATGAAGTCGCGTGCATACCGCCCGGCGGCGTTAGGTTGACCCGCTTTAGCCAAGGTGTCTATGCGCAATACCTCGGCTTCGAGATGCAATCGTCCTCGCGGGAATGTACGAAAATAAGTCGCTACGAGCGATAGCGCGAGGGGCGGCCTGCCATTGGCCAAGGCGGAACGAACAGCGTCGAGTGCTCGAAGCTCGGCCCGCAAAGCCGCATTGGCTGCTGGCGCGGGCTTCGCGGCGGCCGAAGGAGCCGTGGCCGGTGCCGGGTCAGGGGCCGTTGGTGCGGCGGGCACCGTCGTTGTTGCGTGCGCAAGAGGCACCACCGGGCTTGCTGGATCCGCGCGATGGCCAAGCACGATGTAGCTGAGCGGGACTGCGGTCAGGAGCGCGATCATCGAGAGCGTAAGATAGATCTTCGCAGTCAGCGATTTTGCCGCCAGCCAAGCCAGCAGGCCGCTGGCGATTCCCGCAGAGGTTGCGATGCCCAACACGGCCAGCGTATCGTCGCGTAGTTCCGAGGGCGCGCGGTACGCGCGGCCTTCCCGCAAGAGAGCTCTCTCGAGAGGCGAGGTGGTCTGATCGAGCATGCGCCTGGGCTCATCCATCATCCCACCTCGGTCCTAGGCATGCCGTCAAACGTTGCGACGCGTTCACGAAAATCGGACCTTGCCCGGCGCAGCCGCGACGCCACGGTTCCGGGCGGGATATCAAGGATCGAAGCGATCTCCGCGGTGGTCATCTCCTCCATCTCGAAGAGCACCAAAACGGTGCGTAGGTCGACGTCCATCGCGGAAAGAATCTGATCCAAGGTCAGCCGCAACTGGCGCCGTTCCGCGATCTCTTCCAGGCTGGCCGCTCCGTCGATCACGTCAGGCGGAGAGTCCATCAACGTTTCACGCCGGCGGGCCGCGCTTCGACGGGAATGGGCGGCGATGTGGAGAGCGGTCTGCACAAGAAAGGCCTTTTCGGCTCCGAGACGCACGTCATCGAGACGATTCGCGGTGGCAATGAAAACGCGTTGCACATCGTCGTCGATGTCGGCATCTCCGACACCCGCGTTGCGCAGGATTCGCGCGACCAGCTGGAGATACTTGTCCACCAGCTGGCGCAAACGAACATCGCGCGCTGTCGTACTTGGCACCTTGGCAAGAGTAGCGGGCGAATCCCTGTCAGACAAGGTCGCCGTCTGGCTGCAAGCAAAGGCAGGGCCGGTCACTCCAACTCCTTCCCCACTATTCCCAGCCGCCCGCCTGGCGATCACGATTCCGTTCGTTATGACAATTGCTAACCGCCGTATGTAAGACCAACACCGACAAGCGGTGAGACACGAGGCGTCTCCGCTACCACGTTGTCCGGAGAGCTGGCGAAAAAGCGGCGCTTGAGGACGGGCACATCGAGCCCTGCCTCGATCTCGATGGAGAACCCTCGGCCGAGCAGGGCCGCCAAGCGAATCGTTAGCCCAGCGCTGAGCCAGGAACGGTTCACGGTGTTGACGTGTTTTAGCTCGCTACCTTTTGCCGATAGCCAACCGCCTAACACGAGCGCGCACGGCTGTACCGTCAGAATGCCGGGAGTCCACCGTAGCGGGCACACGGCCGCGCCGGCGGCCAGAAGCATGGCGTCTGCGTGTCGCGGTGACACCAGCACATCGTTGCGCACGTACGTGAGTCTCAGGTCGAGACTCGGACGGAAGGTCTTCTCGAGGTTGTCCTTCGCGCCCAGCGGGAGGTCTGGCTGGTCCGGACTGCGCTGTTCCGAATTGCGGCCGAGGTTCTTTCGTGCCGCCAATTGTGCGCCTGGACTGAAGGTTCCCGAGAGAACTGTGAGACCAAGGAACCCTACGCTCATCTCGATGGCTGGTACCGCTCTCGGCGGTCGCCTTGGAGGCTCTTCGATTGCCAGAACTGAAGTGACGGCAGGTTTCTTCTCCGGCGGTGGCTGCTCTTCCGTCCGTGGGGCAGCGTCGAGCGCCTTCTCGTTCGTTTCTGGCGAAGACGCGGGCGGGGACGAGGGCACCGACAGGAGCGCGCTGGGATCAAACAGCAGCGCTGCGGTGAGAGACAGCGCGTGAACGACCTCGTCGCAAGTCGATCCGTCCACCCTACGAGTGTCGGTTTCGCCCTGGCCATCGTCGATGCGCAGCTCGCCTACGACCTTGCTCTGTATACGGCTTAAGCGAATCTGCAGAACCGCATGGGGTTCCTCGGGAGACGAGCGTCGTACGCGGTCTGTGCGCGACCGCAGGTTGCTCCAGAAGGCACTGGCGCTCGAGCATCCCTGGGGCGCGTCGAGCTCGACCTCGACTGCTCGCGCCTCATGCGCGGTCGATCCTGCTCCAGCGACAGCAGCTGCAACGACGAGCGAACCGCAGAAGGAAAGGGCGACCATGGAAAGTGGTTGATGATGCCAGGTCCGTGGCATGCACGGCAAGCGCCGTGCCGATGACGGCAAATCAACCGAGCATCAAAGGCTTACGTGATCCAGCGGTGCCTGCTTGGACCTCATGCCAGCGACCACGGAGCGAAAGCTGCGCGCTCTTCCTTCGTCCCTCTACCCAGCGCCTGGCCTCGCGCCTGGGAGGTGGCCGTTTGGGAGACTCCGAGCCGCGAGGAACCGTCTGTGGCGCGAAAGCGATGCGATCAAAAGTCGCGTTGCCGGGAATTAACTTGTTGGCGTCCTATCGCCCACCCGCCCACACCGGAGGAACCCATGAAATTCTCTCGCATTTTCGGCACACTCACCATCGCCACCATGGCGCTTGGCATCGCTTGTTCGTCCAACACCTCCGGCGGGGGCAATGGTGGTTCAGGCGGGGGCACGACGGCCAAAGGAGGGGCCGGTGGCTCCGGCGGTAACGCGAACGCCGGAGGCCAGGGCTCGGGTGGTGCAAGCAACACGGCTGGCAAGAGTGGCTCGGGCGGCGTTAGCGGCGGCGGCGCGACCGGTTCGGGTGGTCAGGCAGCCTCGGGCGGTGGCACTGGCACCGGTGGCCAGGGCTCGGGTGGTGCAAGCAACACGGCTGGCAAGAGTGGCTCGGGCGGCGTTGCCGGAGGCGGCGCGACCGGTTCGGGTGGTCAGACAGGCTCGGGCGGCGCCAATGTTGGCGGCGCGACCGGCTCTGGTGGTCGTACGGGCTCGGGCGGGTCAGGTGGACCTATCGATGGCTCCGCCGGTGGACAGTGCGGGCCGTCGACCGTAGCCGAGCCGTTTTCCGCGTCGATAGCTGGTACGTGGGACTTCACGCCCGCAGGCGGGGCTAAGCGCACTCTTCAAGTCCCGGGCGGCGGTTGGGCGAAGCAAGGCGTCAATGCTGCGAGTGGTACCTACGCAACGCAGATCACGGTTCCCGATTCCGGTGCCGCGCAGACAACCTTGATCGAATTCGGCGCGGTGAATTTCCAGGCCACCCTGTCGGTCGACGGAAAGGAAGTCGGAACGAACACGACCTCGTTCCTCCCATCCGTTTTCGACGTCACCAAGTTCGTGACCCCCGGCAAGCAGCACGCGATCTCGGTGCTCGTCAAGGGCGGTCAGGCGATGAAGAACAGCAGCGGCCTGTGGCTGATTCCCATGGGGGCAGATTGGTCTGGCAACGTCGCGCAGGGCATCTTCCGCTCAGCCATGGTGCGTGTGGTGCCCGACGTCCACATCAGCGACGCCTTCGTGCGGACCAACGTCACGGACGGAACGCTGACCTACGACGTGCTCGTCACGAATACCGGCAGCACAAGCCAAGACGTCACGTTGTCGAGCGCGCTCAGCTCCTGGAACTGCGACAGCTTCACCTATCCGACGATTGCCGACAAGACGGTCACGGCAGCGCCAAACACCACCACGACGGCGACCATTGGCCCGATCAAGTGGGGCCTCGATACGAAGTCCTACTGGTGGCCAAACGTTCCCTACCAGGCGGACTACACGGCGCGGCTCCACAATTTGAGCATCCAAATGAACCGCGGTGGCAAGACGGTGCACAGCAAGGTCGTCCGTTTCGGCTTCCGTCAGAGCGAAAGAAAGCGCGCCGATGCCAACCACGTTTACTACTACCTCAACGGCGTTCGCGTGAACTTGCGGGGTGACAATATCCAGGGGGCCGACTACGACAGCATCGACAACGGCGGCAAGGGCGACGCGTATGGGACCCTTCCGGGCTTCCTGCCTCCCTCAACGGGAAATCCCGGGTGGCCCCAAGCGGTGCGAAACTACCAGAAGCTGAACTACAACTTCATTCGCATCCATCAAGAGCTCGCGACACCCTACATGCTCGACACTGCAGACGAGCTTGGGCTCATGCTCATGGGCGAGTCGGCCATTCGCTGCAGCAACCAGAATGTCGACTTCACCGCGTCGCACGACACCATGGTCGGCCACGTCCAGGCGATGGTACTTCGCGATCGCAACCATCCGGCGATCATCCGGTGGAGCCAGGCCAACGAGCCGAACGGCTGCGCTTCGCATGGCGATTCGAATCAGTTCGAGGCCGACCTGTTCAACGCCATGACCAAGCTGGACGGCACGCGTCCCATCAGCGTCGACTGCTGGTTCGGCTGCGGACTCTATGGCATGTCAAGCCCGGCCTTCACGGTTAGCCAACACTACAGCAGCGGCCTCGGCAAATACTCGGAAGAAGTGAATGCCAGCAAAGACAATCCCACCGGTCAGGGCGAGTACATTTGGGGGAGTGACAACACTCGCCAAGGGTTGACGTGGTTTGGAACATCGGCCATGGCGATGCGCCGACAGGACGGGGTCGACATCCGGCCGTACACGCTGCTGTCGGGCTGGGCCAGCTTCATCCCGGGCGTCAAGAGAACGCAAATGACCATCGAGCAGGGTGGGCCTCCGGTCTTCGGCGAGGACAATTTGGCGGATCCCTGGTCGAACCAAATCATTCGGCGCGTCCAGAACGGCTTCAGTCCGGTGCTGGTCGCGGACAAGGACTACTGGGAGGCCAACAAGATGTCCAACACCAATGGTGATTGGCCATCCTCGGTACCGGCGCTTGCGAAAGGTGCGACCCGCCCGACGACGCTTCTGATTTTCAACGACACGTTCTCGGGAACCAGCGTGGACGTGACGTGGGAGATCCATTCTGATAGCGCGACTGGGACCAAGGGCGATTCGGGCACGTTTACCATTGATGTGCCGCTAGCGACGATGGGGACCAAATCGATCACTTTCACGGCGCCGACCTCTGGCACGAAGTTCTACCTGGTTCTTCAAGCCCAGAAAAATGGCACAATCGTCTTCCAGGAGACGGACGAATCGTTCACCCTGCAATAGCGCCTTTCAAACATCTAGGAGCCTGTCGCGGTAACCGCTCCACGTCGCGTGGCGGGCGGAGCTCCGCCGCGCTCGGTCCGGGTTACAGCGACAGGCAGCCTCACCGCGCGCTCGTCAGGTGCCAGACACCTGACTGAGGTTTGCGTTAATCCGAGCCATCGCATCTAGCCCAGGAAAAAGACAGGCGCTCGTTACGATTGGTGAGCCAGAGTGCCACCGGACCTGGTCTATGAAGATGATGATGTTGCTTCGGTGTTACCCCGGAGATTCAGGTCGCCCTTGCGCGATGTCCCATATCTGCGCCGATAGGTTCTCCACCTTCCCGAGCAACGGGCACGTGGGTCCGATCAAAACACTGCGATCGAGGCCAAGCCGCATGCGCCACGAGGGAAACCAAAGGAGAAATCGATGACACGCAGCTTCTATTCACAGAAGCTCATACTCGCCGCACTGGCGGTTCTGGCCGCCTCTTGCTCGTCCAACAACACCCAGAACAGCGGCAGCGGTGGATCCAGGCCAAGCGCGGGTGGTGTATCCGGTGGGGCGCCCAGCTCCGGCGGGCAGGTTGGCAGCGGCGGCTCCGCTCCTGGCGTCGGCGGAAAGGGCTCGGGGGGCTCTGCGTCCGGAGGCGCGGCTGGCTCGGCGAGCGGCGGCTCGGGCAGCGGGGGCGTAACTTCGGGCGCTGGCGGTTCAAGCTCCACAGCCACAGGCGGTTCGAGCACAACGACGGGCACGGGAGGCATGGCCGGTGGCCG
>OBLT010001376.1_pt1 | contig 15575 bp, 12 predicted proteins | sample 1518721 | NCBI WGS metagenome assembly OBLT01 (sample SAMEA3539307, study PRJEB22396) | soil metagenome | biome: tundra; feature: field; material: soil | place: USA | collected 2010-05 | depth 0.15 m | reverse complement strand
TCGCCGAGTTCTACGAGGTGGCCTACGGCACCGTGCGGCGCGCGATGAAGGTGCTTCGCGACCGTGGTCTCATCGTCACCATCCAGGGCCGTGGGACGTTCGTCTCCACGCCGGGCGACTCGAACTGACCCGCGCCGGCCGTGACGTTTGACGAACGCGGCACGACGTGCGACCGTTGACGTATGCCTGACCGCTCAAGAAAGAAGCGGCCGGCCGACCTGAACCGGCTGGCCGCGTCCATCGTTGAGGACGCCATCAGCGAGGAGCCAGAACCGGACCCGTACGAGGGGAAAAACCCGGCCGCCGTCGAGCTAGGCCGTCAGGGCGGACTCAAGGGCGGACGCGCACGGGCCGAGAAGCTGACGCCCGAGCAGCGGAGCGAGATAGCCAAGAAGGCCGCTGCGGCGCGGTGGTCATCTCGCGGCAAGGCGAAGCCGACTGCGGACGCCTGATCGGCGGTCGGCGTCATCCCATCACGGCGTGTCTGGCGCGGCTTCTCCCCTCGCGTCCGTGACGCGGCGTATGATGTCCTCACCTAGCCAAAGGGAGGACGCCGATGGATGGCGCCGAACGCACGTACAGCATGACCGAGATACGCGAGGAGCGGCGCGTGGCCGCGTTGTTGCTTGCCTTGCAGCAGCGACGGCTTGACGCGCTCGCAAAGATAGACGAGGGAACGGCCGAACTCGAACAGGCCGACCGTGAGATCGAGGCGCTGGCTCGCGGAGAGGCTGAGCCCAAGCAGCCTGCCGTGGCTACTCCTCCTGATGAGGATCCCCGCACCATCGGCGAACGCTTGAAGAAGATACTGATGGATCGCACGGGCATCTGGCTTGAACCGCGCGACACCCTAGCCGAGATGGACAAGCACGGATGGGTAGACACCGATCCCGACAAGGCCATCCAAAGGGTCCGTCACTCCCTGCGCCGGCTCGCGGACAGCAACCCGAGCATCGAGCGCGATAACTCTGGCGCGACGTACCGCTACAGGTGGCGCCGGGACATAGACGGCCACGCGCCGGTCGCCGTCTCGTCGGCCAACGGGATGGCGTACCCGGCACTTCCGGGGGGGCGGACTGATGGCTAGATGAGCAGGTCCCCCGCCCGGTTACCTAGCCAAAGGGCCGACGGGGGACCACACCCAAGGCTGCTTGGCCGCTGCTAACGGTCCACAGCCCACCCATGCCCCCGTAACTCAGAGGAAGAGTACCGGCCTGCTAAGCCGGTTGTCGTGGGTTCGAGACCCACCGGGGGCGCATGCATGCCCAGATTACATGCTTGAGCGCTAAGACTCCAGCATGCTTGAGCGGCGCGGCGAGGCATTCCTGCACCCTTGCTACCGCGAAACTGACCTTTTCGTTTTCGGTCCCCCGATGCATTCGCCCTGTTCAGGTCTATTTCCTGGTCAGGACGAGCACCCGAAAATGTCAGACCGGTCAAGCATAATGGTCATATGGTGAACAGGCTGAGCACGGAGCAGCGGGCGCGGATAATCGGCTGCCTGGTCGAGGGCAACTCGATCCGCGCGACCGTCCGCCTCACGGGCGCGGCCAAGAACACCGTGACCAAGCTCCTGCTCGACCTGGGCATCGCCTGCTCGGACTACCAGGACACGACGCTGCGGGGCCTGGCCTGCCAGCGTGTCCAGGTGGACGAGATCTGGTCGTTCGTCGGCTGCAAGAAGGCCAACGTCAAGCCTGAGCACAACGCGGACTACGGCGACGCGTGGACCTTCGTGGCGATCGACGCGGACACCAAGCTCGTCCCCTCCTGGTGGGTCGGCCAGCGCACCGCAGAGGACGCCTGGGCGGTCCTGAGCGACCTGCGGGACCGGCTGGCCGGCCGGATGCAGCTCTCCACGGACGGGCACCAGATGTACCTGAGCGCCACGTCCGAGGTGTTCGGGGAAGACCTCGACTACGCGATGGTGGTCAAGAAGTTCAAGTCACAGCCCAAGCCCGAGAACACCCGCTACAGCCCGGCCCCCGTCAAGTTCGTCACGATCAAGAAGGTCAGCGGCTCACCGGACCCGGCGCACATCTCCACGTCCTACGTGGAGCGGCAGAACCTCACGATCCGCATGTCCATGCGGCGGTTCACCCGGCTGACCAACGCGTTCAGCAAGAAGCTGGAGAACCTGACCGCCGCCGTGTCGCTGCACTTCATGTACTACAACTTCGGCCGTCCGCACATGACGCTCACCAAGCGGTACGGCAGGCCGACCACGCCCGCGATGGCGGCCGGGGTGGCTGATCACGTCTGGACGCTGACCGAAATCGTCGGCCTGCTCGATTCAAACTGACCCACTACCCCCAGATGTCTCCCGAGCCCTATTAGGCAGGCGCGATGGTGGTCCGGTGGTCGGCGCGTGACCTTGTTTCGGACGCCAAGAGCAACACCTTCACGGCCCCGAAGTCCTGTTTCCATACGCCTTATGGCGTGACCTTGTTTCGGACTCCGTCAGATCGACAGCAACTCGAACCTGAGCGGCGTTTCCATACGCCTTATGGCGTGACCTTGTTTCGGACCCTGCCCTGGTTTACGGGGCCAGGACCTGCGGAGGTGCGGCCGGGTTGCACAGGTGGCCGGGGGAGGGGCCGTACTTGCCTGCCGGGAGGGCGTCTGGCGGCCGTTTGTGCTGGCAGGCCGGTTGCGCAGGTGAGGGTCTCCCATCATGATCGTGAACCACCCCTCCTGGGCCGTCCCGGGGGCAGGACCTCGCCGGCCGCTGCCGCGTGGCCGTGCCTTCCCCGGCCGCCTCCCAGCATGCCGCACATGGACGGAAGCTGCAGCCGGACCCGGCCGGCACAGCCTGGTGATCACGCTGATCGGGTCACGGGCTGCCGGAGCATGCCGGCTCCGGCGGCGCGGGCCGATGCTGCTGGAGTACGGAATCATGTGCGTCCGCGCTACGACAGCCTCCGTCCGGGACGCATCAGATCCGTCGGTGCAGGTCACCGGCCGGCGGGTGCGGGTCCGGTTCCATGCTGCGGGTGGTTCTGGCGGCGGTGATGGATTGTCCGGAATCCCTTACTGCTAGTGAGTCCGTTGCGTTACGCTTCTGGCCATTCTGGTGGCCGGGCCGATGGGGATGGGCGTGGGTGGGGCTGTGAAGCACTGGTGCCTGATCGAGGACGGGCTCCCGGCCTTATGCGATCCGAGGCGGGCGTTGTGGAGGAACCGGCACAATCGGGAGAGGCGGACGTGCCTCCCGCGGAACGCCTGATCAACCTGACCGAGCACAACGTCATGCTGGCATCCCAGCCTCAGTCGATAGCTGAAGGCATGGGTGGGGAACCCTTGGTGTGTGTTCCTCCAGATGGCCGTTTCGCGCGGGTGGACGATAGTGCAGCGCGACTGCATGAGTATCTGCTCAACACTGATTCCGGGGTGGTTAGGGTAACCTGGTTGAGGCGGCTCGGCCGGCTCGTTGACCTCCCGCCGCCGCAGCCCGGTTTGAGGTACGTGGTGTCACGGGTGACGGCGCTGGCTGCGCGGGACCGTTCGGACCTGGTTTTCCCGTTCGGGGAGATACGGGATGACGAGGGGCGGGTTGCTGGAGCGCGCGGTCTGGCGTCTTTCCGGCCTCGGAGCGCGGTCTGGCGGAGGCTTCGGGCGAGGCTGGGCCCTGAGCTGGATCGGCGGCGGGGCCGGCCGCTCAGCAGGCAGTGGCTGACGGGGGTCCTGTTCGCTACGGCCACTGCGTTTCTCAGCGCCACGCTCGCGCTGTTCCCTGGTTCCCTCGATGACGCGGAAGCCAACGGCTGGGGTGCTGCCTGGGCGTCCTGGACGCTGCGTCTGACCGTAGTGTTCGCGGTGGCGGGGCTGGTAATGCTTGCCTTGGCTGCATGGCGGTGGCACGAACGCGGCGTGGTGCTCGATGAGCGGGGCACCGCGTACGTGATCGAGGAGCATGCGATCACCTGGCGGCATGAGGAGAAGGCTTCTGTGCTCGCGGACGTCAGCACCGGGTTCGCCGCGGTCCTGCGGGTGCCTGGGCCTGGAGAGCTCGGGGATGACTGGCGCTGGCAGGCAGACGGGGAGGCCTCCTCCCAATGGGATATCCGCGTCGATCAGCTAGTGGGTTCTTTCTGGGCAGTGCACTACAACGATGATCAGATCACCCGTAATGCGGTTTTCATCTGGGCGCCGTGGCCGGTGGCCATGGCGTTCGGCGCCCGGGCGACCGCGCGCCGCCGCGGGCTGGTGCTGCATGTGCGGCGCAGGCCGAGCTATGGCGCTGCCGGGCCGCATCGCCGTCCGCGTCTGACCGATGGCGCGCACGATTTCCTCCGCTATGAAGGGCTGCCGTCCCTCATGGACGTCGCCCCTCGCCACCAGCCTGCTGTTACACGCAACCGGGTAGCGCTGACGATTGCTCCGCTGGGCGTGCCGCACGTCGGGGAGCATGGCCACCCGGGCCGGCATCCTAGTGGCGGCAAGAGCCGTCCGGATGGCCGGGACGGCGCGGCCGGCCTGCTCTTGCTGGTAGTGCGGGTAAGCCACGGGCCGGTTGGCCCGATCCCGGTAGAGCTCGCGAAGACGGGGCCTGTCACTATCGGCGTGTCACCTAGCCTGGCCGAGCGCGTCATACCGACGGGAACCCACATGGTTGAGGCCGTGGAGTGGCGGCTGGACCGGCGGGAGACCGGGACAGACGACGTTCCCGAGTTGCCCTGGCCTGCATTCCCGGCCGCCGCGGAGGCCATCGCGGACTGGGTAATCGCGCAGGGCACCGGGCATTCTGCCCGGATCATCCTGCTGGCAACCCGGATCCCGCAGGAGCTGGCGGTGGGCCTGGGCGTCCAGCTGGGTCAGCGATCGTGGGAGCGCAGGCCCGGGCAGCAGTGGCCGCAGCAGGTGTATCCGGTGTTCCATACCGGAAATCATCTGGTCGTCCCCGATTTGCGGCTAGGGTCCGACTCAGTCCCGAGCCAGCGGCCCTAGGCGGCTGAAATGCCGTCACGGTGGGAAGTGCTGCTAGCCGGCCTGCAGGACGCGCCGGTGCCGCTTGCAGCGCCGCAGGCCGTGGTGTCGGGCTGGCTGGATGACCCGCCGCCGCGAGTCACCGAGCCCGCAGCTGTCGCGGGCGCCCGTTCAGCTCATGCCGATTCTGCACGGGCGTGGGCATGCGGGCCGCTGCAGACCTGTCCGGCGGGTGACCTGGGCGAGTCGGGCGCTAGGACTATCCTGCACGTCCGTCTGCTCGATGATGCCCTGGCCGGCCGGCTTGCCGGGGCGGTCCGTCCCGGCCGTTCTGTCCGCCTCGGTGCGTGCGAATACCAGATTGCTGCGCCGCCCCGTGAGACCGGCCGGATCGGATGGCCGGAGCTGCAGAAATGGTCGGGGGAACGTGCCTGGCAGGTCCATTTCGTCACACCGGTGTGCCTGCGCCGGGGCAATCGCACCTCTCCCTGGCCAGCTCCGGATTCGGTCGCGCGCGGCCTGGCGGAACGCTGGCGGCGCCTCGACCCGGCGACGGCTCCGGCCCTGCCCCCACGCGGCGGAGCTCCGGTGTGGGTGAGCGACATCGAGGGACACAGCGAGGCGCACATCCTCACGCGCCGGGCCAAGCGCGGCGGTCAGCGGCTGCTCACTGAGGAGGTGATCTCTGGTTTCACTGGCCGCATCCGCTATGTGTGTGACGGTGGCACCGAGACCGAAGCCGCCGATTTCGGCGCTCTGCTGGCATTCGCCGCCTACGCCGGGGCCGGTTCTCACACCACCTACGGGTTCGGTGTGCTCTGCCCCGAGCCGACCTGGCAGCCGCCGACCCTGCGACCCGGCCAGCCATGAACCCGCCCTCCAGCCCCGGTCGCTCGGCCGCCGCCCTGGTGCGGGTCGCCGATCAGGCTCAGCTGGCCGCGGCCTGGGCAGACGTGCTGGCTAGCGACATGGAAGACGGGGTGCTCGGGCAGGGAGTCGCCCGGTTCGCCGAAGACGCGGATGATCACCTGGCCCGCATCGCAGCCGACCTGCGGTCGGGCACATACGAACCGGGCCAGCTCACCCCGGTCAAGCTGCCCCGCCCGGATGGGCGGGTAAGACTGCTGCACATCCCCACGGTCCGGGACCGGGTGGTGGAGCGATCCATTCTGGCGGTGCTGACCCCTGTGATGGACCCTTTGCTGGGGCCGTTCAGCTACGCCTACCGGCCTGGCCTGGGAGTGGCGGATGCCGCCCAGGCCATCGCCGCTCTGCGCGACGAAGGCCTGACGTGGGTAGCCAGAACGGACTTCCACGACTGCTTCGGCTCCATCCCCGTTCACCACCTGCGGCATTTGCTGCCGGCGCTGATCGATGACCCAGACCTGCTTGCGCTGATCGAGGTACTGCTGGACCGGCACGCCGCGGCGCACGGGAGCGCGGCGCTGGTGAACGGCCTGCCGCAGGGCTCCCCGCTGTCCCCGTTGTGGGCCAACCTGGTCCTCGCCGAATTCGACGCCCGCGTGGTCCGCGCGGGGTTCCCGGTGATCCGGTATTCAGATGATCTCGTGGCGCTAGCGGCCAGCCGTGACGACGCCTGGGAGGCGATGCGTGTCATGAGCGAGGCAGCCGGCGAGCTGGGGATGCCGCTCGATGCCGATAAGAGCGCGGTCATGTCATTCGAGGAGGGCTTCTGCTTCGTCGGGGAGGATTTCGGGCTACGGTATCCTCCGGTGCTCGCCGATCACCGGGTCGACGAGCCGGCCCGGCGAGTGCTGTACCTGGCCAGGCAAGGCGCTCACGCCCGGATAGCGTCGGGTCGCGTCATCGTCGAATCCTCCCATGAGGAGAACTTGCTCGACGTCCCCAGCGGCCTCGTCGAGCGGATCGTGTGCTTCGGAGCAATAGGGATCAGCGCCGGGCTTCGGTCCTGGGCGCTGGGATCCGATGTTGACATGGTGTTCCTGTCCCGCCGCGGCAGCTACCTCGGACACGCCTGGCCTGCGGGCAGCAGCCAGCGGATCGCCCGGCTCCGCGCCCAGCTGTCCTTCGCCAGCGACAACGCCCGGCTGCTGACCTTCGCCCGGGCTGTGGTCGACGCCAAAGTGCGTAAGCAGATCGTCCTATTGCAGCGGTTCGCGCGCCGGGACAACTCCGAGGCCGTTATTTCCGGGACGCACCAGATGGAAAGCCTCCTTACCATGCTGGCGGATTGCAGTACCCGCGAAGAGCTCATGGGAATCGAGGGCGCGGCCGCCCGGGAGTACTTCGCCGCCCTGGAACACATCGTGCCGGAAAATATGAGCTTCACCGGGCGGTCCAGGCAGCCGCCAGGCGACGTTATCAACGCCGCCCTGTCGTACGGGTACGCGATCATCCTCGGCGAGACCGTCTCGGCGCTGTGCGCGGCCGGGCTGGACCCGGCCATCGGGTTCCTCCACAGCGAACAGGACCGGCGGCCTTCTCTGGCGCTGGACCTGATGGAGGAGTTCCGGCCCCTGGTGGTGGACCAGGTAGTGATCGCTGCCGCCCGGAGGTCTGAACTGCGGCCCGAGCATGGCCACCGAGAGGAGGCCGTACATGGGGTGCTCCTGACCAAAGCGGGCCGGGAGATGCTGGTCGCCGGGTACGAACGGCGCATGCTCCAGCACACCCGAGGAGCCCTGCCGGGCATGTCGGGCAGCATCAGGCGCCATCTCTACCGTCAGGCCGAACGGCTCGCAACCTGCGTTCAAGACCCGGAAGCGTCCTGGACGGGGCTGTCATGGCGCTGACTCACGTGATCGCCTACGACATCAGCGACGACCGGCGCCGCGCCCGAGTCGCTGCGGTCCTGCAGGCCTACGGCGACCGCGTCCAGCGCAGCGTCTTCATCGCTACCATCGAAGAAGACATGCTCCGGGAAGCCCGTGACAGGATCAGCCAGATCATCAATCCTCAGACCGACTCCGTCTACATCTTCCGTCAATGTTCGGCATGCTGGGAAGCAGTCGGCATCTACGGTCAGGCAACAGTGAGTCACGAAGTGCTCTACTGGGCGGTGTTGTAGGGGGTGGTTAACGATCATGATGAAAGGCCGTCACCTGTGCAAGCCGCTCACCAGCACAAACGGTCGTCGGATGGCCTCCAGGCAGGCTGGTACAACCCCTCCCCAGCGCACCTGTGTAACCCGGTCGCATCTCCGCTGGTCACAGCCCCGCCAACCAGGGTAGGGTCCGAAACGAGGTCACGCCATAAGGCGTATGGAAACTCGAAAAACGCGTCACTGTACCTATTCATATCATCAGTCCGAAACGAGGTCACGCCATAAGGCGTATGGAAACATGATTACATGCTCTGTAAGGATGCTCTATCTGAGTCCGAAACGAGGTCACGCCATAAGGCGTATGGAAACTGACATGGGTCGCGTACTTGGAGGTTCCGATGAAGAGTGTCCGAAACGAGGTCACGCCATAAGGCGTATGGAAACTCGATCCGGAAGCCGTTGGGCACCAGAGCGTGCGGTCCGAAACGAGGTCACGCCATAAGGCGTATGGAAACGTCGTCGCCAACCCGTAGGGTTGTCGTTGCTGCCGAAGTCCGAAACGAGGTCACGCCATAAGGCGTATGGAAACTGGTCGGGAGACTTGCCTCCGCTACGGGTGTGCGCGTCCGAAACGAGGTCACGCCATAAGGCGTATGGAAACCTGGTGTTCAGGCTGATCCAGATCAGGTACGGGTCCGAAACGAGGTCACGCCATAAGGCGTATGGAAACCGCTGACACGATGCTGTACGTGAGAATGGTGCCGGTCCGAAACGAGGTCACGCCATAAGGCGTATGGAAACCCTGCGGAGCTGGCGTAAGACACGGAGTTAACTCGTCCGAAACGAGGTCACGCCATAAGGCGTATGGAAACCGCCCACCACGGGCTGATCGGGTCGTTGGGCTGGTCCGAAACGAGGTCACGCCATAAGGCGTATGGAAACTCTCAACGGGAGTCACGCCGATAGCGCTATGGATGTCCGAAACGAGGTCACGCCATAAGGCGTATGGAAACAGGTCGGTCCCGGTGGTCAGGTCGCCAAGCAGCACGGTCCGAAACGAGGTCACGCCATAAGGCGTATGGAAGCAGCTCACGCCGCCGCTGGACACCACGTAGGTGACATTTCCGAAACGAGGTCACGCCATAAGGCGTATGGAAACGACGAGGCCAGCGACGAGGCCAGCGACGAGTACAGTCCGAAACGAGGTCACGCCATAAGGCGTATGGAAACCAGAGCGGCCCGCCTTGCGGAGAGTCGTACGCGACAAGTCCGAAACGAGGTCACGCCATAAGGCGTATGGAAACAGAGCAGCTCGGAGTCCACGTCGAACTTGTTCCCCGCGGTCCGAAACGAGGTCACGCCATAAGGCGTATGGAAACGCTTCTTCGCGGTGGTAGGCAGCGTAGTGAGTGGCGCGTCCGAAACGAGGTCACGCCATAAGGCGTATGGAAACAGGAAGTCATCCTGGGTTACGACGATCGGGGGGAGTCCGAAACGAGGTCACGCCATAGGGCGTATGGAAACCTTGCGGATGTTGTCCCACTCGTAGGTCCATGTGGTCCGAAACGAGATCACGCCATAAGGCGTAAGAAACTGATCGGTCCGCATGTGTGGGCGCTCACGTAATTACATGATCGCCGACACGCATGCAACCGCTGGGAGCGGGATTCTGCTGTCCTAAAACGGCGTCTGGCCATTAGGGTTTATGGAAACGTGCGCTTCGGGTGCCGGCAGCGCGTCACGACGTGGGCAGGCAGACTGAATGGACGCCAAGAAGCAGATTGGTAATGGCAGGCTGAGGACTGGTGTGATCGGCGGGTCAGATGTTGCCTGGCTCTCGCGGGAGGTGGGGCAGGCGCTGGTCTTCTTCCAGGACGTGCGGGAGAGCGAAGCCGTATCGGGCTTCCTGACCGCGCATTCGCTCGTTTTCGACGAACCACCGGTAGGTCTCGGCTTCGGGTTCTTTGCTTGTGCGCGGGTACTGGGCGGGCATGCTGATGCCCTGGGCGACTTTGCGCCAGGCAGCAATGGCCGGAGCGAGCACCGGATTTTCCGAGGAGACCTCGCCGAACTCGGCGGCGAGCTCTTCGATGTCCGCGCGGGGCGCCGGGTCGGGGCGGTGCAGGGCGAGCCAGCAGCCGCGCAGTGCTTCGCCGGTGCGGAGTTCGGCGTTGTCCCAGTCGATGCTCACGGTGACAGCACCGAAGCCGTAGGGTTTCCCCGCGCCTAGGCGCAGCGCGCATCCTTCCTGCGATGCGAGCCAGATGAGCGGGCCGAGTTCGGCGCCTGGTACGGCGTCCAGGAACAGTCGGACGGTGAACGCGGTGCCTTCCCGTACCCATCCTTCGTGGGTGGAGGTTTGCGACTTTTTGGCCTCTGGCGGCGCCTGCCATTCGCGGTAAGGGCTGCTGGATGGCGCGAGGCCTGGCTTCCAGTAGCCGTCCGGTGCTGAGCTGGGATACCAGTAGGCTTTGCGGCCGCGCAGACCGCTGCGGTAGCCGTCTTCTTTGGCGGTTCTCCGCTCGGCAGGCGTTCCGTTCTCATCCGAGGCGGCGTAGAAACGGAACTGGGTCGGCTTCGGCGAGCTGAGCGGCGCCAGCGTGACGCCGCCGGGGCGGTGGTCGGTCAGCCAGTCGCTGGTCTGGCAGGCGATTGCTTCGATCCGCAGCCGTCCACGGTATCCGGAGGAGGCTCTGCGCCGGCTGCCGCTGGTGGCGGGCGCCCAGCCGAACAGCCTGTCCGCGGGGGACAGGTCTTCTAGAGCGGCGGCGGGGTGCAGTGAGGCGTCCAGCGCCTGGCCCGGGGACCGCTGGTACGGGAGCCTGCCGAAGATCACGGGGTGGACCGCCGTGACGGTGCCGGGTCCGGCTGCGCGTCGTCCTGGGCTGGTCCCCTGGCGGCCGGCGGTCCTGGCCTCGAGGTAAACGAGGTCGCCGGCCTTCAGGCGGGCGGGTTCGCCTGCCGTCACGTGCCGTGACCTTTCAAGCTTTTTCCCGGCCCGGTCGGTGCCGGGCTCGCTGTACTCGGCGGCATCGCGGTATGAGGCCAGTACCGCCTGCCATAGTTCATGATGGCGGTCTTCGACCCGGACAGGCGGCGCGCTGGTCGGCACGAATAGCCGTTCGCTCGCCTTGTTCTCGATCGAGCGTCCCGTGACCGACAGCCACCCGCATCCGGCCGCGTCAGCTGGCCGGGGTTCGGTGGTCAGGGTGACCTGGTCGACAACGGGGCGGGTGTTACCCGGCTTCCCGGCGTCGCGGGTGGTGTACCAAACCTCACGGCCGTGCAGTCTCCGCCAGTCAGCCGTGCCGTCCTGCCCGGTGATCTCGGTCCGGGCCATCCCGGCGGCCCGGGCCAGGTGACGGCTCCGCTGCCCGGGGCGGGTGTGCGGGTCATAGAGGGGAACCGAAAGCGGCGGCCAGGCGCACACGCGGAAGTGCAGGCCGCCCTGGCCGTCCGATTCGACCCGGGCCGGGATCAGGTCAGGTTTGGTCGCCGGGCGCCGGTAGGCGAGGGCCCGGTCATGTCCGCGGAAAACCCCGTAACGGCTGCCGGTTACCGTCTCGTAGGCGGACCTGAGAGCGCCCTTCACAGACGCGCCGTGCAGCAGCGGCTGGCCGTCCGGTTCTTTCCGCACCGGGTAGGTGGGGTGATCGTCGGCGTCGCGGCTGGCGGTCTCGGGGTCGGGCAGCAGCAGCGGCGTGCAGGTCACCAGGCGCAGGGTCAGCCAGCCCGACCATTGCGCGGCCGGCTCGATGACCCCGTGCGGCGTCGGTGGCCCGTCACCCAGCCCGGACGGCAGCCCGTTGCGGGGGAGCGCGGGGATGAACGTGTACGGGTTAACGCCGCCATCGAAACGTTTCAGCGCGTCCAGCCTGGCCTGATCGGCTTGATGCACGGCCACGACCGGCGGGTGGGCCATCCGGACCTGGACGACATGGCTATCGGTGCCGATGTCGATGTCGGCTAGCACCTCGACCCGGTCACCGTCGGCGGCGGCATCGAACCATGTCGTCAGCGCCGCGTCGAGCTCCGGGCGCTGCCACGTTCGCAGGCGCGCTTTCTTGCCGTCCGGGCGGTAGGACATTTCCGCGGTCAGTACCTCGCCGTTACGGGTGGCCCAGGCCGGACCGCACGGGTAAATCACGCTCATTACCGGCGCTCCTTCCCGGCCTGCGCCGGGTCGCGGCCTGCCAGGGAGACCAGCAACGTGTCGGCTACCGACACGTTGCCGTGACCGTCGCGGACGGCGTACTCGGCCAGGAAGGCCCAGACCTCCTGGCCGGCACTCGCCGTGACCGGGACGTCGCAGGACGGGTAGCGGGCCGTCGCCAGCGTCGCCCACCCGTCCCGGGCGCGGATCACCCGTCCCGCGAGGAGCCTTTCCACCGTGCACTCCAGCCTCCGGCGCTGCGAGGCATCCGTCGCGGCGACCGGTTCGCCTGGCGGCAGGATCGCGGCGTCTTCGCCGAGGCAGACTGCCTGCCCGTAACCGCCGGCCTGGTGGAACCACCGCAGGTGACTGGTCCCGGAGGTGGCGAAGAGCTCGTAGGCGTCGCCGAGGTCGCGCGGCCCGTCCGGGCCTTCCGCGACACTGGCCGCGGACCGGAACCATTCGGCCCGGCCGGGTGCGAACAGGTACCCGATGACGTCGCCGGCGGAGCCGGGCTGGTGCCCGGTGAACCAGGCCAGCGCACCCAGAACACCGACCAGGCCGGGATGGCGCACTGCATGGAGCACTTCATCCCCTCTCATCTGCCGCTCCCTGCTGCCATGCCATGAAGGCGCGGCGTACCCCGTCGGGCTGGTCGTCTATGACCTCGGCCAGTGTGCGGCCGGATAGCCCGGCCCACACCCCGGTCAGCCCTTCGCCGGTGAACGCGACCCGGGAGACGCGAATGGAGCCGCGGCCCCGGGTGCCGCCGAAGCCCAGCGCCAGCCAGCCGTCGGCCAGATCGCGGAGGACCAGCAGGAGCAGGGCGAGTGCTTGGCCGCCGTCCTCATCGGACGGGCTGCCGGCGCGTTCCGCGTCCAGGCTGATCCGGATCGGCTGCCAATCGGCTGAAACCGGCTCCTGCACGGAGAACAGCAGGTTCTCGGCGGCCCCCCCGGTCCACCGGTCGACCGCGACATGGGTGACCACTCGCTCGGCAGCCGTGCCCAGGCAGTCGCGAACCGACAGCGCCCCGCGCCGCCCCGGCAGGGTCGTGCCCTCCTCCCGGACCCGGTGATCGCCCGCAGTGCCGAACAGCGCGGTGACCGGGCCGAGCCGCGGATCATTAACCTGGTCGAGCCAGCGATCCGGGATACCGCCGACGGCCGTGATCGTACGGACGATCCGTTCGGCGTGGGATCTGAGCACACCCTTGACGGACGATCCGGGCAGCAGCAACGCGGCGCCGCCATCGGGCCCCGCGCTGCCGGAGCGCAGCGGCACGGTGTCCACCGACCGGTCACGCTCGGGTTCGGCCTCGTTCACCGTGGACGCCCGGACCATCACAGGGGTGACCGCGGCCCAGGTTATCTCGATGCCGAGCCGGCCGTCGCCGGGAAGCGCCACGTCGGCAGCGGGCGCCGGCGCGGGGCGTCCGCACAGCCAGCCGAGCACCTGGTGCCGGTCGGCGAGATCGACTCGCGTGCGGGTGATGCCTATCAGCCGGACCTGTCCCAATCCCCGGGTGCGGGCGGCGCCGATTTCCACTCGCCCGGCAGCGAGAGCCTGGACGAGCAGGTCCAGTGCCAGGCTGACCCGTTCGGTGTCCACGGCTGTCTGCGCGGCCGTCATCCGGACCGCGAACCTGGTGCCAGGCGGGACGACCTCGTGCTGGTAAAGCACCCCGGCCGCAGCCGACCCGGCAGCACGGTCGATCCCGACCCCGTCGCGTACATCTACACGCGCGTCCAGGTCGGCGACCGCGTCATCGACCATCATCCGGCACACCATGCCGTCCTGACCATGGTGTTCCAGGGCACCGAACACCGCACCCAGAGCACCCTGGTCGAACAGGGCACCTCCGCCGGGCGCGGTCACCGACCCCAGCCAGGAGCGCAGCGCCCCGGCCAACGATGTACCGGGGATCATCAGCCGTCCCAGGCCATCGCGAGCCACGACCAGGTCGGCGTGGGCCGAGCTGCCCCAGCCGCCGGCTCGTATCGCGGTCACCGTCTCCAGCGTTCCGGTCACCTCATGCCGGACTGCCATCGCTCGCCGTCCGCTCACTGCGGCGCTCCTGCGGCCTGCAACGCCAGTGTGGCCTCCCGGCTGATCTCGGCGACCAGCATGATGACCGCGTCCTGCCGGAGTACCGCCCGGATGGCATCCGCCCGGTCCGGTGCCAGGACGAACGGATCGAGTTCCGCGCCGTCCAGGCCGAGTACCGTCCAGACCCCGGTCTCGCTGGTGAGCAGCCGCTCCAGCGTATCCAGGGCAGTCTCGCCCCAGATGGCACGGCGCTGCCGCACGTCACGGCTGTGCTGGAACCAGCGAGCCACCGCTTCCCTGCCTCCCGCCGTGCCCAGGCGGGCCATCTGCTGCCGCAGCGATCCCCACTGCGCCCGCGACGTGACCTGAGACGCGCCCGGCACTACAGCGTCGATGCCGCCGGCGATCGTAACCGCGACGCGGCGGGCGACCTCCGCCGTTACGGCGGCGCGCTCCAGCGCATCCGGGACGGCGGGCAGCAGACCCGAGGGCGGCTCTCCCGGCAGGGCCACGCCGGGGAACGGCGTCAGCCAGGGATCGGCGATCGTGACCTCGGGCGCACCGAACCTCACCTGCCCGAACCCCTCAGCCGTGCGCTCTCCCAGGCCGTCGCGCTGCACGGCAGCCAGCACGGTGCCCGGCACGTCCGCTCCGACCCGCACCGTCACTACTGAACCCGCCGCCATGCCGACCAGGCTCGGCCGGGGCCGGCCCCACCGGGAATGGAAGGACTCGCGACGCGCGGCCCGGTGCGCCTGGGCCACCAGGGCGCCGGGCACCTGGCTGTCCGCGTCGACCGGCACGCCGAGGCGGCGGCCAAGTTCGGCGGCCAGCGCTTGCGGGCTCGGGTCAGGTGCCCCCCACGGGTCACGCAGCAGGACATCTGACACGCACCACACCTTCACCTGCTCACCTGCCGCGAGACCGGGTGCGCCGGGAGCGGATACCCGGCGGATATCCAGGACCTGCACCTGCCCGAAGTCGTCCTTGCGGGACCGGCCCAGCCGCAGCCGGTCCCCGGCAGCCAGCGCCAGGCGGACCCCGCCGGGCAGCACGATGTCAGTGACCAGCCGGGTGCCCGCTGCGAGGCCGAGGTACGTGAACACACCGCCCCGGTCGGGGGTCGGCCGGCCGGCGTCATCGTCGATGACCGCGTGCGTGGAGACCGACATGACCGGCGCTAGCAGATGCCAGGCACCGGGTCCCGCCGGGACGACATGCCCCGAGCGCATCGGCTGGCGGCGGTCCAGCGGATCGGCCCGTCGCTGCGCGACGTTGATTACATCGTGGTGGTGCCGGTCCTTCGGCCGGTGCCAGATCATCGGTGCAGGCAGGGCCGGGATCGCGGCGGTCCCGTCCGGGACCGCCGGGCGGGCGTCGCCGACTACTAGCTCGCGGTGACTGACCTGCCGGTCCAGCCGG
>OBLT010001375.1_pt1 | contig 15577 bp, 3 predicted proteins | sample 1518721 | NCBI WGS metagenome assembly OBLT01 (sample SAMEA3539307, study PRJEB22396) | soil metagenome | biome: tundra; feature: field; material: soil | place: USA | collected 2010-05 | depth 0.15 m | reverse complement strand
ACTACTACAAGGTCGAAGCGCTTGACGCGGACGGCACATCGGCAGCCTCGGCGCAGGCAACCGCTACCACGCAAGCGGCAGGCAGCGGCCTTTCGATGCTGCACACCAGTGGACGGAACATCGTCAACGCAAGCGGCGCGACCGTTCAACTGAAGGGCGTCGCCCTCGGCGGCGAGTTCATCATGGAAGCTTGGATGACGCCGCTCGATAGCGGAGGCGACGCAGACACCTACACTGCCATGGCAGAGCTCGACAGCCGCTTTGGCGTAACCGAAGAGCAGAGCCTGCTTCATACCTTCGAATCAAGCTGGATCACCGCCGCCGATTTTACCGACATCAAGAACGCCGGTTTCAACGTCGTGCGGATACCCGTCTGGTGGGGACAGTTCTACCTTCTGGCCAACACCACGCCGTCCGGCTGGCGCTCAGACGCCTTTACCGCGCTTGACTCGTTGGTAAGCGAGGCCAATGCCGCCGGAATCTACGTGATCATCGACATGCACGGAGTGGTAGGCGGACAGAGCACCAACCAGGACACCGGCCAGGAGAACCAGAACCAATACTGGACCAACACCACCGACCAAACGGAAACTGCGTACATGTGGACGCAGATCGCAACCCATTACAACGGCAACGGAACCGTCGCCGGCTATGATCTGCTCAACGAGCCGGACGCGGCGCCCAGCAGCGCAGCGGTGTGGGCTGCCGAAAGCAGCCTCTATACCACGGTGCGCGCTGCCGACCCCACCCATATAGCCTTCATTGAAGGCACATGGGGAAATTGGGACTTCGACGAGTTGCCGCCGCCTTCAACGTATGGCTGGACAAATGTTGTCTATTCCATGCACGAGTATCAATCTGCCGCAACCACGGCCGCTGTCGAGACCGGTTCGAATGACCAGGTCAGCGACTTCAACAACCACGCGAGTTGGAACGTGCCGGACTTCATCGGCGAGTGGAACGACTATGGGACCAGTACGGCGACCTGGCAATATACCGAGGCCGCGTACAACAACGCCGGGATCAACTGGACGATGTGGACCTACAAGTCGATTCACGGCATTGCGCCCGATAGCTGGGGATACTATGACCCGCTCAGCATGACTACCCCGGCAATACCAAACCTCGAAACGGCCTCGTCTGCGACGATCGCAAGCGATTGGGCGCTATGGACGACCGCGAACGCTTTCGGTAACAACACGGCGATCGGCCTCAGTGGCACCTGCTGCACCGGCACAGCCTCGGGCGCGACAGCGTTGGCGCCTAAGGGCCTCACGGCCACGGTGGCCTCCGGCACCCAGAACAACCTGAGCTGGACCGCAAGCAGCGGCTCCGGCATAACCTACAGCGTTTACCGGAGCACGAGCCCCGCCTTCACGCCAACGTACGGTCCAAACGGCACCAACGGCTCGACTTTCTCAAGCAACATGGTTACAAGCGGGCTGGCCGGGACAACCTACTCCGACACCAGCCTCAACACAACCACGACAGCATACTACTATGTTGTCGAGGCGGTGAATGGAAGCGGCGCCTCTATCGCTTCCAATGAGGCTTCCGCGGGTGGCAACCCGAACCTGCCGTCACCGCCGACGGGCCTCGGAGCCACTGCGATATCCACCAGCCAGATCAACCTGAGTTGGGCTGCAAGCACCGGCCCCGGCACAATCACGTACAGCGTGTACCGCAGCACGACCAGCGGCTTCACTCCGGGCTCGGGCAACCTGGTTACAAGCGGGCTGACCCCGACAACTTACTCCAACACCGGGCTGTCTTCCGGAACGGCGTATTACTATGTCGTGGAAGGCGTGAATTCCTATGGGTCAAGCGGCGCATCAAACCAGGCCAATGCGACCACTACGGCAGTGGCTCCCAGCGCGCCCACCAACCTGACGGCCACAGCAGTATCCAGTGGCCAGATCAACCTGAGCTGGACAGCCCCCACAACCGGCGGCACAGTAACGTACAGCGTGTACCGCGGCACAACCAGCGGCTTCACTCCGGGATCGGGCAACCTGGTTACAAGCGGGCTGAGCGGAACAACTTACTCCAACACCGGCCTCAGCGCATCGACGACGTACTATTATGTTGTCGAAGCGGTGAATTCGGCCGGTACCTCTCCGGCTTCCAATCAGGCAACCGCGAAAACAACGGCAGCCGGCACGATTTCGACAACCGGCTACTACCAAATCGTCAATGAGGCGAGCGCGATGTGCGTGGACGATACCGGTGGAAGCACCTCCAACGGTACTCAACTGCAACAGTACACATGCGCTGCTATCGGCACCAACCTGAACCAGGAATGGAAGTTCACGGCAACCAGCGGCGGTTACTACGAAGTGACGACTTACAACTCGAGCACCTTGAGCTGGGATGTCGTCAATCTCGGAACGACGCCCGGAACGGATATGCAGCTTTGGACTTACGGAAGCGGACTCAACCAGCAGTTCTTACCCGCTCTGCTCTCGACTGGGTACTATGAGTTCATCGATCGCAACAGCGGTCTCTGCCTCAACGTCCCCGGCGGCGCAGCGACCAACAACCTTCAGTTGCAGATCAACACTTGCAACGGGGCAACCAGCGAGTCGTTCACACCGAACGCAATATCGGCCACCGCACCGGCGGCCCCAACGGCCCTCACGGCCACTGCGGCCTCCAGCAGCCAAATCAACCTGAGCTGGACGGCAAGCACCACCTCCGGCGTAACCTACAGCGTGTACCGCGGCACGGCTAGCGGCTTCACTCCGGGATCAAGCAACCTGGTTACAAGCGGGCTGAGCGGAACAACTTACTCCAACACCGGCCTCAGCGCATCGACGACGTACTATTATGTTGTCGAAGCGGTGAATTCGGCCGGTACCTCTCCGGCTTCCAATCAGGCAACCGCGAAAACAACGGCAGCCGGCACGATTTCGACAACCGGCTACTACCAAATCGTCAATGAGGCGAGCGCGATGTGCGTGGACGATACCGGTGGAAGCACCTCCAACGGTACTCAACTGCAACAGTACACATGCTACTCGGGCAACACAAACCAGGAATGGCTGTTCACGGCAACCAGTGGCGGCTATTACGAGGTGACCACTTACAACTCGAGCACCGCGGCCTGGAATGTAGTGGGTCTCGGAACCTCTCCCGGAACGGACATGCAGCTTTGGGCCTATGGTGGAGGACTCAATGAGCAGTTCGAACCGGTTCTGCTCTCCACTGGGTACTATAAGTTCATCGATCGCAACAGCGGCCTCTGCCTCAATGTTCCCGGCGGCGCAGCGACCAACAACCTCCAGTTGCAGATCAACACCTGCAACGGGTCAACCAGCGAGTCGTTCACACTGAACCTACTGTAACCCGATAAGAGAAGGAGGCTCGGGCCGGCGGCTTGAGCCTCCTTCAAAATACGCCTTGCGCAATGGAGATATGACTACCGGCGTCGTGCTTGTCGCTGATGAGGACATCTCGCCCATCATGGAGCAAGCTCAATCCGGAAAACGTCGGCGGCAGCCGATTCAGCTTGGCAAAGCCGGTAATTTTCCGAGTAACTGGATCGTAGACGGAAATCGACGGCGTCGCTTGTCTCTGGTCCAGAAAATAGATGCCGCTGAGGCTCACCGTCCAATAGGCCCAGTAGCCCGCCATCGGCTGATCGAGGATGCGGACTGCCTCGCCGCCCGATGCCGGCATGCGCCAGATGCCGTTCTCGCCGCCGCGCGCGAAGTAGAGCCATTTGCCGTCCGGCGACTCCTGGCCTACCATTCCATCGTCGCTGGTCACAGGTTGCGGCGTGCCGCCCGTCGCCGCCAGCTTCCAGAGTTGCCAGCGCCCGCCGCGGTTGGAACGGAAGTAGATGGAGTGGCCGTCTGCCGACCAGCGCGGAACGATATCGTTGACCTCTCCAAACGTGATTTGTTTCGGACTGCCGCCAGTGGCCGCAATCACAAAGATGTGCGCATGACCGTCAATTCTCGAATCGAAAAGAATCCGGCCGCCGTCGGGCGACCACGACGGACTGCCTGAGCCGGACAGATCGCCGTCAAGAGGCGTCAGTCGCCGCAGCGATTGCCCGTCGATGGAAGACACCCAGATTTGCTGGCTGCCGGAACGCCAGGACTGGAACGCAAATTGCCCGCCGTCCGGAGAGATGCTGGGGGCGGAATCCTGTGCGGTCGAAGAGACGATCAGCGACTCTTTCGTCTCGCGCAATTCGTCCTTTGTCGCAGAGACGCGCAGGATGCCGAAGATGGCGGAGTCCTCCACAAAGGCGAGATTGTTTCCGTTCTGCGGGATGGCGGGCTGGGTGGCATTCTCGGTTCCCACAGGCATACGCTGCGGCGCGCCGCCCTTCAGCGGGACCTTCCAAAGAGCATACTGGCCGGCCCGATTGGAGGAAAAGATGATGGATCGATTGTCCGAGGACCAGGCGATTCCGTTAATCATCCTGCCGTCATGCGTAATCTGCTGCGGCTCGCCTCCGTGAGAGGATATCCAGTAAATGTCCGCGACCGCGCTTTCGCTTGCCCGCAGGAAGGCGATCTTCCCTCCGTCCGGAGAGAAGACCGGGTTCAGATCCCCTTCCCAGCCGGGCGGTGGAGCGGTCAGGGCGTGGGTACGCAGGGTTTCCACATCGATCTGATAGATCGAAGAACTCGGCTGAGCCCCGATGTGATCGACCAGAACGAAGCTCCTGCCATCCGGAGACCAGGAAAGAGCGCCATGCTCCCAGCTCGTGGTCTCACCGGGGATGTAAACCTTGCGCACGGAAGGCGAAGCAGCCAGGGACGCAACGTAGAGTCCCAGGCCGGCTTCCGACGATGAGAGAAATGCAATCTGCTTGCCGTCCGGCGACCAGGCCGGGCTGTACTCGTAGTCGGGAAGGTCGGTAAGGCGGAGCAGCGACTCGCTGCCCAACTCCTTTATGTAGATGTGCTGGCGGCTGCCATCCTCTTTTGCCCAAACAAAGGCCAGCCGCTTGCCGTCTGGCGACCAGGCCGGCCGGCTCTGCTCGCCGGCGTTCGTCGTCAGTTGAAAGGTCCGGATCGCGGGTGGAGTCGAATTGACCCGAATCGCATGCACCGCCCAAATTACGATTCCGCTGGCCAGCGCCAGGACAAGCGCCGCGGCTCCGATGCGGATTCCGGTTCTTCGCTTGCCGGCCGTCTGCCCGGTTGGCGCAGCAGCGGGTGCGGATTCCTCCGCAAGGGCAGCTGAAGACGGGCGTTCCTCCCCCTCCGGCAGCCCGAGAAAATCCGGACGTGGAACATCGGCGGGTAGACGTTGCAGGGGGCGCGCTACCACCAGCAAACAGTAGCCGACCTTGGAAACCGTCTTGATGAACCGTGGATTGTGGGGATCGTCCTCCAGGATGTGCCGCAACACCGAAATGCAGCGCGTCAGGGCATCCTCGCCCACAAAAGTGTCTGGCCAGACGGCGCGGAGAATCTCGTCTTTTGAAACGACGCACTGCGCCTGGCCTGCCAACTGAAGCAGTACGCTCATCACTTTGGGTTCGACCCGGTGGCTGGTATCGCCCTGAGTCAGTTGATTGAACTCGGGCTTTACGACCCAGTCTTCGAGCGCGAACGGCGATTTGTGGTCAATCCTCTGCATTCTCATTCCCGTCGTCCGGAGCCGACGTAGCCGCGCATCGTGAACTGTACACCCCCGCTCTGGCGTTCAACAACCACCACGAGGGCGAGCGCTTCATCGCCGTCGGCGACGTCTCCCGCGGTGAAGTGAATGTGCGCACGAAAAGCGCGGGAAACGGTGGCACGGCCACTTGCTATCTCGACGATAGGACGGGGACGCCTATTGCCACGGCGACGTTGCCGGTGACCGGAGGATGGCAGAACTGTCAGACCGTCACAACGGCCGCCTCCGGCGCGCTTCGGGGGTGCATGACCTGTATGTCGTCTTCGGCGCAGGCGGATCAACTGCCAGCATTTCGAACGTCAACTGGTTCCAATTTCAATAACATCGCGTTCTTCTCCCATTCAGAACAACGCAAACCCCACAGGTCGCGGGAGATCGCTGATGTCCCTCGGCCCAGAACAGCCTGACCGCATCGTATACGCGGACCGTTTGAAATGCGGTTCTTGGGGATATATCTGATGCGCAGTGGAGGTTTTTAAGATGAATCAAACTGTAACAGGGTGTCTTACATCTCGCCACTTGGGCCGCATGGCCCTTCGCTTTGCGGTATGTCTTCTCGCCATCGCCGCATGTTCTCACGCTGCTCGCACAACTTAGGGAATCTCTGCACAAGTCCCATTTTCACACTCAGCTTGGATAAAATGATAAGTGGAGGGTGAGGGCGATGCGGCAGCAAACACTGGCGTCCCAGGCGAGTTTTGAGAAGTTTGGCCGGAAGAGCAAGCGGGAACGGTTTCTCGACCAGATGGAGCAGGTGGTTCCGTGGACCGAACTGGAGGCTATGGCGGAGCCGTATTACCCCAAGGGGGGCCGCGGACGGCAACCGGTTGGGCTGTCGATCATGTTGCGGATTTACCTGGTGCAGCATTGGTTCAACGTATCGGGCCGTGGCGTGGAAGAGATGCTCTATGAGTGGCCCGCGCTGCGGCGCTTTGTGGGTGTGGATTTGGGTCGCGCCGCGGCGCCCGATGAGACGACCATCTGCCGCTTCCGCCACCTTCTGGAGAAGCACGATCTGGGCGGAGCGATGCTGGATGCGGCGAATCTGCACCTGGCCGGTAAGGGCATCCGCATCACCACAGGCACAATCGTGGATGCAACCATCGTCCATGTTCGCAGATTCTACAGAAAACTTCGGACTTGACTCGGTTTCGATCCCTTCATGTTCAAGTTCCTTGAGCACGTATCGAAGCAGAATGGCTGTGTTTCCGCCTTTTCGGGCGCTACCGTTCAACGCAACAACCTTCGCCTGAGTCCCGTTCACGAATCAGTCTCCCCATGCCCGCCATCCAGCCGTAGCGGTGGACAGGCGTTCTTCCAAACCCTTCATTGTGCTCCTTCGACGGGATCGATTGCTGTCCCCTTGCCGACTGTACATACCCAACTCCCATAATGACCTGTACATACGCCATTCCGCTTCAGGACGCCTCGATATCTTCGGTCACCGCATTATCGGAAGGAGCCGCTCTCTGTTCGGTACCCATTTCCGCGCTGTAGATGGAAGCAAAGACCTCTTCCATCCGCCCCTCTTTGTACAACTTATCGAGGCTGGCCAGGCCGAAGGTGTCGAGGAAGAGCTGGGTGGTCCGCCAGATTCCCTCCCGCCGCGGCCCCAGGCGCGCTGTGCGCGCAATCAGTTTCCGATTCCGCAGCCTCTGGACCGTTCCCGCGCTCTCGATGCCGCGAATCGCATTGATGTCGCCGGTAGTCACGGCTGCTTCAATGCGATAATCGCCGGCGTTTCGAGCGCCAGGCTGGTCATCGGTTTTGCTTTTCGCCCTGGCAGCAGCCGGCCGATCAGATCGGCGTATTGGGGCTTGGTCTCGATCCGGATGCCGTGCGGCCGGCGCCGAGCGCGGCAAGGAATCTGAGTTGCGCGATGGCAAGGAATCTGAGTTGCGCGACGTGGATGTGCCTCGGAGCTTGAAATAGCCCTTGCGCATTGAGCGCTAACCGTTTTATAATTCGTGTCCACAAAGGTGCTCCCCGCTGTTTTGTTTTATAAAGCGTTTCCCGGCCCCCCCCAGGCAATGCCCCCCGTACTCCGTTCGGCGCACCGGACTTCTGACTTTGAAGTGAGGCAATCGGATGAAGAATCACATCACGCAATCGTATTTTGGAAAGTGTCTAAAAATCAGTGTCGCTCTGTTCTTGGGCTTGATGCTGGGAACACTTCTCCCCGGGGGCGGACAGGCTTTCGCCCAGAATACCAACTCGATCTTCGGACCCAACGTAACAATCATTCCTGCCGGCACCTCGGAAGCGAATATTGAGGCGGCGCTCAATAACATCGCTGGAGTCACGTACAACGCCAATCCAACCGGAGGCCAGTTCAGCACGAATCGCAACGCGGTGCTGTTCATGCCGGGCACTTACACTGTGCAGGCCCCGATCGGCTACTACACGTCGATTGCCGGCCTCGGCCAGAACCCCGGCGATGTGGTCATCAACGGCTTCATCACCCCAAATTTCGGCCCCTGGTCGAACTGGTGTACGGGAAGTTGCCCTCAGATCAGTCTAGATCTCTTTTTCTGGCGTTCGATGGAGAACATGACCATCAACGCGGCCACCGATACCCCGCAAGACGGCGGCCCGAACACGCTTCAATGGGGCGTTTCGCAGGGTGCTCCCCTCCGCCGCATGCAGGTCAATGGCGCGCTGGAGCTGACCAATTCCTACTGCGGTAATGCAGCCGGCGGATTCACCGCCGATACGGCGGTTACCGGGCAAGTCAACTCCTGCTCCCAGACGCAATGGTATACACGCAACAGCTCGATCGGCAGTTGGGTAAACGGCGTCTGGAACATGGTCTTCTCCGGCGTCACCGGCGCGCCGACGCCAAATTATCCTGCCAATTCTTATACCGTTCTCCCGACAACTCCGGTTGTCCGCGAAAAGCCCTTTCTTTATGTAGACAATACCAGCAACTACTGGGTCTTTTCGCCCAGCTTACTGACAAATTCTTCGGGCACAAGCTGGTCTGCCTCAAGTCCCGGCCCTGGAACTTCCCTGGCGATCAGCACCTTCCTCATCGCCACGCCCTCAACCTCGCTGGCCACGATCAATGCATGGCTGGCTACTCCCGGCCAAAACTTGATTCTGACCCCAGGCATCTATCAATACAGTGGGGCCATCGCTGTAACCAACGCAAACACAGTCGTGCTGGGACTTGGCTACGCGGACATCGTCCCGCAGAATGGGACGCCCGCGATTACGGTTGCCGACGTCGACGGAGTCCAGATTGCCGGACTGCTCATCGATGCCGGCCCGGTCAACTCGCCGATCCTCTTGCAGGTCGGTGTTGCGGGCACGGACACGGGCCTTAGCCACGCCAGCAACCCTACCTCTATCAACGACGTCTTCTTCCGCATTGGCGGCGCCACGGCGGGAACCGCTACAGAAAGCCTCGAAGTCGATAGCGAGAACGTGATTATCGACAACTCATGGATATGGCGCGCGGACCACGGAAACGCCGGAACCACCGGGTGGACCGTGAACACTGCCGCCAATGGCTTGGTTGTGAACGGCGCCAACGTCACGGCGCTGGGCCTGGCGGTCGAACACTACCAGGCAAATCAGGTGGTGTGGAACGGCCAGGGCGGCGAAACCATCTTCTTAGAGAGTGAACTGCCTTACGACGTTCCCAGTCAGACCGCATGGATGGATGGCAGCGTGGATGGTTACGCGGCTTACTATGTTGCGCCAGGCGTGACAACTCATACGACCTACGGTCTCGGCGTTTACTCCTACTTCGATCTGGACGTGAACATCATTGAAACCAGCTCGATCAGCGTGCCCAACGCAGTCGGGGTCACGGCTACGGATTCGGTAACGGTGTTTCTGAGTCAATTACCGAATACGCCACACGGATACGGCCAGATGACCTACACGATCGACAATGCGGGCACAACGTTGACCGACTCATCCGCCTCCGCGACGAGCTATGTTCCCTTCTATCAGGGCGCAGCCTGCACGACGACTTGCCCCGCAGCGGCAACGAATCTGACCGCGACACTCACCTATCCTTCGGGTTCGCTGATTCCTCAGATTGATCTGGCATGGACGCCGGGCGCGACGACAAATGCCGTCTATACGATCTATCGCGGCTCAACGCCAAACTTCACGCCCTCTGTCGCCAACCAGTTAGTGACTGGAATCACCAACGCGACCACGACGTATACGGACACTTCTGTTACCAACGGTTCCGGATACTACTACGTGGTGCAGTCGCAAACACTCGGCGGCGTTGCGTACTCGAATGTTGCCAGTGCCGGTATACCGGCAGCGGGCGGCGTGATCACCACAGATGTTGTGGCCATCAACGCCGGCGGTCCGGCGATTGCCGGCACGTCGTGGGTGGCTGATGAGGATGTCACGGGCGGCGGCACCGAGAACAATGGTGGTGCGACGGTTACGATTCCCGTCGGAATGGTTGGCGCCGCTCCACAGGCTGTTTATCAGACGATGCACAACGGTGCATTCACCTATGCGATTCCGGGACTGACGGCTGGCAAAACGTATATTGTGAATCTTCATTTCAATGAAGATTGGGTGGGCATACCCACAAACGGACGCATCTTCAATATCTTGATCAACGGCGCGACGGCGTTGTCGAATTTTAACATTGCTGCCACCGCGGGTGGTTCGAACATTGCCAACATTCAATCGTTCACCGCAACTGCAGACTCCACGGGGAAGATCACAGTTGCTGCGACCGCGGTCACGAACAATCCGATCATTGCGGGCATCGAGATCGGCACGGGCACCCTGGCCGGTTCGCCGACAGGAACTACACCGCCGGTGCAGCCTGTCGGTTTGAATGCCTCTCTTCCGCCCACCACCGGCGTTGCGACCTCCGCGCTGCCTGTGACACTGACTTGGATTGCAAGCAGCACACCGGGAGTCACCTACAACGTGTATCGCAGCACTACCAGTGGCTTCACCCCTTCGGCAGCAACACATATTATCTCGGGCGTGACCTCCACTACTTTTGAAGACTACTCGGCCTCCGGCGGCACCACCTACTACTATGTGGTGCAGGCGGTTAGCACGGGTGGCACCATCAACTCCAATCAGGCCACAGCAACCACCGGCGAAATTGAAGTCATGAGCAGCGATGTTTTCGACATCAACTGCGGCACTGACACGACGAACGTTCCCGGAACCTTGGGTGTGAACTGGGTGCCGGACGCGAGCGCAGCCACTACGGTGCCCAGCAATCCCACAGCTCCTGGCTTCACGGTCAGTGGTGGCGGAACCGATCAGTTCGGCACAACGGTGGTTCCCGCCGGTCTCATCGATGCCGCGCCTGCCCTTGTCTATCAGACATTCCACGCCGGTGTTTTCACATACACGATCTTCGGTCTTACACCGAGCACCGAGTATCTGGTCAATCTTCATCTGGCCGAGGATTATTTCAGCCAGCCCAATCAGCGTGTATACAACCTCATCGTAAACGGCGTTACTGTTTTGCCTAACTATGATGCGGTAGCCGCCACCCGTGCAGCGCACATTGCCAATGTTCAGGCGGTTAACGCGTTGTCGGACAGCAACGGCACCATTACCGTGAGTACCTCCGCCTCGATAAATAATCCGCTGCTCGCTGGTATCGAAGTCGGTTTTGGTGTGCTTCCTGGCAATCCGACAGGTCCGAACCCACCCGCACAGCCGACGCACCTGACGGCAACTGCGATCTCCGCCGCTCAGGTGAATCTGAGCTGGAATCCGAGCAGTACTTCCGGCGTCACCTATGGCGTTTTCCGCAGCACCACTGGCGGGTTTACACCCTCTGCTGCGACTCTGCTGGCAGGGGCAACCGGCTTGACTGCCACAACCTATGTAGATTCCACAGTAAGCGGCAGCACGACTTACTATTACATAGTGCAGGCATTGGCGTCAGACGGTATCAGCACCGTCAACTCCAACCAGGCCAGCGTCACCACACCTTTCGCCAACGGGGTGATCACGAACACCATAATCGCCATCGATGCCGGATTGGATGCAAACTTTGTGCTTCCGTATGGCATCTCTTCCGCGCCATTCACAGACGTTCAATCAGGTTTTACATGGCAGCAGGACACAACCAATTCCGCGCTGAACGTTACGTTCTCGGGCACCTCTACTGCCGCAGCGAATGTCGTTGGGATAACGCTTCCCAGCGGCGTGACCGATTCGTCGATTGAATTCGTTTTGCAGACGAATCGGACGGGGGCTTCACAGTGGGTCTTTGGCGGGTTTACGCCAGGGCAAACCTACATTGTGGACCTCTACTTCGAGGAGAGCTATTTTACGACCCCCAATCAGCGCGTCTTCAACGTCACTCTGAATGGCGTTCCTGCATTGACGAACTTTGACATCGAGGCTGTGACAGGCGGAGCACATATTGGCACCGTGCAATCGTTCGCGGTGGCGGCCGATTCTAACGGAAACATTACCGTCGCCACAACGAATGTCATCAACTCTGCCTTGATCAGCGGTGTTCAGATCGGAACCGGCATCGTGGGCATTGTGCCTGCGCCTCCCACTTCACTCACGGCCACGGCCGCCTCATCCAGCGAGATCGATTTGATCTGGACGGCGAGCCCAACCGCCAACGTTACCTACAACATCTACGGCAGCACTACCTCCGGCTTTACTCCCGGAGCTTCGAACCTGCTGCAAGCTGGCGTGACCGGTACGACATACAAGAACACCGGCCTTGCCAACTACACCACTTACTACTATTCGGTGGATGCCATCAACGCAAATAGCGGCAATCCGATCAATTCTGGATTTGCTAGCGCCTCCGCCACCACCTTGCCACCCTCATGCACCACTTTGCCAACTGTCCCAACAACGGTCGTTGCAACGGCCGCTTCGGATACAGAGATCGATCTGATGTGGACAGCCGGTGCGGCACCTGTGGGTTGCAATGTAAGCTACCAAATCTACCGCGGATTGACCCCTGGGAATGAGTCGACCACACCGATCAACTCCAGCACCGACTACAACGCTGCGTATAGCGATACCGGGCTGACAGCCTCGACTTCCTACTTCTACTATGTCGTTGCCAAGGACGAAGCCGGATCTTCGGCTCCTTCGTCCGAGGTCACTACAAGCACCCTGACTAGCGGCAGTTCTGTCTGGACCTTGGTTTGGGGCGACGAATTCTCCGGCACAGCCGGTACCACCTACAACCACACCAAATGGTGGAATGAGGTCGCGGTCAATACCGGAAATTCATGGGGCGATGGCACCATACAATCCACCAGCGACAGCCTGCAGAATGTGTACCTGGATGGAAACGGTCACCTCGTGGAAGCGATGACCTACAACCCGGCTCCAGGCGCCGGACAGACAACCTACACTTCCGCCCGCCTGCATAGCGTTGAGAACATCGGATACGGAAGAATCGACGCCAGCATTCAGAACCCGTCGGCCCAAGGCATGGGAGCGGCCTTCTGGGCTATGGGCAGCGATGCTTTCGGACCAGGCACAGGGCCGGGTTCATCGGCGCCTAGCACCGCTGGCGGCGTGCCCTGGCCATGGTGCGGCGAGTTGGACATGATGGAACTTCAGGCGTCCAACCCCGCACATAACGGGTCCACAATTCACGGCGGCGAGACGGATTCGCAAACCAGCTATGAGTACGGCGGAATCAGCGCCACCATGAACCTGCCGAGTGGCGAACCGAACTTCGATCAGACCTTCCACACCATCACCACGCTCTGGGGTCCGTATCACGTCCAGTACTTCATGGATGGCGTCCAATATGGCGATGTCAATCTGGCCAATATCGGCGCAACCGACGTCTGGCCGTTGATGGGGCCGTCAGACAACTACACGCTCAACCTGATTATCAGCTCCGGTATCGGAGGAAATGGCGGTACGCCGGGCACAACAGGCTTCCCGTCCAACTACACCTTCGATTACGTTCACTATTCAACATTGGCTGCCGGCGTGCCCAGCCCAGTAACTGGACTAACCGCAAGCAAGGTTTACAGCAACGCAGTTCAGTTGAATTGGACTGCAAGCGCGACCGCGGGTGTTACTTATAACATCTACGCGAGCACAAATCCGAATGCGAAGCTCGACCTGAGCACGCTCATCGAGCAGAATGCTTCGGCAACTTCTTTCCTGGCCGGTGGCCTGAATCCGGGCACGACCTACCACTTCACGGTTCTGGCCTCGAACTGGGGCGGTGAATCCAGCAACGCCACCGTGACGGCAACCACCTCGCCCGTGGGGAACAGCGCAGGGGTTCAGTTGAGCGCCGGCGGTTATGCCGTTGGCAGTTACATCAACTCCCAGTATGTTCTCGGCGGCAACACCAACTACCACTACGGCAACGTGGTTGACGCCTCGCTGGTCACTAACCCGGCTCCGCAAGAGGTATACACCACTGAGCGTTGGGGCGCTGCGGCCTGGACCATCACTGGCCTTAATCCGCTGGCCGGCTACAACGTCCGTCTGCACTTTGTGGAAGCTGCACACACAGCCGCTGGGCTGCGCAACTTCAACGTCTCCATCAACAGCGCAATGGTTTTGAACAACTTCGACATCTTTGCGACTGCCGGCGCCGCGAACAAGGCCATCACCCAGGAGTTCTACACGCTGGCCGATGAAAACGGCATCATCGAGCTTCAAACCCTGACGGGAACCACTTCCGTTGCGGATTTGAACCCGACGATCAGCGCCATTGAGATCATTCCCACCAGCGTCAGCAACCCACCGGTTGGATCAGCCGTCGGAGCCACACCTGGCACCACGACCGATCTGGCGATCGCCTCGGGCGCAACGGCCGCAGTCGGCAAGTTCGTAGCCGATGAAGACTTCAACGGCGGCGATGCTCCCACAGTCCCATACACAAACACCATCACTCTTAACTCCAAGTCGGCTCCAGCGGCGGTCTACGAGTACCAGCGCTATGTGCCTTTCACGTACATCCTGACCGGCCTGATCGCGGATGCGCAGTACACCGTGAATCTGCACTTTGCTGAAACCTACTGGACAGCAGCCGGAGATCGCATCTTCAACGTTGCGATCAACGGAAACACGGTTCTGCCCGACCTCGACGTTTACAAGACGGCTGGCGGAAAGAACATCGCATTCGACCCGCAGTTCAATGCAAGTGCTGATATGTACGGCCAGATCATCTTGCAGTTCACCAACGGCGGGGCCGATCAACCCTTCATCAACGGACTCGAAGTGGTTCAGGGGAGCGCTTCAGTTGCTCCTGTCGCGCCAACCAACCTTGTAGCAATAGCAGCCTCCGCCAGCCAAATCAATCTGAGCTGGACGGCGAGCGCCACAGCCGGCGCGCAGTATCTGGTATTCCGCGGCACCACGAGCGGATTCACTCCGGGGGCGGGCAACCAGATTACTCCAACGGCAATCTCCGCTACGACGTTCAACAATACCGGACTCACGGCATCTACAACGTATTACTACGTAGTTGAAGCCACCAATACCAGCGGAACGTCGATTGCCTCCAACCAGGCCAGCGCCACAACCCCTGCTGCCGCGCCCGCCCAGCTCACGTCTCCCACGTCGGGCAGTACGCTGGCAGGTTCCAGCGTGACCTTCGCGTGGACAACCGGCAGCGGGGTCACGCTCTATGACCTCTACCTGGGCACCACCGGAGCGGGCTCGAGTAACCTCTATAACTCGGGTCATACGGCAGCCACTTCCGCCATCGTGACCGGCCTGCCCGAGAACGGCGTGACGGTCTACGCCCGGCTCTTGTCGGAGATCGGCGGAATCTGGCAGTCTGCCGACTACACCTACACCGAAGCCGGAACGCTGGCGCCGGCGGCGCTCACTTCTCCCGCACCGGGCAGCGTGCTGGCTGGTTCCAGCGTGGCCTTCACGTGGACGGGCGGCGCCGGACCGGCGGCTTATCAGCTCTACCTGGGCACCACCGGGGTGGGCTCGTACAACCTGTACGACTCGGGTT
>OBLT010001374.1_pt1 | contig 15581 bp, 12 predicted proteins | sample 1518721 | NCBI WGS metagenome assembly OBLT01 (sample SAMEA3539307, study PRJEB22396) | soil metagenome | biome: tundra; feature: field; material: soil | place: USA | collected 2010-05 | depth 0.15 m | reverse complement strand
GGCCGTAGAAGATTTCGCTGGCGTGCTCCATGCCTCCGCCCATCCCCGCGGCTTCCACATCCGCCAGTTTCTCGTATGGGTAGGGGCCCACGCGATCGCTGTAGAACTCCATGGCCTGGCGCGTGGGCGTCTCAAACGTAATGATGCCGTTATCCCGGTCCTGGTGGAACACCCAGGTCTCTAAGGGAACGCCCGCCGCCGTGCCGAAATGCCGCGTCGCGAACTGCGCCACTCCGATGTTGTTCAGCCACGTGGCGATGGGCACGGACTGCTTCCAGTGCGTCAGCCGGCGGCCGTCCCCCAGCTCGCTCACTTCCTGCAGCAAGCCGTTGGCTACCACCTGGTACTGGTCCGGCGCGATGATCAGAAACTCGCTGGTGGCTTTGTCGTACGGATGGTCGATCATCGGCAGCCACTGCCGCCCCAGGGTCGGCCAGTTGGCGCTGAAGAAGCACCGCTCTCCGAACTTGTTCTTCAGGATGTGCAGGCCGGTTGCGGCAACGCCGTGGTACTTCACCGTGAACTGGCGGACATCTCCCGTCTTCGGCGCCGAAGGGAGGGTGATCCGAAGGCGGTCTGCGTCGTGGACATATCGGAGTGACCCGCCCGAGGAGGTCACTTCGGAAACCGTCATGCCCTTGCCGCCCGAGGCCGACGTCAGATCGAGCGCAACCTCCGTGACGCCGTCCTTGACGAACTTCAGGGCCGCTGTGGTCTCGCCCGCAATCTCGTCGTTGTCGTCGTTGAGCGTCACGCGAAAGATGTAATGTTGGACGTCCACCCCCGGCTGGCGGGGATAATTGTCCGCCATGGCACCGGTCGCGCATAGACAGAGGAGTACGAAAGCGCCCGGCCGGCTGAAGCCGGCTGACAGACGGCGAAGAACGATCGTCTGTCCTGCTTGCCCGAATCCGAATCTCATGAACTCCCCTTTGGAGACCTACTATACTGCAAAATGTGCCGCGGAATTCTTGATGATACCGACTTTGAAGCTGAGCGCGGTGCAGGTGCTGGGCCTGGCCTGTTTGGGCGTGCTGATGGGCGGTTGGCTGAAGCGCAAACTGCCGCTGCTCGACCGCCTGAACATTCCGGTTTCGATCGCCGGCGGCATGGTCTTCGCACTGGTGGCATGGCTGCTCCGCGACCGCTACGTGAATCTGGAAGCCGACCTGGTTTTGCGCGACATGCTGATGGTGGCTTTCATGACCACCATCGGGCTGAGCGCCCGGCTGAAACTGCTCCGCGAAGGCGGCTGGCAGGTGGTTCGGCTGTTGGGAATCGGGACCATCGGCGCCGTACTGCAAAACCTGTTGGGGATGGGGCTCGCCAAGGCTCTGTCGGTGGACCCGCGGCTGGGGATCCTGGCCGGCTCGGTGGCCTTGACGGGCGGTCCGGCCACCGCCATCGCCTGGGGCGGGACCTTCGAAAAGATGGGCCTGGTGGGCGCGGCCGCGGTAGGGATGGCTTCCGCGACATTCGGCATCGCCGTGGCCGGCCTGATCGGTGGCTACATCGGCGGTTGGCTCATTCGCCGACACCATCTGAGTGGGGCAGGCCCTAGGCCTGCCAACTCTTTGAAACGTGACCCGGACGCCGTCCCATCTCCAGACCCAGGTCGGAGACCTGCGCCACAGCAACAGCCACAGAAACTTCTCGCCACCGTCATCGTGATGGGCATCGCCATGGGCGTCGGCAACCTGCTCAGCCTCGAAGTGGAACACCTCGGGTTCCTCCTGCCCAGCTACATCGGCGCGATGATCGTGGCGGCGGTGATTCGCAACCTGGACGATCGCTTGGGCTTCGCGCGCATCTCGCAGACCGAGGTGGATTCGCTGGGGAAAATCGCGCTCTACCTGTTCATTGTGATGGCGCTTCTGACCTTGCGGTTGTGGGAACTGGCCCACCTGGCGTTACCGCTGGTGGTGATTCTGACGGCCCAGGTGGCGCTTTGCTGGCTGATGTGCGTGACCATGTCGTACTGGGTGATGGGACGCAACTACGAATCGGCCGTGATGGCATCGGGATTCTGCGGCTTCATGCTGGGCATCACGGCCAACGCCATCGCCTGCATGGAGGAACTCGTGGAGAAATTCGGCCCGGCCCCGCAGGCGTTCCTGGTAGTCCCGGTGGTAGGCGCATTCCTGATCGACTTCACCAACTCCATGATCATTACCGCGATGGCGAACTTCCGGTGACGGACCTCAATGTCCAGGGCGCGCCCCACCCCGCATCCGCTCTATGTGGAGCAACGCGATGCCATCTGGTCCGGGTGTCACCGTCACGGCAAAAAGACCGGTGGCCGGATCGTAACTGAGCGGCCCAGCCGTTCCAGCCGTGGCCAATGCGGCTGGCGGATCGGGTGAATAGCCCTGTAGTGTACGCGCCGATTCCCCAGGGGCAAACGCCACGCTTACATGCACCACCCCATCGTCGGCCAGCGCCGGCACGCGCTTCTTGCCGAGGGTTACAAACTGGCCCGTGTCGCCCAGCATGGCAATTCCGGATCTTCCGATGGTTACGGCTACCAAATACCGGTATCCCTGAACGTCTTCGCTCAACAGTTCATCGGGCTGGACTACCCGCCCGCTGCCATTGAAGTAATCATAGAGAAAAGCCGTCCGGGCCACTCCGGCATCGGAAAGACGGAACTGGGCTTGCGTGTTCGCACCCTGTGCGTAGAGGAAGAAGTACCATCCTTGCAAATCGCCGAAATCGCTATAGGTGGAGGCGATCATCGGCGCCTGGGCATTCTGGGAATCGCTCCAGAAACTGCTGTCGAGCGGAGCGAGCGGAACATCGGGCTTCACGATCACTCCATCGGGACGGACCGCGCGCCGCAGGTTGTCCAAGTTCAGCGTTCCAATGCGGTCGCCCACCCCCAACGGACCGGCGGAGAGCGTGGCCACCAGCAAGTTGTCGAGCTCAGCGGTCATGAACACGTCGGTAAATGGCCAGACTCCGACGGCGCTGGCCAAGCGCGAAGCGTATAGAAAGCTCGTCCAGCGGGGAGACGCGAAGCGGTCCTGGCTGGTGCGGATGGTGACGAGATTGTTGTACTTGGCGCTCTGCAGGAAATGCCGGGCAGTCGCGGAGCAGTACTGGATATTCAAGTTCTGCTGAGCGAGTGCGCTCGCCATGTTGTCGAGAAAAGCGTCCCCGTCCGAGAGGTTGTAGTCTGTGGTCGCCCGGTCGGCCAGCCAGTCCTGTTCGAAGCCTGCGACCCCGGAACCAGCCAGATAACTCGCGACGTTGCCCCAGTACAATGGGTCGATGGACACGGTTCCGGACATCTGATACTGCTGCCAGTAAGGGCTGGCCGGGTCGATCCACCGGGCATGCGTGATCAGCGGAATGTTGAGAGAGTGCTGGAAATTCGCCAGACTGGAAGCAAAAGGCGGTGTCGCGGCGAAGTACTGGTAGATCCCGTTCCCCATCGAAGTCCAGTCGGCTGACGGGCCCTTGGGATAGAACCAGCTATCCAACTGGAGATAGCCCAGGGAGATTCCTTGCCGGGCAAAATCGGCTTCGACGGCCGACAGCGTCTGGGGATAGGTGAGCCCCGGCTCGGTGTGGTAGTAGTAGGTGGAACCGGCATCGGTCCAATATCCGAGGCGGTTCAGCGTCACATCCGAATCGTTGGAGGGGCGCACCTTGCCAGTCACCCCGGTAAGCAGCCTCCCCCAGTTATCGAAGGTGCGATTGATCCCGTTCCCGATCACCAGGAGGGTCTGCTGGGTGAATCCTGCCGGGAGCGAAGCGATTTTCGTCGAGATTCCGCTGCCCAACTGGCCGTTCGCCAAGAGGCCGGTTCGCGCCACCATGAAGTGCGAAGCCGGAGAGAGGATAGCGGTGTTCATCGAGGAATCGAAGGACACCCACGGGCTCTCGTCGTTCGTCCCTTGAAAAGTGGGAGCGGCAAACGTGCCGGAAAAGGCAATGTGGCTGAGACCGTGCGGGTAGACCGTCAGGCTGGGAAACGAAAACGTGTTTGGCCCGCCGGCAGGTAGACTTACGGTGAACAGAACGGTGGCCGAGGCGAAGTAGCATCGAATGGAGGCGTGCCTTTGGGCGTCCGTGCGAAAGTCGAAGGTAATTTCGCTGTATGCGCCACCAATCGCGTCGGTTCCCGATTGGGTCGACAGGTTCGAGAGGGAACTGCCAACGCTTCCACCGAATTGCCACGCCGGGTTCGGTACTGCTATCTGGTAAGATCCGTCTGGAGAAACGGCGACCGTCAAGCCGGAACTGCCGCTGATGGAGGCGGCCCTAACGGTAGCCGTTGCAACCAGTAGCAAAGCGATGACGGCAAATGGCCGGAAGGAAACCCTGAGGAAACAACCCATGGAATACCTGCGTCCTGTGATTTAGAATACGTATGGTAACGCAAAATGTATTCCAAGATACGAAAGCAAGTATTAATTATTGTGCATCTGTGCGGCCGAAAGTCCTGGGTAGTCCCTTACTAAACACCACATTATTTCGAAACTGCGATGATTCCGGGGTTGGATGCCACCCCTGCGATGGTCACGATTACCGGCTGATCGCCCGCTGGCAGGTCCGGGACCAGCAGGTTCACCTGGCACAGGCCGACGAATCCCGGTGCCAGCCCGGAGAAGGAGACGGTGGAGGGAACCCCTCCGATGGTCGCGGTCGTTTGCGCCACCGTATTGAGGAGCACGTCCAGAGGCGCCGCGGCCCCGCTACCGAGCGTCGGATCCACTAACCCCTGGCCTGTCAGATAGACGGAGATGAAGCTGCCGGCCGGCGCCGGGTTCCCAGCCAGGTTCAGCGTACCATCCTGATTCGTGGCCGCTGCCCGGCTGGCTCCATCCACGAAAATCCCCGGGGATGCGGACTGAATCGTCAGGCCGACGGGACCAGCCGCAGTTCCATTCGATTCGATGGTCAACGCTGTAGGCCCCGGGGCGATCTCGAAAGGCACCTGCGCGTTGATTTGAGTCGGGCTCACGAGCGCGAGGGGCGCGGCGATCCCATTGATCTTCACCGAAATGCCGTTCCAACTCGTGGCCCAGGGGCCGGTTGCCGCGGCCATCGTGCCCGCCGACAGGTTGCCTGCGAAGACCGTGAACAGGCTCCCGGGAGCCAAGCCCGGTTGATTGCTGGCGGCATTCACAATGCCCGCCGGCGTCAGGGATGGCAAGGCGGGGTTCACCACCAGGGTGACTTGCACCAGGATGGGGTTGTTTCCGAGCGCTCGAATGTTCAGGTTGCCGGTGTACACGCCAGGAGCCATCGCAGATGGGTCGGCCCGTACTGTTATGAGCGTCGGCGTCACTCCGGATTGAACGTCGCAGGTTAGCCAGGGCGAATCCGAGCCAACCGAGAAGCTCGCAGATGATGCGCCGGCGGAGATCGCGACGGTTTGCGCGGAAGGCGCCGGCCCTCCACCCGTGTACAGGAATTGCAGGCTGTTTTGTGAGACCCCTAAAGCCGGGGAGCCGCCGGTAGTTGCGGAAGGGCTATACGCGACTACGTCGCCGCTGAAATAGGTAGAGTACAGAATGCCGCCCGAGACTACTAGCTGGCTGTAGAGCCCCCCATGTACGCCGCCATCCGTCCACATCTGGGCTCCCGTAGCAGCATTGAGCACGGCCAACCCACCGGTGGTCGACACGAAAACCAGCCCGGGCGTCAACGTCACGGGCCCCAGCACGGCGGCAGCCGCCGGGTAGAGCCAAAGCAGATTCTGGCTGACGGGGTCGAACGCATACACCGTGCCTGGAGGGCCAGCGCCATCCGGTTGCCCGGCTCCCGTAACCAACACGCTGCCATCGAAGGCGGGCGTGGAAATGGAGCCGCACCCCACGGTCGGCGAGTCGCAGTCCCTGGCCAGTTTAGAAGACCAGACAAGCGCTAGATCGGGCCGATGCAGGACGTACATCACGCCGTTCTTGCCGTTGGCCGCGACCAACGGCTGGCCGCCGCTTTCGAACAGCAGGGGAGACGAACCCCAATCCGCATCGACCTCTTCGGCGGTCACCGGAATGAAAAAACTGGACTGAATTGCCAGCGTCGTCGCGTCCAATGCCAGAAGCGCGCTTCCCCAGATGCCCTGTTGCGCATCCTGTGCGGCCGCGTTTCCGGTGGTGACGTACACCAGGTTGTTCTGCTGATCAATCGCGGGTGTCGACCAAAGGCCCGCGCCTTGTGCGTCGGCGGGCACGAAATAGACAATCTGCGGTTGCGCCGGATTGTCGAGAGGAATGCGCGCCAGACCTCCGCGCACCAGGGGGCAGTCGGTCAATGAGGCGATGCCGATATAGAGCGCGTTTTGATAGAGCGTCAAAGACGACCAAAGATAGTTCCCGTCCGCCGGATCGGCGAGCGGAGTTCGCCACAGAACCGCGCCGGTGCCGCTGTCCATCGCGTAAACGGCGGAATCGCCGCCAGCCGCATAGACAATGTTCCCGGCCACCACTGGCTGCGCGCTGACGCCGATTCCCCGCGGCTCGCACGACGCATCTATGGGGTCGGCCGCCTTGCCGAGGAACTGGGTCCATCGGGCCGCGCCGGTGGCCGCATTCAGGGAGTGGAAGTTGCCGCTCCAATCTCCGAAATAGAGAACACCCTGGGATACGGTGACACCTGAGGCAACCGTCGCGCCAACGGAGGTCCGCCACAACTGCTGCAGTTGTCCCACGTTTCCGGAATTGATCTGGGTCTCGCCGGGCCGAAAGCTGGAGTGTGCCAGATCGCCCAGATACATGGGCCAATCGTCAGTGAAGGCGGGTGTGACCGATGCTGACAGGCAAGCCGCAATCAGAACCGGGCGAAGGCGCATACCCGATTGGAACCCACATAGTAACGGTAAGTTACGATCGGCACTGTGCGAGAAGTGATAAGGATAACAGAAACAACCGCTTTGGCGATCCGCGCGCCCCCAGAGAGTTTCGAGGACAGATTTTGGAACTTCCCAATTGTTTCGAAACTCACTTACCCGCGGGCGGGCCGGGTCCACGCGCGGGTGACAGACGGGGTAGAATCACTGGGATGTCCAAGCGAACCGGTTTCATCCTGTTTTTTCTGCTGACGGCGGCATTCTTAGTTCTCAATCGCGCCGCTTACCGGGGCTACTTCCAGGACGATGAGATCGGCTCCCTGGCGTGGACCCGATGGGGCGCCACCTCCGCTTATCTCCAGGGAACTCTGACGCCCCTATACGCGAATAGCTTTCGCGCGGTGGGTTTCTACTATTTTCACGTGTCGGAGCACGCTTTCGGATTGGACTTTCCGAAGTACGTGGCGGTAATTCACGCATTTCACCTGCTGACCGTTTTCCTCCTCTGGCTGGTGATGCGCCGTCTGGGAGCGCCGCTCGTGGCCGCGGGCGCGGGGTGCGTCTTTTTCGCGCTGCACGCAGCGCTGTTCGATGCCGTTTGGAAGCCGATGTACGTCTTCGACTTGTTGTGCGGCACACTCTGCCTGGCCAGCCTCCTCCTGTGGGCGCGCGGCAATTGGATTCTTAGCCTTCTCTCATTCTGGCTGGCATACAAGGCCAAGGAACTGGCCGTGATGCTGCCGCTGGTGCTGGTATGTTATGAACTGTGGTTCGGAAGCCGCCGCTGGATGAGGCTTGCGCCATTTCTAGCCGTATCCCTGTCGTTCGGGGTGCAGGCGCTGCTGATCCACCCGTTGCAAGGCGGCGACTACAGCTTCCACTTCACGGCCGCCGCTTTCGCCATGACGGCCCCATTTTATGCCGGTGAGGTGTTTTTGACACCCTATTTGGGGTTTCTGCTGCCACTCAGTGCGCTCGCGGCGAAGAACCGGCGCACTTGGTTCGGGTTGGCGATGATGGGACTCTTCTTCTTCCCACTCTTGTGGCTACCGGGGCGAATCTTCAGCGCGTATTGTTATTTGCCCTTCACCGGTCTCGCGATCGCCATGGCCGGCGTGGCGGAAACCGTGAGGCCGGCGGCCATCGCCGTATTCTTCCTGTTTTGGCTGCCGCTCGACATCCACTGGCTGAACTTGCAACGTGACGTGACGCTCCGGCAGGATGGGGATGCCCGCGAGTGGATCACCACTCTTGGCAAATTCGCGCAGACCGGGCCGCCGGCCGGCGGATTTGTCTACAGCGGACTGCCGGAAGGCTTCCATACCTGGGGTATGGAGGGCGCTGTGAAGTATTTCTACCGGATACTGGATGTCACGATTCCCGTGATCGATTCGCCCGAGGCCGGGCAGCGTCTACGGAGTGGCCATGTTGCGATCCTGAACTGGGACGCCGCCGGGCACCGGCTGGAGATCCGGACGCCCTGACGCTAATTCAAGAAATACGTGCGGTACAACGTGTCCCGCTGCTTCGGCACGAAGCCCGCGTCGCGGATGATGCGGCGGAGTTCCTCTTCGCTGGCGCGGTGATGCGCGCCCGCGGCCGAAACCACGTTCTCTTCGATCATGATGCTGCCGACATCGTTACCGCCGAAGCGCAGGCCTAACTGGCAGGTCTTCAGTCCCTGCGTCACCCAGGACGACTGCACGTTCTCGAAGTTGTCGAGGTAGATGCGGGAAATCGCCAGCGTTTGGAGATACTCCACGGCGGTGGCCTCTTCCTTCACGAAGTGGCCGAGGGAAGTGTTCTCGCGCTGGAAGGTCCAGGGGATGAATGCTGTGAATCCGCCGGTCTCCTCCTGAAGATTGCGAACCAGCTCCAGGTGATGCATGCGCTGCTCCAGCGTTTCGCCACAGCCGAACATCATGGTGGCGGTGGTCCGCATGCCAAGCTGGTGCGCGGTGCGATGCACGTCCACCCAGTCTTGGGTCGAGCACTTCAGCCGGCTGATCCGGTGGCGTACGCCATCGTCCAGAATCTCCGCTCCGCCGCCGGGGATGGAGTCCAGTCCGGCGTCGCGCAACCGCGCGATCGTATCGCGCAGGCTCAGGCCGCTTACGTCGGCGATGTTGGTGACTTCCGGCGCCGAGAGGCAGTGCAAGTGAATCGGGAAGCGTTGCTTGATGCTGCGGAACAGGTCCTCATACCACTCCACCTTCAAATCGGGATGCAAACCGCCCTGCATCAGAACGCCGGTTCCGCCCAGGTCGAGAGTCTCCTGGATCTTCTCGAAGATGGTTTCCTTGGAGAGGATATAGCCTTCCGCGTGGCCCATGGGCCGGTAAAAAGCGCAGAAGCTGCAATACTCCGTGCAGAAGTTGGTGTAGTTGATATTGCGATCGATGATGTAGGAGACCACGTTCTCGGGATGCCACTTGCGGCGGACGGAGTCAGCCTCCATGCCGATGCCGATCAAGTCATCGGAACGGAAAAGATCGAGCGCTTCTTCGCGAGTCATCATAGCGTAACCGCAGCCGGTTATTCTTAAGATAGCAAAGCGGCGGATGGCGCGGCTGTGGCGTTCCCCGGCGTAAGGGCACGAAAGAGCGCATCATGATCCCGATAAGAATTTTCGATTGGATTTGCATGTTCCGGGCGCGCTACCCTGAAAGCGTTAACACTCTGAGAAGGACTCTCTGAGTTAACCCTCTGATCCTCGTTCGAGATCATTTCATTTCCTAGGCCAAGCCCCGCCAACGTAGCTGTCCCCACTGAGCCAAACACGACAGGCACCTTGACCTGTCCGGCCCGAGTGGGCGCCATCTCAAGACAACTAGTTCAATCGGAGGCATTCATGAACATCCAGAAGATTGGTGTCGTCGTCCTGGTATCGGTATGGACGTGCGCGGCCCAGGGGTCCCGGCTGCGCGGCGAAGTTGAGGCGGAGGCCCCAGTAGATCTAGGTTGGTTGACGGTGCGGCTCGACCCGCCCGGTGCGCGGGGCCGCGGCGAAACGGCGCCGGTCAGCACGGGAGGAGACTTCGCGTTTCCCAATGTGCCCGAGGGGATGTACACTCTACGCGTCATCAACCAGGTAGGGGATGAAATCGTGGCGCAGCCCCTGACGGTGGGCGCCAACAACCCTCCGATTACGGTGCGGCTTCCACGGCCCGTTGTGGAGCGCCCGACAGGCGAGACCACGTCGGTAGCGCGGTTGCGGCATCGTCCCAACCGGCAGGCCTTAGATGCTGGCCGGAAGGCGCAGAAGCTTTCGGAATCGGGCGCCTACGAACGCGCCGCAAACGAATGGAAGAGGGCCGTGGAGGCCGACCCGGAATTCAGCGAAGCGCACGGCAACCTGGGCGCGCAATATGTCAGGCTGAACCGCGCCGGCGAAGCGGCCGAGGAGTTCCAGAAAGCCATTGCCCTCGACCCGGACACCGCCCGCCACCAGTCCAACCTGGCCGTTGCGCTGGCCCAGTTGGGACGCTTCGACGAAGCCGAGTCTTGGGCGCGCCGCGCGGTCCAACTGGATGGCAGCAACGCGCTGGGGCATTATGTGCTCGGCTGTGTGCTGACGGCAAGCATTACGAAAGTGGCGGAGGCCATCCAGCAATTCCAGATCGCGGCACGACAGCTTCCCCGCGCCCACGAGGTACTGGCCGGAATCTACCATGCTCAGGGGAAAGAAGCACTCGCGATGGCGGAAAAGAAGCAGTACCGGGAAGAGCGCGAGGCTCAAGGGGACCACAAGCCGGAGTCGTGGAGTTCGCCCCTACGCTGAATCTATAACCGCGTGACTCCGGTCACTTCGCTGGTGGCTCCGTTGGGCGCACACTAGTGGCATGAGCACAGAGTACACACTGATCCCCAACCTGGAAGCCGAAGTTCAGATTCCCGAGAACGGCATCCTCAGCAGAACGTTGTACGACGACGGCCATGTGAAGGTCGTGATCTTCGGGTTCGCCCCCGGACAGGAGCTTTCGGCGCACACGGCGCCCATGGCGGCGGCGCTCTATTTGGTCAGCGGCGAAGCCAAGTTGACGCTGGGCGACGCGGTGCAGGAGGTTAAGAGCGGCGCTTTTGTGCATATGACGCCGGGGCTGCAACATGGAATTCTGGCTCGAACGCCCGTCGTAATGCTACTGACGATGTACAAAGATGCGCGGGGCTGAGGAATGCCCAGCAGCCACTCCGTGGAACCAAGCCGCCGCGGCATGAGCAGGCACGAATGGGGCTGGCTCGCGAGCCAGCGTTATGGATTTGGGCCGGGCGCCCTACCCGGCGGCGGCCAGATGCCGCTGCATGGCCTGCACGAACAGGTAAATGGAGAATAGCGGCTTGGGATCACCCTTGCCCCAACGATTCACCTGCCACTTAACGCGCAGGTATTTCACAGGGGGGCCTTCGGAGAGGTCGAGCAGGATCTGGTACGTGCCGCAGTAGAACTTTTGCGGGAAGGAGATCTGGGGTTTCGCGCCCCAATCCGCTCCATCGGCGGAGCCCCAAATCGAGATATCGATGCTCTCCTGCTCGATGATGCGTGTGATGCCAAGTGTGAGAATTAGCGTTGCACCCTGCTGATCGCCAAGGTTGAGATCTGGCCCCGTTCCGGCTTCGCGAACGGTGGTCTCCGACAATAAGAACTGTGGAAGCATCGGGGTCTTCCCCGCCCAGACTACCTGCATAGTTTCAGTTTAGCTTAAGAAGTTGGTGCCGGGCTGCCTCCAGAGTCTCATATTTTTTACAAAAACAAAAGCGCACCTGTTGGGAGCCACCCCCCGCGCGGGCGTAAAAGCTGGAGCCCGGAACAGCCGCAACACCTAATTTTTCAATCAGATAGCGGACAAAGGCGATATCGTTGCCGAAACTCAGGCCGGAAATGTCGGTCATGACATAATACGCACCGTGAGGAATAAAACACCTTAGCCCGGCACTTTCCAGGGTTTGGAGGATGTGGTCGCGCCGGCTGGTGTAGTGCTCGGCCAGGCTGGCGTAATAGTCGCCGCCCCATCCCAAAGCCATCACTCCGGCCTGCTGGAGCGGTGAGGCGGCGCCTACGGTAAGAAAGTCGTGTACCTTGCGAATGGAGTCGGTGAGGTCTGGAGGAGCGAGCACCCATCCCACCCGCCAACCGGTGACCGAATAGGTCTTGCTCATGCTGTTGACCAGGACGGAGCGCTCCCGCATCCCTGGCAGCGACAGGATTGGCACGTGCACGGCGCCGTCGTAGAGGATATGCTCGTAAATCTCGTCGGTGATCGCCAGGGCGTCGAATTCCTGGCAGAGCGCCCCGATAAACTCCAATTCTGCGCGCGTGAAGACTTTGCCGGTCGGGTTGTTGGGCGTGTTGAGGATGATGGCCTTGGTGTGGGGCGTGAAGGCGCGGCGCAACTCTTCGGGGTCGAAATTCCATTCTGGAGCGTGCAGCGTCACATAACGTACGCGGGCGCCGCAGAGCTGTGTGTCGGGGTTGTAGTTCTCGTAGAAGGGCTCAAACAACACCACCTCGTCGCCCGGATCGAGCACTGCCAGAAGGGTGGCGATCATGCCTTCGGTCGCGCCGCAGCAGACCGTGATTTCCCGCTCGGGATCGAATTCCAGCCCGTAGCATCGCTGGTATTTGGCAGCGATGGCGTCGCGCAAGGGCTTGGCCCCCCAGGTGATGGCGTATTGGTTCATGTCGGCCGCGATGGCATCCGCGGCGGCCTGCTTCAGCGCCTCGGGGGCGGGGAAATCGGGGAAGCCTTGCGCCAGGTTGATGGCGCCATGGCGCAGGGCCAGGCGGGTCATCTCGCGAATCACCGATTCGGTGAAGTGCATGGTTCGCTGGCTGCGAAAGCGGGTGCGTAGAGCGGTGGCAAGGGGCGACACCCTTCGAGAGTAAGAGAAAACGCGGGAATAAGCAAAGCGAGGATTAACGATGACCGGCGGCAAGACCGCCGGCGCTACCGGGAGGGGCAAGCGAGGCCCGCCCAAGTGTCGCCGAGGGACAGGCCTCACCTTAGTAAGAAAGGAACGTTAGGGACAAACTAGCATCCCAGCCTGGGCCGGACAAGATACCATTGGTAATGGCGCCTGTGCTAACGGGGTTCCGCACTCAGGTGAACTTCCAGGCCTGCGCCAGTCCGTTAGGGCAGGACCAGAATCCGATATGGAAGGCTTGTTGAAACTCCGTCGTTATCTGGGGATCGCAATGGTAGCGGCGACGGTTTACACGGGTTGGATATTCCTCAACCGCACCCTTTCGGACCGCCGCTGGAACCAGAACCGTCACCCGGCCCAACCGGGCCCGACGGCCGAATTCGAAAGGATCTACGGCGGAACGGCGGTCAAGATTCTGCAGTTCTACGGACGCGAAGCCGTCCTGACGGAGGGCACCCCGACGGTAATCTGCTACGGTGTACGGAACGCCAGGGCGGTGCGGATCGAACCTCCCGTGGAGGGTGTGTCGGTTTCGCCCAACCGCTGCGTGGAGGTGGCGCCCGAGCGGGACACGCGCTACACGCTGACCGCGGAAGGCAACGATGGGCACACCGTATCGGAGTCGTTTGTGCTGGCGGTGAAACCAGACGTCGCGGCGCTGCCGGGAATCACGTCGTTCCGTATCGAGGATCACAAGCCGGACTATCGCGGACGGCAGGTTTTCCTGATCAGTTTCGGCGCGCGAAACCCGGAAACCGTGGATATCGATCCACCGGTGTTTCCCACGCTTCACGGCGCCCCTAACGGCCGCTTCTACGTCGCGCCCGAGAAGACCACCACGTACACGCTCACGGTCACGGGAAAAAGGGGGCACAAGGCGCAACGGCAACTGACGGTGGAAGTGCCTCCGAGTTAGATGGATCGGAAGCTGCACAATCTCCGGGTGCCGACGATCCGTCAGGAGGCAGCCACATCAGCGCTTCGGGCGTTTTCCGTCAGGTTGCCGTGACCGGGATTTCGGGAGTGACCCACTCGACCGCCGCTTGAAGAGGCCTACAGCAAGGCGCCTGCGGGATTCTCCTAATTCGCCGTGGGCGTTTTGGAGACGTGATCAACCACCACGGTTTCGACGGTCACCTTGCGCGACTCTAGTTTCAGGCCGAGTTTTTCGACAGCATCGAAAATGGTACCTCCTGGAACGTCGGCATTCTTCCAGGTCTCGATGGCAACGGAATATTTTCCGGTCAAACCGGTCTTGTCGACCACAGGACCTTCGGCGAATCGCACCAGACGGGAAGCCAATTCTTCGGTGGTGATCGAGGTCCACGATGCGGTGTTGAGTCCCGCCAGGGGCGTGCCGTTTTCGCGGTTTTCCTGCATGCGCTTCATCATGGCCGCCAGAGCCACCTGCGCCTGTTGCTTGGTCTTAGCTCCTTGCTCCTCCGCGGTTAGCCCCTGGGCAGGAGCGGACGGCGGCTCAGCGGGTTTCAGCTTGGGCCCATTTTTGCCCACCACCAGCGCAAAGCCCTGCCTGGTCTCCGTATCGCGATGCACTTTGAGACCGAAGCGTTCTTCGAGCAGCGATTGCAGCATGGCATTCAACTCTTCCTTCGGAATGCCATCGGGCACCTTGGCTTCAATATCGAAGCCCTGATCGGAAAGCCAGGCCGGGCCGGACACCTGGGTGGCACGCACGCTGTATGCAGCGGCAATCAGGTCGAGTAATGTCCAGTCTTTTAGGCGGATACGGCCCGGGTCCGTCATCGGAATCAAGCCAGGCGGCCGCCCGTTTCGCATCATCTCCCGCATCGTCGGAAAGCGGCCGCCACCCGTCTCATCATTCGCCGCCGGCTTCACCGATGCTACTTCGAACTGGGGTCTGGCGGGCGGGGTCTGCGCACGCAAGTTCGTGCAAATTAAGGCTATGGCCGTGCATACGACATATCGCATCGTCAACCTCCTTACGGCGCTTTGCGAAGCAGCATTATGGTACTATCGTCGCAACCGCAGATGTGTTCAGCTACACATTGTAGCGCATAGTTCCGCCCCCATTCAAGAGGGGAAACCGCCGATTGCATTCGCGGGAAACCGACAGTCGCGACGACAGCAACGTTACGTTTGGGCTTCAATTTGCCCGCCCTTGTTTGTGTGACGATCCTTAATGTCACCACAACCCGGTCCCGAGTGACGCTAACTGGAACTGACGTAGTTGCGACGGCCTGACGGGGGTGACGGCATTAAAGTGGTTATCGGAAACTTGCTCGGCCGGATTGGTGGCCGGCGTCCGAGCTTTCGCCTCAGCAGTAGGCAGAGATCCGAAAGATGGTGTCCCAAAGGCCGGGATGCAGCGCGGCTGTTCAAAGTCCACTCGGCCACTATGTCGCGGCTTCTAGCGAGAGCTTACGCCCAATAGCGCGCGAAGTTTTGCGCCAGATCATTTGCAAAGTGGAACGAAAAGGCTCGAGACGATTTTCGGCGCGGCAGCGTCGAAAGCCCACCCGCATGCCGAGAGTTGGTGCGATCCGAAAAGCGTCGAGACGAATCTCGACGCGGCAGACACGAGTGTCCGCGCCACGTCGGGCAGCCCGGGCCTACGGAGACAGACACGAGTGTCCGCGCTACAAACCGGTACAATGTGACGATGGCTGAGACTTCCGAGCCCGCGCCGCCCGCCGGAATCTATTCCCGCATCATCGAGATCCCCGCCGCACAGGACTCTGGCACACAGATTCCGATCACCACCATTTGCGGCGCCGAGCCAGGGCCCGTGGTTGCCCTCATCGCCGGGAATCACGGGTATGAGTATCCGCCCATCCTGGCCTTGCAGAAACTTAGAAGCGAGATCGATCCCGCCTCGCTC
>OBLT010001371.1_pt1 | contig 15596 bp, 12 predicted proteins | sample 1518721 | NCBI WGS metagenome assembly OBLT01 (sample SAMEA3539307, study PRJEB22396) | soil metagenome | biome: tundra; feature: field; material: soil | place: USA | collected 2010-05 | depth 0.15 m | reverse complement strand
GAGGGACTGGTGCTGCAGTGGGGTTGGGGCTATGGGATACGGCCGAACCCGAACCGCCGTAGATACCAGACCCTGCCGTTTCAACCTGTAGCCCTGCGATGCCCGGCGTCGGGGGCGGCGGGCGGCGGGTCGGCGGGAGCGTCGAAAACGGGCAGCGGCTCGTCATCGTCGACCACGATGTGCCCCCGGAAGTGCGGCCGACGGCGGAGGTGGCGCGTGGTGGGCTCATCGTCGAGGGCACCGGGTCCCGCGTCCCGCGTCCCAAGGCCTTGTGTGCCGTCCGGCGCAGCGCCCTTGGGCGGGCCGCCGCTGTCCTGGTCGGGGTCGTCTGCCACGTTGTCCTCCTGCGACAGGGAAGCCTTATTCACATGGCTCGCGGGACCTGAGTCGTGCAGCATCATGAGACTATCGCCAGTAGCCGCATTTCGGACGAGGGGTGGCCGTGGGGATTCCGTCCGACCTGACTGGACTGCTCCTTTTCGTCATCCTGCTGTGTCCGGGCTTCGCCTACAACAGCGTCCGCGCCCGGCGCAGGCCCGACCGGCAGCTCACGTCGCTGCAGGAGACAGTCATTATCGTCACGGCGAGCCTGGCTGCCCTCGTCGCGACCGGCGTGGTCTTCGCCATCATCCGGGCGCTGCTGCCCGGAGTGACGCCCGACGTCCGCGCCGCGCTGTTCAGCACGCACGCCTACCTGCAGGCGCACTACGTCCGGACGGCCTGGTGGGCGGCGGCGTTCCTGGCGGTTGCCATCCTGGGCGCCGTGGGCGTGGCCGAGGCCCAGGAGAGCCAGTGGCTCAGCCGCAGCCGCTATCTGCGCGGGCTGGCTGCCCCGCCGGACCCGTCGACGCAGTCTGGCTGGTGGATCGCGTTCCGTCCTGGCCTCGAGGCCGGGCACGAGGTGCACGTGGGCTGCACGCTGGACGACGGGTCTTACGTCTCCGGCCGGCTGCGCAGCTACTCGCAGGTGGCCGAGGACACTGCCGATCGTGACCTGGTGCTCCGCGCGCCCATCACGGTCCGGCCGCGCGGTGCCACCCAGGCGCGCGAGGTTCCGAACGTCACCTGGATGACGATAAGCGCCCGGCACATCGTCACGATGGCCGTGACCTACGTCAGCCGGGTCCCGTCATCTCAGCCCCGGCAGTCACCGCCACCGCGGTCCGTCCCCGCACCCGCCCCGGCACCGCGGACACCGCAGTCACCTCCCGTGCAAGCGCCCGATGGCCCATGACGCCTAGCGACACCCCCGGCGGCACCACCGACGCGGCCACCACCGTGTCCGAGAGGGTGGCGCGGGCAACTGCTGGCCTGGCCCCCGGCGGTCTGGACTGGGCCATGGCGATGGACGAGCTCGCCGAGGAACTCCTGCACGCTGACTGGTCCGCCGATGCTGACGGGCCCGCCGATCGTGCGGGGATCGCCCTCGATGCCGCCATCGGCGTCCGCCGCCTCGCGATCGAGCGGCTGGACGACGACCTGGCCGCCACGATAGGCCTGGACCTGCGCAACAACCTCGCCGTTGACCTCGCCTCCCGCTACCAGGCCGGCGGCGGGCTGGATGACCTGCTGGAGTCCTGCGCGCTGAGCCGCGAGGTACTCGCGGGCGCGGCCCCCGGTGACCTGCTGACCGCCGCCGCGGGCCTGGCCGGGCGGCTGTCGCTGCTCGCCCGCAACCCGGGCTATGAGGCCGAGCTCGACCAGGCCATCCGCCTGCTCGCCGGCATCCTGGAGCGAGCCGGGCACGATGATGACCCGGCCCGGCCGATCGTGGTGACCTCGCTGGCCGGCCTTGAGCTGCACCGCTGGCAGCGGGACGGCGACCCGGCCGCCCTCGCGGCGGCGGCGACGGCGGCGGGCATGGCGCTGCGCACCGGGGAGGTCACCGGAGCGACCCTGAGCGCCGTCAACATCGCCGCCCTGCTGCTGGAGCATGCCGAGCAGGCGCACGACACCAGAGTCCTGAGCGCGGGCGAGACCCTGCTGCGCGCCGTCATCGAGGATGGTTCCCCCAGGGATGCCGTCGCGGCGCGCGGCAGCCTTGCGGTCACCCTCGTCACCAGGTTCGACCTCGAAGGCGGCGAGGGACTGCTCGCCGAGGCCATTGAGTGGGCCAGCGCGGCCATCGACGCCAGGCCGCCCGGCCCTAGCCGGGCCGAGGATCTCTCCGCCCGCGCGGCGGCCCGTGCGGCCCTCGCCCGGCTGCGCGGTGAGCCGGAACTTCTTGACGCCGCCATTGCCGATGCTCGCGCGGCGGTCGCCGAGCCCGCGACGCACGCCGCAGACCCCAGCGGCCCGGTGAACTCCCTCGCCATGCTCCTCGCCGAGCGGTATGACCTGCTCGGCGACAGCGCCAACCTGGACGAGTCGATCACGCTGTACGAGTGCCTCCTCGCGAATCCGGCCGTAGCCGTGGACGCCCGCCCGGCGATCCTCTCCAACCTGGCCAACGGACTGCTCTCCAGGTTCGAGAGGGACCGGACGGCACGAGCCCGGCTGACTCGCGCCCGCGCCCTCGCCGACATTCGGCGTGCCGCCGAGCTCGCCGACGAGGCAATCAGCCGCACGCCGTCCGGCAGCGTCCACCTCGCGGCCCGGCATGACACGGCGGGCCGGATCCGCGCCGCGCTCGGCTACCACCCTGGCTCAGCCGACACCTCGGGCACAGACGGAGCTGCCGAGCAGGGCGAGCTCGCCGAGCGGCACGCCCGCGCCGCCGTCGGCGCCACTCCGGAGGGGTCGCCCGACCGCGCCCACTACCTGAACAACTGGGCCATGTGGGTCACCGACCGGTGGGAGCGGACCGCGGACCCGGCGGCCCTCACCGAGGCGATCGGGCTGCTGGAGGCGGCCCTCGCGTCCGCCCAGGGCGATGGTCAGCTGCGCGCCACCATCCGCTTCAACCTTGGCGTCCGGATGCAGGAGAGGTTCGAGCTCGTCCACGAGAAGGGCAAGCCGGACTGGGACGACCTGCAGGGTGCCTGCGATCTGCTTGATGACGTCCTGGCCGCCGAGCTGCCGCACCTGACGGTTCCGGCGGGCAAGCGGCTGGGGGACATCGCCGTGTCGCTGGGCATGTGGCCGCAGGCCGAGCACGCGCTGCGCCTCGCGCTCGCCGCCGCGGGCGACCTGACCGGGCTGCGGCCGTTGCGGCCGGACAAGCAGCGCGCCCGCTCCGGCGTGCAGGGGATCGGCGCGCTGGCCGGCCTGTGCGCGTCGCGGGCGGGGAATACCGTGGCGGCGGCGCTGCACCTGGAGCAGGCGTCGGCGACGCTGCTGGCCGAGTCGCTGGGCGTGCGGGCCGACACCGTCACGTTCGCCGACATCACCGCCGCGTGCCGGGCCATGCGCCGGTCCATCCTGTTCCTTGGCAGCACCCCCGCGGGCGGGCTGGCCGTCCTGGCGGACGAGGACGGAGCATGCCAGGCCATCGAGTTGCCGGACCTCACCGACGACGCGGTCCGGTCAGCGACCAGCGCCTTCCGCCGCCAGCTCGCCGCCGCGATAGGAAGGCCGGCAGTGGGGGATGCGGCTGGGGACGATCCCCTGGCGGCCTGCTATGCCGCCGGGGACCAGCTCACGCGGTGGACGTGGGAGGCGGTCCTTGCCCCGCTCGGTGAGCTGCTGGCCGGGACCGGGCGGCTCGCCGTGCTGCCGCTGGGCAGGCTGGCCTGGCTGCCGGTCATCGCCGCGGGCCCTCCCGGCCATCTGCCGGCGCTGGCACCGCACGAGCCGGTGCTGCTCATCCGCGCGACCGCCGGGTCAGCCGCTCCCTCGGTTGCCGCCGGCTCGGTTGCCGCCGGCTCAGCTGCCGCCGGATCCCGAGCGGGCGAGGCGTCCGGTAGCCAAGGGCTGCGCGTGCTCATCTGGGCTGACACGGGGCCCGGCGACCGGGCGATCCCCAATGTGCTTGACGAGGCGCGAAGAGTCGCCGCCCTGTACCCGGGGGCGCGGTCGCGGCTGCACGACCGGCAGGACCAGGACGGCACAGGCCACGGCGTCATGGGCGGCGAGGTACCGATGAGCCTGGTCGCCCTGCTGGGCTCGGCGGACATCGTCCACCTGGCCTGCCATTGCGATATCGACCCCGGCTACCCGGAGGAGACCGTGCTGCAGGTCGACCCGCCGGTGCGGATGGGCGACGTGGGAGTGGGTGTCCTCGACGCGCGGACGCACGTCGTGCTCAGCGCATGCGACGCCGCCCTGACCGCGACCTCGCTGCCGGATGAGGCGCTCAGCCCGGCCGCGGCGTTCCTGCTGGCCGGCGCGGGGACTGTCACGGCACCGGTGTGGCCGGTCGACGACGAGGCGGCCGCCGGGTTCATGGTGGATTACCATCGCAGGCTGGCGGCTGGCACAGAGCCAGGCCAGGCGCTCAGCCAGGTTCAGGCCGCCTGGTCCGCCAGCCGGCCCGCGTTCGGCTACGCCCCCTGGGTCGTCGTCCTGCGCCCGCAAGGAACGGCGGCATCATGATCCCGAACGGTGCCCAGAGCCCAGGCGGGACGGCCCGGACCCCGAGTCCTGCCCGCGATGCCGTCGATGCCTACGAGAGGACCGGGGACCTCACCGACCTGAAGCGGGGCATCCGGTTCACCCGCGCCGCTCTCCGCCAGGCCATGACCGTGTCCGCCGGGGAGCTTGCGCATACCGGGGAGCAGGTGGCGCTGCGCATCGACCTCGCGGTGCTGCTGAGCACCTACGGGAACGCCGTGGGCGACGGCGATGCCACCGGCGAGGGACTGCGCCTGTTCGCCCAGGCGGCAGCGGCGGCCCGCGTGGATGCCGGGGCAACGGCGGCGCGGGAGGCGAGCCGGGCCCTGGCCAGCTGGGCGAGCGCACTGGTCTCCGAGCATGACCGGACCGGCGCGGCGGGGCTGCTCACGGAGGCTCGCGGCCTGGCCGGGCAGGCCGTCGACGCCGCCGTGCCGGGCACTACCCAGCGGTCCGACGCACTGTCGGCGCTCGCGGGCATCCTCATCCGCGAGTACCAGGACACGGGCAACCTGCCGCCGATCGACGAGGCCATCACGGCGCTGCGCGAGTCCGTCGCCCTGGCCGAGCGCGCTGATGATCCCGACCTGGAGTCCGGCCGGGACCCCGACCTGGACGCCACAATCCACAAGCTGGCCGTCGCGCTGAACCTCCGGGCATCGGCCCGCATCTCCGCCGACGGCCAGGATTCCCGTCACGGCCAGGAAGGCCGTGATCCCGCGAAGGACCACGCCGAGGCCGTGGCCCTGCTGCGCGCCGTCCTTGACCGCACTCCCGCGGGATCGCCGCAGCGCCCGGACCGGCTGGCGGCCCTCGCGACCGTGCTGCACGACGGGCACGAGGAGTTCAGCACTGACACGGCGGATGAGGCCCTCGCCCTGTCGGCGCAGGCGCATGTGACGGCACGCGGCCCGAAGCGCGCCCTGTTCGCGGCAGACCTCGCGGCCGGCCTGCTCGGCAGCTTCCAGCGCGGCGGCGACAAGGCGGCCCTCGACCGGGCCGCCGGCCTGCTGGCGGATGCCGCGAGAACGCCGGGCCTGGATGACCCGGCGCTGGCGGAGGTCGACACGCGGCTTGGCGCCGTGCTGACGACGAGGTACGTGCAGTTCGGCGACCCGGCCGACCTGGACGCCGCCGTTGAGGCGCTCGGCCGGGCCAGGACACGCGACGCCCTGCGCGGGCACGACCGCGTCCAGGCCGCATCCGACCTGGGCGCGGCCCTGCATGAGCTGCACGTCAGGTCCGGGCAGCCGGCCCAACTTCAGGAGGCGATCGAGGTCCTTGAGGCCGGCCGCCGGGAGGCGGGGAGCTCACGGGCGCGCGTCTTCCGTGGCCTGCTGGCCAACCTGGGCACGGTGCACCTCGGCCATCACCAGGTCTTCGGCGACCGGGAGTCCGTGGACAGCGCGATCGAGTGCCTCGATGAGGCGGTCGCCGGTCCGGGCCGGACACAGTCAGCCTGGCAGGCCAGCCGGGGCCAGGCCTACCAGGCTCGCTTCCTGATGACGGGCAACCCGGCCGACCTCGAACGAGCCCTGTCGGCACTGCGCGAGGCCGCCGCGATGACCGACCGCGAGCCGGCGACGAGACGAGCCGCGCTCGGCAACCTCGCCGAGGCCCTCCGCCTGCACGCCTCGCTGGGCCAGCCGGATGGTCCGGGCGTCCAGCGGTCTGCCTGGGCTGAGGCCGCCAGCGTCGCGGAGGCCGCGCTCGACGGGGCGGCGTTCCCCGATGAGCGGGCGCTGCGGCTGAGCAACCTCGGCGCGCTGCTGATGGACCGCCATGACGTGATCCCGGACCCCGAGGTCCGCCGCCGCGCCATCGCCTGCCTGCGAGAGGCGGCCGGCATCAGCCGGCCCGAGGACCCCAGGCGCGCCGTCTACCTCGCCAACCTCGCCTCGGCGTGCTTCACCCTCGGCCTGGACGACGGCAGCCCGCCCATGTCGCCGCCCGCCATCGCCCGGGCCCGGGAGCTGCTGCGCGAGGCGGCTGCGACCACCTCGGCCGCGCCGCAGCACCGCGCCTGGGCGGCCTACACGTGGGCACAGCTCGCCTGCAAGTCCGGCGACCTGGATGAGGGGATTGAGGCATTCGGCGTGGCAATCGCGCGGATCCCGGAGATGGCGGGCCAGCGCCTGGCCCGCCGCGACCGCGAGCGGCACCTCGCCGGCCTGTCCGAGCTGGCACGAGATGCCGCCGCCTGCGCCCTCGAGTACGGCGACCCCGCCCGCGCGGTGGAGTTCCTCGAGCACGGCAGGGGAATCCTGATCTCGGATCTGCTGCGCGACATCCAGGACGAGGCCATCCTCAGCGCCCAGCAGCCCGACCTCGCCAGCCGCCTGCAGCGGGCCGAAGCCGAGCTTGCCGCGCTGAACGCCAGCGAGCAGCCGGGGACGGCCAGCCGTCGCCAGCAGCTCGCCGCCGACCGGTCCGCCGTGATCGCGGAGATCCAGGCGTGCGGAGTGCCGGACCTTGCCGACTTCCGGCGGCCGCCTAGGCTCGCCGAGCTCACCGGCGCCCTGCCCGGTCCCGTGGTCGTGGTCAACGTGAGCGAGTACCGCAGCGACGCGCTCATCCTGGCGGGAGGGAAGCTCCGCGTCCTGGAGTGCCCGGGACTCACCCCAGCCGCGCTGCACGGGCACCTGGCCCGGTTCGACAAGGCGCTCGCTGACCTGGCCGCCGCAGCCGACGACGCCGCGGCGGACGCCGCGTGGCCGGAGCTGGAGGACGCCTTCCACGGTGCCGCTCGCTGGCTCTGGGACGTTCTCGCGCAGCGTGTCCTTGAACAGCTGGGCCTGGCCGGGAAAAGCCTCGCCGGGAACCTGGGCATCGCGGCAGGAGCAGGCGGCCCGCGCGAGGCCCCCAGGATCTGGTGGGTGCCGACCGGCGAGCTCGCCCGGTTCCCATTGCACGCCGCCGGCTACCACGGGTCGGCTCACAGCGCGCCGCGGAGCGTCCTCAGCCGTGTCGTGTCGTCCTACGCCACGAGCCTTACCAGCCTGCGGCAGGCAGTCACGTCGCGCGCGCCGGAGCACCCGCCGGACGGGGCGGTGCCCGGCGTGCTGGCCGTCGCCATGCCGCACACTCCCGCCCTCGGCCCGGCCGGTGACCTGCCGTCCGCCATGGCCGAGATGGCGGTGGTCTCGCGCCACTTCCCGATGGCCGTCACGCTCGCCGGGGCAGGCGCGACGCGGGCGGCGACGCTCGCCGCCATCGGGAGCGCGAGCATCGCCCACTTCGGCTGCCACGCCACGATCGTGCCCGCAGACCCGTCACGCGGACGACTGCTCGTCCACGACGGGGGCATCCCCATTACGGAACTGCAGGCGCTGCCCGCCTGGCGGCGGGGCCTGGCGTTTCTGTCCGCCTGCGACACGGCCAGCGCCCGGGGCGACATCCCCGACGAGTTCGTCCACCTAGCCTCCGCATTCCAGGTGATCGGCTTCGAGCACGTCATCGGCACCGCCTGGCAAGTCCCTGACGACATCGCCCTCGCGGTGACCGAGGGCTTCTACGCCGGAGTCTGGGACCCGGCGGCCGGCCGGAACGCGGACCCGGCCGCCGCTCTGCACGCGAGCGTCGCCGCGGCGCTAGCAACCGACCCGCTCAACCCCTTCCCCTGGGCCTACGCCCACTACGGCGCGGACAGCACCGCTCGGTTACCGGGTCTCCGCAGGCGTCGGAGCAGTAGAAAATCATTAAGCCAGCCATCTGGTGAAATCGCCTGATCGTCAAACAGGTCCACAGGGAGTTGATCCTAGATTTCGCCGACCCCGGCGGCATCGGCGGCACCACCACCGGCAGCTCCTTGCCCCGATCACCGGGACCCTGGCGCCCCTGAGCTGGCGACGCCTGCGCGGCCGCCGCCGCGGGGCGGCCGTCCGCGTCTGCCGTCTCGGCCGGTCCCGTTCCCGCGGTGGCAGGCGTGGGACGAGGCATAATGCCCGCAATCCGACTCGATATCCAGGACGCCGCCGAACTCACAGAAATGCTCCAGTTCATCAAGGACTGGATCACCGGCAGCGACGATGCCAAGGCGTCGTTCGCACACTTCGTCGGCAGCCCCGGCTACGACGTGGCCGACCTCTGCGCCGACATCGACAAGTTCGCCTTCCTGCTCGGTGGCAACGATGGCGAGCACCTCCTGGCCTGAGCTATGTCAGTTGCGCTGACGGCGCTTTCGCCGCTGTGATGTCCGAGAATGGTGCTCGACTCCGACGTCACCGATGAGCGGCGCAGACGGTGCCGTCAACGACAAAAGGAGCAGCCATGAAGTACATGATCTTGACCTACGGTGCCCAACGGGACTACGACGCCATGACCGGCGCGGCCACCGACGGGCCGGTCTGGACCCCGGACGACTTCGCCGCGATGGGCGCGTTCATGGAGTCGTTTTCCAAGGAGCTGGAGGCGTCCGGCGAGCTGGTGGAGACCCGGGGGCTCGCCGCGCCGGTGCACACCCGCAGACTGGGCATGAAGAACGGTGCCGCGTTCGTGACCGACGGACCCTATGCCGAGACCCAGGAGGTGCTGGCCGGGTATTGGATCGTCGAGTGCGAAAGCTTCGACCGGGCCACCGAAATCGCTGCCCGGCTGCACCAATGCCCGGGCCCCGAACAGGTCGCCGCCAATGCCTACGCCGATGTCCGCCCGATCCTCGAAAGCCGCGCCGACCTGGAGCTGTGACGCCTTGTCCGACCAGCAACCCGAGGACCTGCTGCGCAGCCTGGCGCCGCAGGTCCTCGGCGCATTGGTGCGCCGTTACGGACACTTCGACCTCGCCGAGGACGCGGTCCAGGAGGCATTGCTGGCGGCGGCGACCCAGTGGTCCGCCGACAGCCTCCCGGACAACCCACGGGGCTGGCTGATCACCGTCGCCTCCCGGAGGCTGACCGACCTATTGCGCAGCGAGCAGGCACGCCGACGCCGCGAGGACGACCTCGCCGCACGGGCGCGGCCCGAACAATGGCTGGCGCCTGCCGCCGATCGGCAGCCGTCGGACACCGACGACACGCTGATTCTGCTGTTTATGTGCTGCCACCCGGCGCTGTCGCCGCCGTCGCAGATCGCCCTAACTCTGCGTGCGGTCGGCGGCCTGACCACTGCGGAGATCGCACGTGCGTTCCTGGTGCCGAAGGCCACCATGACCCGGCGGATCAGCCGAGCGAAAAGAGCGGTCAAGGACAGCGGTGCCGCGTTCGCGCCGCCGGCGGTCGCCGATCGAGCCGATCGGCTCGTCGCGGTGCTGCACCTGCTCTATCTGATTTTCACCGAGGGCTACGCCGCCACCTCGGGGCCAAGCCTGCATCGGGTGGAGCTGTCGAGTGAAGCAATCCGGTTGGCGCGCATCATGCACCGGCTGTTGCCCGACGACAGTGAGGTGACCGGGCTGCTCGCGCTGATGCTGCTCACCGACGCTCGCCGCCCTGCCCGCACCGGGCCCGGCGGCGAGCTCATCCCGATGGCCGAGCAGGACCGCCGCACCTGGAACTCGGCGGCCATCACCGAGGGCATCGCGTTGCTCACCCACGCCCTGCCTCGCGGCGAAACCGGCCCGTATCAACTTCAGGCGGCGATCTCGGCGCTGCACGACGAAGCGTCCGACTACTCGGCTACCGACTGGCCGCAGATCGTGGCGCTCTACGAACGTTTGATGCAGATCACCGATAATCCAATGATCGCACTCAACCACGCGGTTGCCGTTGCAATGGCCGCCGGCCCGGCCGCCGGACTCACCCTGGTCGACACCCTTGCCAACGACCCTCGCATCGCCGACGATCACCGACTGCACGCCGTCCGCGCGCACCTACTCGAACTATCCGGCGATCATGAGCGAGCCCGCGTGAGCTACACAACCGCCGCCGAGAAGACCGTCAGCCTGCCACAAAAGCGCTATCTACACGCCCGCGCGGCACGCCTGTCCTGAATCCAGCCACGGCCCAAGCCTTGCGACGCATTTCACGACACCTGTTGCACAACAAGCGGCTCAGGAATACCTTCGCTGCCAGCGAGGACCGCAGGCGCAACACTGGCGAACCCCAGAGAACGGTCATTCTGTGGGGGTTACCCTGCCGGAGACGCATCAAGTTCTCTATCTGCACAGCTCAACGGCTTGACTAAAAGCCTACTTTTTGCAACACCTGTGGCGCAAGGGGTTCAGGGGAGGAGGGCCAGCGGCCGCATGGAATGTCTCCTGTCGCGTCCTGTTGCCAGCTGACCCATTCGATGATCCGGGCTTCGGCTAGGCAAGTCGGTTGCGGGAACTTCCTGAGCCGGGTTGTGGCGCTTATGTGCGCCGGGCTCGCTGGAGCCAGTCGAGGGAGCCCTGGGCGAGGGCTTCGTCGGCGATCTGCTTGGCGGATGCGGTATGCAGGCTGGCTATGGAGGTGTCGATCCAGGGCTGCAGGTTCTCATGACCCTGATCCTGGTATTCACGGGCCTGGAGAAGGCATTCCAGCTTGTCGGCGTCGCGGGCGCAGCGCGCCTCGGGAGTCTGTCCCGTCTCGTATTCGACGACCGCGTCCTGGATCATCCCGGCGACAGACGTAGGCAGCGGCTGAACCTGGTCGTGGGTGATGGTCTCATTGGGAGCGGCGGTGACGTAGCGCTTGGTCAGGTGGGGCAGGTCAGTGGTGCGGGTTTCCTGGGTGTCGTGCCACATCGCGAGGAACGCGGCGCGCTGCGGGTCGGCGTCTTCCATCGCGGCGATGACCGAAGCGATGATGCTCGCACGGAAGGAGTGGTCGGCGACCGATTCGGGTGCGGGGACGCCCGCCAGTAGCCAGCCGGTGCGCGGGTACCGCTTGAGCACGCCGATCTCGTAGAGGAACCCGGTGATGTCGCCTGGCTCGCTGCTCACTGTCCTGCCTTTCAGGTCTGTCGCGCGATCGCGATGCCGTACCGCAATGTCTCCAGTTCCCTGCGGGCCGGAGCCGATACCTGGTCCTCATCCAGCAGCCGCGTGATCGTGGCCTGCAAGTCCGCGGCGACAGGCTGCGCCAGCTCGGGCCGGACCCGGATCAGGGTGTGCAGGGAGTGGATGTTCAGCTCCGTGAACCCTATGTTGCCGTGCAGCCGGGCTGCCAGGTGGCCGATGAGCTGGCCGCCGTGCCAGCTGTGCGGGGAGGTGGAGCCGATGAACTCGTCCGAGGCCTGCTGCTCGTCTAGCTCGCCGGTCCAGAACGCCCAGTAGTTCAGGTTCGCTGTCTCTGCCGTCTCGTCGGTCAGCTGGTCGTGGAGGAACCGCCGCATCGGTTCGGGGTCACCGGCCCTGGTCAGTGCGCTGGCGGTGGACCTGGCCAGCGTCCAGGCCGCGGACCAGCCTCTGGGCGGGCGCAGCCGGGCCTGGTCAGCGTGCCGCATGGTGTCGAGCCATTGCCGTGTGCCTGGTGAGTGGTCGAAGCCGGCCAGATAGTAGGCCTGGCGTTTAAGCAGGAGAGCGTCCGGGTCGCGCCATCCGGCGCGTTCGGCGACATGCTGGAGGTGCTCGACCACGTGACGGCGCTCGTCGGCGCTGAGCGCTGGCCCGGCGGGCACCGGACCTCTGCGGCTGGCAGCTGATCTGGTCTGGCGGAGGTTTTCGGGAGCTTTGGCTCCGATGGGCCAGGCGGTCATGATGGTCAGCGGGCGGCTGAGCACCCACGAGCCGAGCGGATGCCCGTCAGGGTCGGCGGCACCATGGGGGGTGGCGAGCGCGTGGCCGAGGATGTGGTCTGCTTCGAGGGCCTGGGTGAGTGTCCGCAGGAGAGCAGCTGTCGCGCCGAGGTGGCTGAGCCGGCTGCGCAGGGCCAGGAACTGCCCGGCGGGCATGGCCATCAGCGGGCGGCGCCCGCTTTCCCAGCCCTGGATGGTCGCGGCGCTGACTCGCAGGTCCGCGGCGAGCTGCTGCTGGGTCCGTCCGGTGGACTCGCGGACGATCTTGAAGACGTAGCCGGAGACGCGGCCTTCTGAACTCGTACTGCTGGTCAGTGTTCCGCGCGCGTTCATGGGCTGTCCCGTGCCTTTCGGCGGGTGTTACTCGTACCCGCCGTGAGTTCAAGACCGCAGGCCAGGAGCTTACGTTGAGTCCGGACACGACAGCGGACGGTTGCCAGAAGCGTAGCCGGACAACAGGACGGCGCAACTCGCCCGCGCGAGATCTTGCGGAGGAGACTTGATGCATGCAGCGGGAGGCAGCGGTCTGGTGGCCGCCGAGGTCGAGGCGCGGCTTGCGGTCATCACCCAGGCTGCTCGGGTGCGCGGGGAGCAGGTGCTGGCGCCGCTGCTGATCCTCGGGACCAGCGAGCGGGTGGGCTCGAACTGGGTCAGCGATACCCTGCGGCCCGTGCTCGGGCAGCATAACGAGCCGTTCCGGCAGCAGCTCGGGCCAGATCATCCGTGGTCAGCCCTCAACCCCCGGTTCGGTGATTCCCCAGCCGCTGCGCACGGCGGGCTGGGCAGGCACTGGCTGGTGAGCTTCGCGGTGGCCAAGTACGGCCCGCATCGGCAGGTGGTGAAGGAGACGAACCTGTTCTTCGCCCTGCCGGCCCTGCTGTCGCTGCTGCCCGAGGCACCGGTCCTGGTGCTGTCCCGCTGCCCGCTCGGGGTCGCGTCCTCGTTCATCCGCGGTGACCTGTTCCGCCGCTGGGGATACCGGTCGCGGTACCAGCAGATGCTCACGATGACCCGGTCCGGAGCGGACCGGATGCGCGGCCTGGCCGCGCTCGTCCCCGACGATGACCCACCGGACATGGTCGCCCTGGTCCGCCTGCAGGTGCTGAACACCGTGCTAGTAGCCGGGGCGCTCGCCGACCGCCGGCCCGTGCACGTCGCGTACGAGACCGCCGTCACCAGGCCGGCTGCCGCGCTGGCCACGCTCATGTCGGCGCTACCCGAACTGGGTGACCTCGCCCTCGCTCACGGACTGGGTCTCGCGCGCGACCCGGGACAGCGACGACACGGCAGCGACGACACGTTCGCGACCACGAACGCTAAGACAGCGCTCACCGCGGCCGTGTCACCGGCAGACGCAGCGGTCATAAGTGCCGCTAAGACAGCGAGCCTCGCGGTCGCCAGCGCCCTGCTGCCGAGGCCGGTGATGGCTACCGCTGAGTCCTGGCTGTCCGGTGATCATCTGTATCGCCTTGAGCCGCAGCATCCGCGCGCCAGGCAAGGAGCGCTGCCGGTGTCGCGGGCTGGTGCCCGTCCGCGCTACCTGCGACGCGGTGCCCTGGAGGTGCGGAACGTGCTGGTGAGCAACAGCGAATACGTCAGGTTCCTTAATGTTCTCGCCGCAGCGGGGATGCCGGACAACCACGACGGGGCCTGGCTGCTGGCGTGTGAAATGCCGCATGAGCGTGGCGGTCGGCTGCATCGCGATGCCGGCACCGGGCGGTGGATGGCCGGTCCGGGATCCATCACCTGCTGGGCAATCTGCAGCTGTGGTGCAGTGACGGGCCAGACACCGACGCCAGCTCGGGCGGGCCGGTCACCAGGTGGCTGTACGGCATCGCATGGAACACGCCGGCAACCCGGGAGGCCGCGCAGCAGCCGCGCAGCCGTCACCTGCTCGGCTCCTCGCGCGGGGTCGGCATCCGCCTGGTCCGCGATGGCCAGCAGCCGGTCAGCGCCGCCGAGCTGGCCAGTCGGCTCGGCCGGTGGATCAGCGCACTCGATGACCGGTCCTGGCCGCTGGCCGGGATCGATCAGCAGGTGATCCGGCTGCTGAGCGGCTCACAGGCCGATGCTGGCCTTGGCGCCCATGTAGCTGCCAGCGCCGGGGAACCCGTCCGTGGCTAGCTGCGCGAACCGCTCGCCGAACCCGAGCGAGGGCAGGTCAGCGATATTGACGAATTCCACGCCGCGGATCGGGCGCGTGTCCAGCCCGGCCGTGACCTGCCCGGCGGTCCCGCCGGTGCGGCGCACCTCGAAGGTCAGGTGAACGACATGTGTGCCGCTCTCCGGCAGGTGGTCGCACACATACAGCAGCCGCCCGGGCTCCACGTCCAGGCCGGTTTCCTCGCGCATCTCCCGCACCAGCGCGTCGCGGATCGTCTCGCCTTCCTCGACCTTGCCGCCCGGCAGGCTCCAGCCACGGCCGGTATCGGTGTCCTGGTTCAGCAGCAGGATGCGGTCGTCTTCGATGACGACGCCGGTCACTCGTACGTGCACCGCGTTAACCTACCGCACCGGCGGCCGCTGTGACTGGCAGCGGTGCCATCCAGGTCGTGGTGTGCGCGGGTGGTCTGGGCACCCGGATCGCCGGGTGGTCCCGGTATATCCCCAAGGAGTTCTTCCCAGTCGGCGGACGACCGGGCATCGTGCACCTGCTCGATGAGATCGCCAGGTCCGGCCCGGCGGACGTGGTGATCCTCTGCCACCCGTACTACGACGCGTTCACCGCCTGGGCATGCACCGCGCTCAGCAACGACGGCCATGACCGGTACGCCCGGGCGGCACGGCTACGGCCCGGGCCCTGCCGGGCAGGCGGGCTCACGGTCAGCTTCATCACCCAGCACGGCCCGTACGGGGACCTGACATCGGTGCTGAACGGCGCCGATCACCTCGCCGCTGCTGGTGACCTGTACGTCGCGTTCGCCGACAACCTCTACCCGGGCGGCAGCCCGCTGACTGCCCTGCGCTGTGCTCCGGCTGGCCATCCCGCCGTCCTCGGCAGTGTCTACCAGCGGGAACTGGCGGCAAGCCATGGTGTGATCGCCACGGTCCGCCATCACAGTGAGCTCCTCGTGCGTGAGCTGATCGAGAAACCCGGCCTCACCGGAGCCACCGAACTGGAACGGCGGTACGGCACCGGACAGCTCCGGCTGCTGGAGGGCCGCGCCCGGCTGACCGCCGGGTTCGTCAGCTTCGCCCGCGGCTACCGCGCACCGCCCGGTACCGAACCCAAGCTCGCGCTCGCGCTGGACGCGTACGCCCGTCAGTGCCCGGTCAGCGTCAGCACCACTACCACCCAGGTCATCGACCTGGGTGCCAGCCCGGCCTGCGTCGCAAGCCCGGAGACGTGGTGACGCTACGGGGGATCGTCCGCTGTGCCCGGAGCAAACTAGCCGTGGCCAGCGCCCGTCCACCGGGCACGGAGTTGCTCCATGAGTTGGTTTGCCTTGTCC
>OBLT010001369.1_pt1 | contig 15635 bp, 12 predicted proteins | sample 1518721 | NCBI WGS metagenome assembly OBLT01 (sample SAMEA3539307, study PRJEB22396) | soil metagenome | biome: tundra; feature: field; material: soil | place: USA | collected 2010-05 | depth 0.15 m | reverse complement strand
TGGAGCGGCACCCGGCGCCGTCGCGGGACCTGGCGGCGGGGGTGGACGAGGAATGTTCGAGGGCACGGGTAGCGTGATTCCGCCGCAGGATGTCGCGGAGGTCTCGAAGAGTTGGCCCACCGGCAACATCGACGTCCGCATGGCCATTTACCTATGCCAGGTGCAACAGAAGTGGGCGATCACCGCCGTCCCCAACGCGGGCGGCTATCCCGGATCGCCGTATTTCAAGATCACCATCGCCGGAACGGACCGCGCACTGGCCGCCACGGCGGAAGCTGAGTTGGTCGTCGTGTCCGCGTTCACCGGCGGGCCCGAACAACTGTGGCGTATGGACCAGCTTGCCGATGGCACGTGGCGCATCATGCCCAAGTCGATCCCCAATTCCAAAGAGACGCTCGTCCTTTCGGCCGTGGGCAGCAGTTTCGCGACGCTGTCGAAGTTCGACCCCAAGAGCGACAAGCAGCGCTGGCTGATCAAGACGCCTTGAACATCGATTGGAAATCCGCCATGAACTCCCTCCACAAGAAACTCGCTGCTTTTGCCGTCCCGGCACTTCTGGCGATCGCCGCCGCGCAAACTCCGCCATCCACGTTGACAAGTCCGGCATCGCCGCAAAAAGCGCCCGCGGCAGACGGATTCATCCAGCGCTGGCTCCTGCTGGAACCGATCGGCGTCACGGGACTCACTGACAGCGCCGTCCAGGCAGCCGTCAAGAAGGAGTATTTTCCCGACCAGTTCACCGTCATTCCACATGACGGCGACAAGGTAGCCGTCGGCGATGCTCAACTCACCTGGCATGCCGTCGACACAAAGCTTTATAACGTCAACCTGTATCACTTCGCCCACGCACTCGGAAAGCCCACATCCGACGTTTTGTTCTGGGCCGTCACCATCGTCAACTGCCCGCAGGAAATGCACGGTGTGCGCCTTTCCATCGGCTCCAACGCCGCCTCGGTCTGGTGGGTCAACGGCAAGGAGGTCATCGGCATTTACGGCGATCGCCAAACGGTGATCGACGATGGTGTATCCAAGCGCCTCACGCTCAACAAGGGACCGAACATCGTGCGAGCTGCCGTTATCAACGGCGGCGGAGCTACCGACTTCTGCGCCCGGTTTCTCGATGCGGAGGATAAGCCGCTGAAGGGCTTCACCGTTAGCACCCCGGCCAAATGAGACAACAGAGGATGGTCATGACACGAATCCGCACACCTTTCCTATTAGCCCTCCTTGCCGCCGCTTCGGTCGGTTTCGCTCAGCGGGGCCCGATCGACCAGCAGCTTACCTTTGCGCCCCACCACACCAGCGGCATCTACGACGTCGGCGAAACCGTAGCGTGGACGGTAACTCCCGGTCCGGTCATGCCGACTTATGCCTACAAGTGGACGATTCGCCGCAATAACGCGGTGGTTCTCAAGGAAGGCAAGCTCGACCTTTCTTCGGGCAAGGACAAGATCGAAATCACCGGCGACCGGCCCGAAATGATCTACGTCGCCATAGAACCGTACGCGAACCTCACTCCCGATACGTCCGCTCCGGCTGGCGGTCCCGGCCGTGGCGCTGCGTCCGCCTTTGTGGGAGGCAACACCGGCCGCAACACCGGTCTCTACGCGGTAGGCGCCGCCGTCGCGCCGTCGAAGATCGGGCTCTCGACACCGCGTCCCGACGATTTCGATGCATTCTGGGACGGCAAACTCGCGGCACAGGCCAAGGTACCCATCAACCCTGTCCTTACGAAGGTGGAGACCGATGTGCCTGGCGTGGAACTGAACATGTTCGCCCTGGACGCCCTCGGATCCCAGGCGCATGGCTACATCGCCAAACCATCCAGGGAAGGAAAGTTTCCCGCGCTGATCCAATTGCAGTATGCCGGTGTGTACGCGTTGAACGCTCGCGGCGCGGCGCAGCATGCCGCCGAAGGCTGGCTGTTCCTCAACGTCGATTCGCACGACAAGTTGCCTTCGGATGCCTCCGGGAACATTCCGCGAAACTATCAGGCCGTGGGCAACACCGATCGCGAGAAATCGTATTTTCTGAACATGTACCTGCGCGACTCGCGGGCCCTGGATTACGTGCTGACTCGGCCCGACTGGGATGGCAAAACGATCGTGCTGACGGGTGGTAGCATGGGCGGACAACAGAGTCTCGCGCTTGCGGGCCTGCGGCCCGGCAAAATTACCGCGGTGCTGGTCTGCGTGCCGGCCGGGGCGGACACGAACGGCGATCTTCACGGGCGCAAAGCCGGCTACCCCAACTGGCCGTCCGACAACCCGGATGTGATGAAGACCGCGCTCTATTTCGATACCGTCAATTTTGCTCCGCGCATCAAGGTGCCGGTGCTTGCGGGCATGGGCTTTATCGACACAATTTCGCCCCCCGCCGGGGTCTGGACGGCGCTGAACCAGATCCCCGGCCCCAAAGAGCCGCTGCCCATGATCGAATCTGAGCACGACAACCTGACGCCTCAGAAAGGAAGGGCCTGCCCCACGAGAACAAGAGAGATACTCGATCTTCTATTGAAGGGCGGCGAGTTCAAACCAGACGAGCTCAAGCCATAAAGGACGTGTCGCATGCGATTACGATTCGCCGTCGCTCTGTGCTGCATCACCGCCGGGACGGTTTACTGCCAACGAGGTCCGGCACCCTATTATGAGGACACCAACAATGTCCCGGTCTCGCCCGAGGTGCACGCCGATCGGACAGTCACGTTTCGACTCTTCGCGCCCAAGGCGAGCGAAGTAGTGTTGATGGGATCACCGGGCATCCTGGAGGCGATCAAGAAACCCATGCCGCTTCAACGGGACTTCCAGGGAGTATGGAGTTTGACGGTGGGCCCGCTTTCTCCGGGCTTCTACACCTACGGGTACGCGATAGACGGCGGTCTGCGAATGCCCGATCCGTCGAATCCGAACCTGGAAGTGCGGCGCTGGGGGCCGACCAGCCTCTTCATCGTGCCTGGTGAAGAGAAGGCGGTAATCGAGGAACGGCGCGTGCCGCACGGGACGGTTCACGTGGAGTTCTATGATTCCGCCAACCTGAACGCCGAGCGCATGGTCTACGTCTACACGCCTCCAGGTTACGAATCCGCCAAACAGAAGTATCCGGTCCTCTACCTGCTCCATGGCAACGGGCAAATCGAAGCATCCTGGACCTGGACCGGGCGCGCCAACGTGATCCTGGACAATCTTCTTGCCGAGGGGAAGATCAAACCGATGGTTGTGGCGATGCCTTACGGCCACGTGCCGCGGGAAATCAAGACGGCGTCCAATACTGCCACCGCGGCCAATGACCCGGCTGCGATCGAGAAGGAGTTGCTCACGGCGGTGAAGCCGCTGGTCGAAAGCAAATATCGTGTGTTGACCGACCGCAACCACCGGGCGATCGGGGGATTGTCGATGGGCGCCGGTCAGTCGATGTCGATCGGGCTCCACAATCTCGATCAGTTTGCGTACGTCGCTGCCTTTAGCGGAGGCGGCAATCGCACCGAATGGGAAAAGGCGGATGCGGCGATGCTGAATCAAAAGCTCAAAGTCCTGTGGATCGGTTGCGGCACCGAGGACCCTGGCTACAACGGAGTCAAAGCAATGGACGACCTGCTCACGAAGAAGGACCTGAAGCATGTCTGGAACCAGTCGGGCGGCGGACATAGCTGGCCAAACTGGCAAGTGTACCTTTCTAAGTACGCGCCGCTGCTATTCCGCGATTAGCGTGAGAGCGCAGGAGTAAGGAGACGGTATGAGATTCGCTGCGCTGGCATTGTTGGCCGTACTCCCGGCTTGGGCTGCGCGCCAGGTTGCCATCGTGGTCGATGGCCAACTTGACCCGCCCGCGCGATACGGAATCGCCAAGCTAGAGCAGGCGCTTTCCGCGAAGGGCCTGACCGTCGTCCAACCTTCGGCCGAAGAGTCTGCGCAGGCCGATTTCTACCTCGTCGCAGGCATCGGGAAGGGCCTGCCGCAGTCGCTATCGATCCGCCGTTCCCGGTACCGAGGCAAACCGGCGGTGATGCTCTCGGGGGGCGATGCGCGCGGCATGCCGCGCTCGATATCGCAGATCGCGTTCGCTGGAACACGAAAGTCGAGGATCCCTTCGCGCGCGTCCGCGAGGTCTCCGAGGAACCTTACCTGGTAGAGCGCGGCGTTTCCATTTACACCATGCAGCGGGCTTACTTCGAAAGCCGCCTCTATGACGAGAAGTACTGGCAACGGTATTTCGACCTGTTGGCATCCAGCCGGATCAATAATTTCATCGTGATTTTCGGGTACGAGAATGGTGGCTTCATGGCTCCGCTCTACCCGTACTTTTTCAACGTTCCGGAATATCCGGGAGTCGAACTGGTCGGCATTACACCCGCCCAGCAGGCCCGCAACACTGCGGCGTTCAAAGCCATGATGCGCATCGCACATGAGCGCGGGATCGACGTCACGGCGGGCATCTGGGACCACATCTACCGCGGCGGAGTTCAGGGTGGAGGCATCCCGGGTGCGGCGGAGGCCGCTGGCAAACGCACGCCGGGGCTCGTTTGGGGCGTCACAGCGGACAATCTTGGCGGATACACCAAAGCGGCTCTGCGCCGGTTCCTAAACGTATTCCCCGAGTTGGACGCCATCCAGTTCCGCATGCACGATGAAAGTGGCCTGAAACACGAAGAGATGGCCGGCTTCTGGCATGAGGTGTTCTCGTTCATCAAGGCCGCGCGGCCGAACCTACGGATCGACCTGCGCGTCAAAGATCTGCCCGACGCTGTAATCAACGACGCGCTCGACCAGGGCCTCCAGGCGCGAGTCAACACGAAGTACTGGATGGAGCAGTTAGGCCTTCCCTTTCATCCGACGCATGTAAACACGGAGAATCAGCACGACCGCCGCCACGGTTACGCCGACCTGCTGCGGTATCCGCAACGATACCATGTGCAATGGCAGGTATGGACTGGCGGCACCACACGCCTCCTCTTGTGGGGCGATCCGGAGTACGTGCGGCGATTCGCCGCGAGCGCGCGCCTGTACGATGGCAACAGTTTCGAGATGAATGAAATGCTCGCCACGAAGATGCTGGGCGAGCCTCACGATGCGCCGCCCATTCCGATCCTGAACCCGAGTTACCGCTACTACGATTACGAATTCGAACGGTACTGGGCGTTTTATCGCATGTGGGGCAGGCTTATGTACAATCCGCAGACCGCTCCGGAGGTGTGGCAAACCGAGTTCGAAGCCCGTTTCGGACCAGAGACGGGCGTCCATATGATGAAGGCACTGGAAGCCGCAAGCAGGGTTTTGCCGCGCATCGTGGCTGGGGCGTATCGATACCAATACTTCCCCACCACCCGGGGCTGGGCTGAGATGAATCACCAGGACTCGCTGCCGAAGTTCGCAACGGCGGAAAACAGCGACATCCAGCAGTTCGAAAACCCGCGTGACGAAGCGCGGAGTATTCTTCAGGACGCTGACACCCCGATGCGCCGTCCTCAGGAAACCAGCCGTTGGTTCGCCCAGAAGGCCAGCGAAGTTTCCTCCGAGATTTCACTAGCCGAAAAGGCGATCGGTGCCAGGCCCGGCAACGAATTCCTCTCCACGACCGCCGACTTGAGAATCCTAGCCGGCCTGGCGCGCTACTATGCTGCCCGTCTGCCGGCCGCGGTCGCGTACTCCGTTTACAAGGAGTCGGGTGACACTACGGCTTTCGACCAAGCGATCACGGGTGAGAAAGGTGCGGTAGAGGCATGGCGCGGAATCGCGGCAGCCGCGGGCGACATTTACAACGATCACCTTGCGTTCGGCGCGCGTGCCGTCGGCTTCCGCCAACACTGGAGCGAGGAACTGGCCTTGCTCGAACAGGATTTGGCCGCACTCGAAACTGAGCGGGCGAAGGTCGAGAGCAAGCCAGGACGCAAACTGGCTCCGCGCGATCCGAATCTGAAACCGCCCGTGGTCTCGCTGGTACCGCCGGCCGCCGCAGAACCCGGCCGGGACCTGCGAATCACAGCCAAAGTCGCCGCGCCCGAACAGGTCAAGTGGATGCGGCTGCGCTACCGCCATGTCTCGCAATACGAGGACTACCAGACTGCCGAGATGACGACCCTGAACGCGAAGACGGGATCGTATTCAGCCGCAATCCCCGCCGCCTTCATCGATCCAAAGTGGGACCTGATGTACTTCGTAGAAGTGGTCGGCAAGAATGGCGCCGGGCGCATGTACCCCGACCTGGAATGCGAGATGCCCTATGTGATCGTCGCGGTGAAGCGCTAACCAACTGGGAGGATCCCTCGTATGTCATATAGACGCCCGCTGGCTGTTCCTTGCGGGGCTCTTGCTGCTCTTGCGACTGCCGTGAGTCTCTGGCCGCAATCCGGAGCGCCCCCATTGGCGAAACCGGTCATCGGGAAATCCACTCGCTATTGCAACCCGCTTCCACTGGAAACGTCGTCGCGGGACGGTTCGCCGCAGGGAGTCAGTCTGGGCGATGTGACGGTGGTCCGCGAAGGCGATCTGTACTACCTCTTCGGGACCGGCGGAGGCGCGTGGGTGTCGCCCGACCTCGTCAACTGGAAATACCAGGCGGTGGATGTTCGCGGCGGCCGGTTGCCCGTCGCGCCCCACGTGGCCAAATACAACGGGGCATTCTACATGTCAGGCAACAGCGCTCCGTTGTACCGGGCGCCCAATATCCTGGGTCCGTATGAGGTGCTGGGGCCCTGGCTTAACGAAAAGGGCGAACCATGGGCCGGCGTCTCGAACGGAAAACCGTGGACCGGCGCTTTCGACGTGGACACTTTCATCGACGACGATAACAAGCCATATCTCTACTTTCCCGGCCGATCGACGGACGGAATCTACGTAGTGCCGCTCGACCCGAAGAGCCTGAACCGCTTCGCCGCCGCGCCACGGCATCTTTTCGGCTTCAACCCATCGCACGTCTGGGAGCGGTGGGGCGACAGGAATGAATACGCCAGCGTCGGGTGGATCGAAGGTCCCTGGGTGTTCAGGCGCAACGGAGTCTACTACCTGGAGTACAGCGCCTCAGGCACGCAGTGGCTCTCATACGCCAGCGGAGTTTACACCTCCAGGAACCCGCTGGGGCCGTTCGTCTACTCTCCGCGCAACCCTCTTCTGCGCAAGACCACTGGAATCGTGACCGGACCCGGCCATGGCTGCGTGGTGAAAGGCCCGGACGGCGCCTGGTGGGTGTTCTATACCATCGTTCTGGCGAATCCTCCGGGTGGCCGCCGCATCGGCATGGACCCGGTAGGATTCGATGACGACGGAAATATGTTTGTTCGCGGCCCGAGTGAGACGCCGCAGTGGGCCCCTGGCGTGGTGGCCAACGCCGCGCGCGACGGCGACTCCGGTTCCATTCCACTCAGCGTGAACAAACTCCGGGCCATGAACCAGCGCGGCGCATTCACCAGCCAGCGCCCGGGTCACGAAGCGGCCTACGCACTTGACGATTCGAACGGAACCTGGTGGGAGCCTGCGGAAGACGACATGCAGCCTTCGCTGACCGTGGATCTCGGCTCCATTACGCAATTCGAAAACGAGCAATTGTTTACCGTGGATTCGACGCGGATTGAGTTTCTGGCACGCGGCGGGTTCGGCGCGGGCGCAGCCGCAGCGCGCTCCGGCGCGCCGGCGTCCAGTGGTGCGACTGCGTTTCGCTACAAGATTGAGGTTTCTTCCGACGGCAAGGCGTACTCCACCGTTCTGGATAAATCGAACAACAGCATCACGCGGTATACGGAGTTCGACGAGATTGCTCCCGTACGCTGCCGGTACGTCCGCCTGACCTTGACGGATTGGCCTCGCACTACGAATGCGCCTTTGGGCGTCGTCGAGTTTACGGTTTTCGGAGCGGCCGCCGAGGCTGCCAGACTGCAGTAAGGCCCGGCCGTAGCACTCGGAATGCCGGACTTCAGCGTGACATCCGCGGCTTTTTCCAGCCCCTGCGACTCCGCGCGCCTCGCTCACGTTTTTCAGACATACCAGCCGAGAATGTTCTCGATCAGCTCCTGCCGGCCGGACCGGGGCTGCGGTGTGACGACTTCCGCGACCGCTCCATCCGACACAGCTTCCAGGGTCATCTTGCCGTCGAGAATGGCGCGCCCGAGTTCGCAGTGCCATCCGGCATAGCGATCCTTGACGATCGCCGCGAGCTTTCCCTGCTCGACCATCGCTGCGGCGTTGAGGAATCCGCGTGCCACCGTGTCCACTCCTCCGATGTGCGCGTAAAACAGATCGGCCGGTTCGAAGCTCTGCCGCCGGACCTTCGCGTCGAAGTTGTTGCCGCCGGTCGTGAAGCCTCCACCCAGCAGGATGTAGTAGAGGGCCGTGGTGATTTCGCGAACGTCGTTCGGGAACTGGTCCGTGTCCCAACCGTTCTGCGGATCGCCCCGGTTCATATCGATCGATCCGAACACGCCATGCGCCATCGCGGTCGCGATCTCGTGCTCAAAACTGTGGCCGGCCAGGGTCGCGTGGTTCGCCTCGATATTCAGTTTCACTTCCTTCTCCAATCCGTTCGCCACCAGGAAGGCATAGACGGTCTCGACGTCGAAGTCGTACTGGTGCTTGGTGGGTTCGTGCGGCTTCGGCTCGACCAGAATGGTTCCGGAAAAGCCAATCTTGTGCTTGTGCTCGACCACCATCTTCAGGAAGCGTCCGAGTTGCGCCTTCTCCTGCCTGAGATCGGTGTTCAGCAGACATTCGTAGCCCTCGCGTCCGCCCCACAGAACGTAGTTCTCGCCGCCGAGGCGCTTCGTCAGTTCGATGCAGTGCCGCACCTGAGTAGCCGCAAATCGGAACACATCCGGATCCGGGTTGGAAGCCGCGCCGGCCATATAGCGCGGGTGGCTGAAAAGATTCGCCGTGCCCCAAAGCAGCTTCACCCCGGTGGCCGCCATCTTCTCCTGGATGCGATCGCCGATCCGCGCCAGATTGTCGACGTGCTCGCGGATGGTGTGCGCCTCGGCCATCACATCCGTGTCGTGAAAGCAGAAGTACGGCAAGCCCAGCCGGGTGAAGAACTCGAAAGCTTCGTTCAGCTTCAGTTCCGCATGCGCCTGATCCATGGGGCCAATGTTCCAGGGACGGTGGAACGTGCCGGGCCCGAACATGTCTCCGCCCTCGGAGCAAAACGTGTGCCAGTAGCAGACCGCCATTCGAAGATGGTCTTCCATCCTCTTGCCGAGGACGATGCGGTCCTTGTCGTAATAGCGATACGCAAGGGGGTTATCGGATGTGACACCCTCGAATGGAATTGGCGGAATACCGGCGAAGTAAGTCTGTGACATCGGAATGATCTCCTCAATGCTATTTCAGATCGATTGCCATGACTTGAATCGAATACGGCGGCAGTACGTGCTGCAGGCGCTCGCCGCTGATCGTCAGCTTCGAGCCTACTGGGACGATGCGGGTAGGATTCGCTATGGTGTTGGTCGCCCACGTGGTGTTCGCCTTCAGCGTGTCCAACCTGGCGGCATGAGTTCCGGCGCCGAGGCCGCTCAACGTAATCGTCACCGGCTGCGCGGCAGACGCGGCATTGACCAGCTTCAGACACACCTTGGTGCTTTTGGACGCGGTGACAGAATAGAAAAACTTGTCGCCGTCCCCGGACATACTGGACTCCACCGTCTGGTCCCCCAGGCAGGATGCGAACATCACCTGGGTGTAGTAGCTCGGCGACCCGTAGCTGTTGAGGGCATCGTAGCCGATCAGGTCGGAACTCCACTGCATTCCGCCGGGATTCACATTGACGAACAACGGCGCGTATGCCGACATCACGACCACGTCGCTATTCCGTTCGAGGCCGGTCAAGAACGCGGCGTCGCCCAAGGCAGCGCCGAAGTTGGGTGTCGGCGTGCCTTCCCGGGTGGCCCATTCGCCCACGAAGATCTTCGGGCCGTTGCGGTCTGTTTTGTCGTAGTGGCGCGCTTCGTCGAACATTCCTTGCTCCCGCTTGTAGTAGTGGTCGTCGACCACGTCGGGAGTCATGCCGTTTACCGGCATGGTGGCGATCACCTGGAGGTTCGGGTACTTCGCTTTGATGGCCTTGTAGAACTGGGCATACCGGCCGTCGTACGTTTTGGCCCGGTCGAAATTGTCTTCGTTGCCGATCTCCACGTAGTGTAACGGGAACGGCGCCGGATGCCCGTCGCGCGCGCGCACTGCCCCCCACCTGGTGTCCGTTCCGCCGATGACGTACTCGATCTCCTCCAGCCCTTCCTGCACGTAGGGTTCGAGGTCCGGTCCTGGCTTCACGACTTGGCCGCCTAGAGAGTATCCGCCGTAGATGGCCAGGAGTGGCTGCATGTGCAGGTCCTCGCACCATTCCAGGAACTCCAGCAAGCCCATGCCATCGGTGGAGTGGTAGCTCCATGTGGTGGGGTGCGTAGGGCGGTCAACCAACGGGCCGATCATCTTTTTCCAATCGAAACGGTTGTCGATCCGATTGCCCTCCAGGTAGTTTCCGCCGGGAAAACGCAGGAAACTGGGATGCATGGCAGCCAGCTTCTCCATAATGTCGATGCGGTTACCGTTGGACCGGCTCTTGTACGTGGGCGGGAAGACCGAAACCAACTGGAGCCACAGGGTGGCCGGTTTGTCGATAGTCAGTTCAAGATGGTTCTCGTCGGACGCAGCGGCATTTCCGGACTGCATCTCGAACTTGTACTCCTTCCAGCCGCTTCCAGCGACTGAAACCGACGCTTTGGCGAGAACCAAGCCGGATTGGTCCGCCACGAGCGCTACCCGCACCGGCAGTGGGCTCGCGGAATCGCTCTTGGCGAAAAACGAGCCCGTGTACCGGCTGTTCGGCCTCACGGCGATTCCCCAATAGCCTTCGTTGAGGAGACCTGCCGGGCTGTTGGCATCGGCTTTGGTCACTTCCAACTTGGCGCTGGAAGGCAATGCCGCGGACGGTCCGTCCTTCGGTTCGACGCTCACCTTCGCCGCGGCTGTCCCTCTTTCGATCACGAACCAGTTCAGAATGCCAGTCCAATCTGACCGGAACGTGCGGTTGCGGACCAACTCCGCGTACAACCCACCGTCGTAGGAGTAATTGATCTCTTCCGTCATCAGGCCGTACAGCGTTGAGCTCGCCGGCGCCTTGGCGCGGCCCAAATCCACGTTGAGCGTCGCCGGCGCTTGAGCGAGCAGGGCCGGTGCCGCGAGAGCCGCGACCAGGAAGAGGGTAGCAGAGCGATTGTTCATGGTGTCCTTGATGCTGCTCAGATTAGCGCACGGCGGCTTGGTTGTTAAGGATCTTTTGACGCTGCGCGTGATCAGAACGAATATTTGAGCGCCAGTTGAACCTGCCGCATAGAGGTTTGGGTGCTCCCGATGACCCCGAAATTCTGGTGCGCGTTGGTGCCGGGTTGGCCAGGGAACGCGGCGCCGGACAGAATATTCAGACTCGGCATGCCCCAGTTCGGATGGTTCAGGACGTTGAATGCTTCCAGCCGGAACTGCAGCGTGTGACCGTCGCGGTACGGCATCCGGAATTGCTTGTGGACTTCCATTCGCCTGTAGTCACTGTGCTCCGGGTTGCGTCTGTGGCGGTATTCACAAGAGTTACGCTGGCTCCGGTGACCGCAGCGGCTGAAGAGTCTGTGATTCGCCCGGTGATTTGGCCCAGGGTCTGGCTGAGGGCCGGAAGACTGATCAACGCAAACAAGGCAAAGCCTCGAACGTGGTGGCTACGCATAGATAGTTTCCCTCCTAAGAGAACCGAAAACGCCTCATTTCCCGGTTGTACGCCCCAGATAAAAGGATTTGAAGACGCAACTCCCACGCTAATCTCGAGGATTTTAGCGCCCCCGTCCGTCACGCGCTAGGTTCGGTACGGTGTCTGGCGTCTAACGTTAATAGAATCTTATCTTTGGGCTCAACGAAAGGCCTGATACCGGGCTCCAGCTAACGGTTAGCCGGAGCTGTTAAAGGCCCTCGTGTCAATCGGCAAAATGGTTGTGATATCATTTGCGGGGGCACCGGGATGTGCGAGAGCGAGAGCAAGGGGCTGGCCGAGTCACGTGAGCAGGCCGTGCGGGCGGAGCTCCATCGCCTGCTCGGAAGCTCTACGTTTCGCACGAGCAAGCGATGTAGGCAGTTCCTTGAGTACGTTGTCAACCACACGATCAGCGGTCCGCACGGCACTCTGAAAGAGCGCTCGCTCGGGGTGGAACTCTTTCAACTTCCCCTCGATTTTGATACAGGTCAGCACACCATAGTCCGGGTCACGGCTAACGAAGTACGGAAGAAACTGGCGCAGCACTACCTGGCAGAGAATGGTTCGTATCATCTGGTAAGAATCAACCTGCCGCCCGGCTCCTACTCCGCCGAATTCAAGTGGGACACCCAGATCGTGGAGGTGCCAGCCGCTGAGACCGAGGCGATGGACACTCCAGCCGCAGAGACCGACGCTGCGGACACGCCAGCCGCAGAGACCGAGGCGGTGGACACGCCAGCCGTTGAGACCCCGGTCGCTGAGACGCCACCTGAGGAGACGCATCGCCCCGCATACTCAAGTCGGGTCACGTACCGGGTGATTGCCTGCGCCGTAGCTGTTCTTTTACTCGCAAGTGGCCTTGCTGCGTGGTGGTGGCGCGCGGTGGATCCCACCTCCGCCGATGCCAAGTCCCCTCTTGTGCCCAACGCGAAGCTGCCGGCGGCATCAGCCGTAGAGAATCTTCGGATGATCGCGGGCTCCACCGCTCAGTACGTCGATCGCAGCGGGCGCAAATGGGGGCCGGATCGTTTCTTTTCCGGTGGTAATGTGCTCGTCCGTCCGTCCGAAAGGATCTTTCGAACGCTGGATCCCGATATTTACCGGCACTTGCGGAGTGGCGACTTTTTGTACGATATTCCGCTGCAGCCCGGCAACTATGAATTACACCTCTTCTTTGCCGAGACTGGTTTAGCGGATTTCATCAGTGCGGAATCCAGCGGTGAGGGTCAACGTCTCTTTCGCGTCTCCGCCAACGGGAATCCGATCCTGACGGCCTTCGATGTGGTGGCTGATGCCGCCGGTTCCAATATCGCCGATGAACGCGTCTTCCGCAACATCTCACCAGCCGCGGACGGATTCCTGCACCTGAGCTTTAATTCGATGAGAAGCACTGCGATGTTGAGTGGAATCGAGGTGCTGCCGGTTAATGCCGGCAAAGTAAGACCGGTCCGAATTCGGGCGGGTTGGACCTCATCGTGGCAGGATTTCGCCGGGCAGGAGTGGCAGGCCGACTCTTACTTCCTGGGCGGAAACGCGTTGGTCCGCACCACGAATCCCGCTCAGGGGAGCGGCTCCATCGCACCCAATATGGCGCTCTACGCAAGCGAGCGTTGGGGCCATTTTTCTTACGCTGTGCCCGTGGCCGAAGGCCGGTATCGAGTCACCTTGAAATTCTGTGAAGGCCACTATGGAAAGCACAACACCGGCGCCGGCGGGCTTGGCAGTCGTGTCTTTGACGTCTACTGTAACGGCATGGCCCTGATGAGGGGCTTCGATATTATTAAGGAGGCTGGCGGAGAAGGCCGGCCTATCGACCGGACCTTTTCCGCGATTCGACCCAACGCCCAGGGCAAAATCATGCTCAGTTTTGTACCTGTTGAGGGAATGGCGTGTGTGAATGGTATCGAAATCGTGGAAGATTCAAAATGACCAGGCTGACCAGCATGCCTGGCATCACCTTTGGCGCTGTTTCAGGATTTCCTCAGAAGTCGCGGGTTGTAGCATGTTGACGGGCCAGGCAGTAGTGACACTGACGCCCCAGCCTTCTTTCCCTACTCTTCGATTACCCGTTCTATGTCCGGGCGGCCGGAAAACCATTGCATGGTCAGGGCATGGCCCACCAGCACCTTTTCGAGATGGATGACCGACCAGCCCTCGGCGTATTCGTGATTGACCCCGGCCTTCCGCAACTGTTTCCCCCGTTATCCCGCAAAGAACCAGATCATTCCCGCTGCCGCGGTCCATAAGAAAGCCGCCGGCGGCAGGGCGCGGATTGCAGCGCGGCGCGAAAGGGGGCCATCGCGCCGCCAGCACTCAGCAAGCGCTCGTAAGGAGAAGGCGCGCCCATCAGAACATAACCTACCTGCAGCCAGGGGATGGCGGGAGACCAGATGATGTGCCAGCGGCTGCCGGCCATGCCGAGAAGATTCCATCCCCAATTGAACGGATCCGAGAGGCTCTGGAGCACGAAGGTCATCATCGAAAGGAGGGTTGCCAGCGCAAAAGCGATCCACACGGCCAATCCAATCGGGATGAACGCGGCGCTGGTGGCGCGAAACTGAAGTGCCGCGGGCCGTGGCGATCCGCCGGCTGCGGTTCCTAATCTGACCAGCAGATACCAGACGAGCGGCAGGACTCCCAGGCATACAGCCCAAACAGCCAGCCCGTAAACGGCCCCAATTCCCTTTATCCACGATGTCGATCCAACCGCGAACGATCCAACCGCGAATTCGATCCCGTGCGCCCAGGTTGATATAGTAGTAGAGGCATGCCAGAGCGAACATCACGATCGCCTGCCATGTCTCTCCGTAACTCGCGATTTCTTTGTCCCATCCGGTGTTGCGCCAGTAGACGGCGACATTGTTCACAGGTCTTCACGCACTCCATGCAGGCGCCGCAATCGTTGTTCCGGTCGACCTCACCGGCGCAGAGTCCGTAAGGGCATCCCCATCCTTTGACGCTGCCAGTGAGGCAAACCGCTCCTGACGTCGCAGGGTTTGGCGGCGACGGGCCGCACCATGACGCGGCCTGTAGTGGAGTAGAGGCTGATGTAGCTGTTAATTGGGCACAGGTGGCGGCAAAAGAGCCGCTGCTCGCTGAAGAAGGAGGTGATGACCCCCATCAGCACGAGGGAGATCAACATCCAACTGGTCGCGGCAGGCACCGCCACCAGGGTCGTGCTGAAGGTCCCAAGCAGGAGGAAGAACAGCACGCGCGGCCAGCGTTGCTCAGCCAGGCGGGCCATCGAAGCGGAATGCCGAAGATGCGGCGCACCGACTTGCCTTCCAGTTCCGCCGGATTTCTTGCGAGACGGAGCCGCTGCAGCCATTCGCCCAGCAGTGGCAGGGGGCAAGCTGTACATCAGATTCGGCCGCCGATGGGTACCAGCAGGATGATCAGGGCGAAGAGCCAGAGGACCCAGATGATCATCGGACCGGCGTTGCGGCCGGGGACTTTGGTGCCGAAGAGGCCGGCCAGAATGATGAACCAGAAAACGCCAAGCATGGGAAGAGCCAGGTTGAATTGAAAGGAGGGCGCTTTCAGGATTCGTTTCAGGGCCGGGAAGATCTGGAACAAATTCACGCGCCGGTCCGGGCGGTGACCGGTCCGGCGACGCGGCATGATCAGGCCGGCTAACGGAATCGCGAACAGCAGCCCCAGCCTCCCATACAGCAGGAAGTTGGGCGCGACGATCAAGTCGCCGCGCTCGGTTCCGTGCAGCGGGCCATTGGCGGTGTGATTCCGGAATTGCGATTTCGACAGCAGCCAACCCTGCCAGCCCGGGGGGCCGGCCACGATCTCTACCGTTTCCATGAACACCGGGGGATCGTCAGGGCGAGATAGGCGCATCACCGATACCAGTTTGTTGCCGGGGGTGATGGAGACGTGAAGATCGTAATCCTGGAAGAAGAAGCTCTGGCCCG
>OBLT010001368.1_pt1 | contig 15637 bp, 16 predicted proteins | sample 1518721 | NCBI WGS metagenome assembly OBLT01 (sample SAMEA3539307, study PRJEB22396) | soil metagenome | biome: tundra; feature: field; material: soil | place: USA | collected 2010-05 | depth 0.15 m | reverse complement strand
CCAGGCCCCCATCCGCGTCGGCGCAGCCGCCGGCCACGGCCAGGCCGCCAGGTCCCGCGCAGACCTGCAGGCCGCCATCGCCGGGAAGCACGGCGGGTACGTCAAGGTGCGCCAGGCCCGCAAACCCTACGTGTGTACTTGCCACGGCGAGTTCATCACCACCCCCGTCCGCCATGGCGGCCCGCGCCGCAATCCGAACTACCGGCCGGACTGCGAGGGTGACATTCAGGCTGGCTCGCTGTACGTCGAGTATCTGGGTGAGGCGGGTTCATATCAGTCGGGCTCGCGTTACTGCCAGACGTGCGGGATCGCGGTCTGGGGGCTGGTGTCATGACACCCACGGACGCGGCTCACGTCCTGGTGTGGGTGCCCTTGTACCTGCACCCACTTGCGGAACGGGACATCGCTGCCGAGGGCTGGGAGTTGCAGCCCCGCGCCAACTTCGACGCCAGGATGCGGCAACGTTTCCTGCCCGGGACCGACCTGCCCCGGGACGCCGATCCTGCCGATCTGGTGGCGTGGACGACCAAGCATCTCGGGCATCCGGTGACCCTCACCCCCGGCGTGCGAAAGATCAGGGCTGCACGCTTCCGCCGCTGGCACACCGAACCCATCTACTACGTCGGCGCGCCGGCGGCGTCTCGCGGCCGGAAGGCGATCCCGGTGATTGAAGCAGCCGCCGTGCTGCCCGCCCTGGACGCTCCCTGCGGCGAGTGCACGGGCTACGGGACTGTCACCAGCCCCGAGTGGCACGAATGGAACGCCCGGGCCCGCGCCGCCCAGCTTCAATGGGCGGCGGCGCACCCTGGCGGGAACTGGTATGCCAGCGCTGAGGGCAGGGATGTTGAGGCCGAGCAGCCCGATCCTGTTGAGGTCATGTGCCTCGACTGCGATGGCAGCGGCCGTCAGGTCACCGCGGCTGGCCGTCAGCTGCTCGCCTTCTTGCAGGCACACCATCCAGCGCACGCGCGCCCGGCGAGATGAACGATGGCCACCGGGGACGCGGGCACTGAGGCCGCCGCCAGCACCCAGGCCGCCCGTACGGGCTGGCCCATCCGGCGGAGGGGCCTGGCGTGAGCGGAACCGTTTACCGCGACATCTGCGGCAGCCACGCCGGGATGCTGGCACACCAGGCCCATGACGAGGATCCGTGCGGGTCGTGCCGCTCGGGCGAGATGCTGCGCCGGCTTCAGCCAGAGGCCATTACGTGGCCTCCGGAGCCACTGCCGCGGCCCGTGGGGGAGTTCCCGCCACCCGAGCCGGTGACCATGCGCGACGCGGCCCGCAATCGGCAGGTGCTCGCCGAGGAAATCGGCTGCAAGGACGACTACGTGCCGGAGACCCTGCGCCGCCGCTGGGACCGCCGGGCGGGAGCAGCGTGATGCGCACGATGATGCGGCGCGGGAAACCGGTCAACTGGGGCGCGCGGGATCCGGCGCAGCCGGGACGCGGCGGCTAGCTGTGCCATCTCATGAGGTTGGCGACGCGGGCGGCGCATCCGGCCCGGCAGCCGGCACCAGCGGCGCGCCGAAGGGCAAGCATCGCTCGCTGGCCGTCGGCCGCGGCGATGACTATCCGGTTATGACGCAGGTCAGGCGACGATGATCCGCCGCCTGTACTGCGGGGACAACCTTGAGGTCCTCCGCGAGCAGCCTTCCGGGTCGGTCCACCTGGTGTACCTGGATCCGCCGTTCAACAGTGGCCGGGACTGGTATATGAAATCGCCGGCAGGAAGTCGGGGGCAGGTGCTGGCGTTCACCGACATCTGGAAGTGGACGCCGGACGCGGCACAGCAGTACAAGGACTGTACCGTGGCGGGCAATCCGCAGGCCGCGGCGCTGGAATGGTTCCGCGGCATCCTCGGCGAATCCGGTGCCCTGGCCTACCTGGCGCACATGGCGGCCCGGTTTCCCGAACTGCACCGGGTGCTCGGCCCGGCGGGCGGGCTCTTCCTGCACGTCGACGAGACCATGAGCCACTATCTCAAAATCCTCCTCGACCAGGTGTTCGGCTGCGAAGCCTTCGCCGGGCAGATCATCTGGAAGCGGACCAGCTCGCACAACAACGTGAAACGGGGCCTGGCCCGCGTGCACGACGTGATCCTCGCCTACCGCCGCGGCCGCCACGCCACCTGGTGCGGTCCGGACGGGCGGCTGATCCTCGGCGAGCACGGGGACGTGTGGCTCGACATCCCGCCCATCAACGCGTCGGCCCGGGAACGGCTCGGCTACCCGACCCAGAAGCCGCTGTCGCTGCTCACCCGCATCATCACCCTGGCCGGCGGCGCAGGCGACATGCTGCTCGACCCGTATTGCGGCTGCGGCACCTCGGTTGATGCCGCGCAGCGGCTCGGCCTTGGATGGATCGGGATCGACGTGTCCGCGGATGCCATCAACCTGACGCAATCCAGGCTCCGGGCCCGCGGCGCAGACTTCGAGGTGCACGGGGCACTGACGATACCGCCGCCTGCCGGGACGCTGTTCTGATACAACCACGAGCGGCCACTACGCCGCGCTTCGCGGCCAGCCGCGCATCATCACCCGCGGCCGGGGCAGCACTCTACCGGATGACCACGGGGTGCTTGCCCGACCCGGTTCCGCTCTACCCCGTCCAGTTCACCTTCGGCATCGACTTCGAGTAACCAAACGTCCCTGGACACCAGAGCTAGCGCAGCGGCGCGGCGATGGCCTGCAGCACTGACCTGGCGTCGTGGGCGTCGCCGAGGGCGCGGTGACCGCCGCCGAGGGGCATCCAGTAGCCGACCCGCGCCCAGATCGAGCGGGCGTTCATCAGGCAGCCCCAGCGGCCCCCGGAGGGCAGCCGCGAGGTATCGAGCCCAGCGCGCTGCTGGGTCGCGGCGATCGCCGAGGAGTCGAACGCGGCGTTGTAGGCGAGGATGCGGCGGGCTCCGGCAGCGGCGAGGAAACGCGGCACGACATCGGCCCAGCAGGGCGCGGCGGCGAGCTCGTCGTCGGTGATGCCGTGGACCGCCCTGGCACCGGCGCTGACCGGGACTCCGCCGGGGTTCACGAGGGTGTCGAGCAGCATCTCGCCGGTGCACGCGTCGACGACGGCGATCTCGATGACCACCCCATCGAGGTCCGTGGTCTCGGTGTCCAGGACGACGGCGGCGCCGGGCCGCAGGCACGCCCGGGCCCAGTTGATGACGTCGCCGACGGCCGTGGACAGGGTGACGCTGGCGGCGTGCTTCGCCGCGCCGCGGTGCGCGGCGAGCGCCGCCGCCACCTCACCCTTGGTGGGGTGGCCGTCACTGCGCAACTCCCAGTCAATTTCCCACTGGTCGGCGGCGTTCCAGAAACTCGGCCAGACCTCCACGCTCCAGTCCCTGCCGATTTCCTGGCAGAACGCCCGGATCACCCTGGCGCGGGTGGCCGGCAGCCGGGTGTGCTCGCGCAGCGGTGACACCTCGCCGGGCCGGGTGCCGCGGACGGCTTCCCAGTCCACGCCGGGCACATCGCGCAGCGTGTCCTCGAGATCGCCTGCCCGGTAAAGCGGCACATCGACGGTCTTGCGTACCCCGACCTCGATAACGGCGTACTTGACCGGCCGGACCCAGCCCACAGAAGTCACGTAATCGAAATCCCGCCTGCGGATCTCCATGTGCCCCGCCGCCTGGTCCGGGCCGAGCAACTGCTCACGGCGGACCCGCTCCATCAGGTCCTCGTCCGCGGTGAGGGCCGCGATGTCCGTGCGGGCGTACCGGCCGAACCGCCCGGTACGCAGGCCTCGGCCGGCGGCAACGCGGTCCAGGTCGGCTTGGTGCCAGCCGAGGTAGCGGGTGGCCTCCCAGGGACTGATGGAGTCAGCGAGCCATGCCTGGCGGCCGGCGACCATGCTGTCCAGGGCGGCCCGCTGCTGTTCGTCGGCGGCGAGCGCGGTCAGCGCGGCCACGTCGTACAGCGGCCAGTCCTTGTAGTAGCCAGCGATGTGGGTGAGCCCGGCCGCGGCCAGGTCCTCGACGTCGCACGCCTCCGCAGGCAGGCCGGTCAGTTCCGCGAGCAGTTCCGCGCAGCGCCGGGCGCCGAGCGGCTGCGGGGGGACCGCGCCGCGGATCTCCGCGGCCCGGGATACCAGCTCGTCGGCGGCCAGCCTCGTCCAGTAGTCGCCCCGGCTGGGGCCGGGGATCAGTCCCGCGTCACGGGCGCGCCGCCAGCCCGCGCAATCCAGTCCCAGCGCGGTCATCAGCTGCTCGCTGCTCAGGTCATCGGGCAAACTCGCGAGGATCTCGGCGCGCCGTGCTACCAGCGCGTCGGTGAGCGTTCCCGACCATCGCGGCGTATTCAGGTCTGATGGCGGGATGAGCCCGGCCGCGCGGGCGCGGCCCCACTGGCCGGGCGTGAAATCCAGGGCCCTTTGCAGCTGGGCGGCGCTGTGCGCGGTCGTCCTCGTGCCCGCAGTCATGCGCCCTCCGGGAAGACGGCGATCGCGGCGGAGCTGGTCATGGGGACTTTCTCCTTCGCGGTGTTCCCAGAGACCTGGTTCGGCCAGTGGCCGCATCATCCCGCGGGTGTCTGACAGTTGCCTGCGGTGCGCAGGCCAGCGCTGTCGGCTGGTCCCCGCCAGCCTGGCGCGGGCGCGCGGCCCGCGTCATAGGTGATGACCTGGGCGAAACCCTCCTGGGTGAGTGACAGCAGGCTCCGCTGGACCGGAACGCGGCCTACGTGGTCGCGGCCTACCTGGCGTAGGAGGGGCCGTCAGGAACCGGGGGCCGCATCCAGTCAGCGGGGACCTGCCGCTTACGGTCTCCGGTGTCGGCGATGGCCGCTGGCTGGCGCCGGGCTGATGCCCTGCTCAGTACGGCCTTGAGTCACAGGCCGTACCTTAGGGCAGCTGGGCGACAGTGACGGCCTGGAGGCAGGTAAGAGGTGGACGCCATGGGTGAGCCACCACAGGGTCAGGGCGATGGGGAAGGATCCGGCGGCGGTGGCGGCGCCGCGGGCGGCGGCGAAGATGATGGCAGTGCGCAGGCGGCGGATGTTGCGGGTGCTGGTCACTGGGCGGCCTTTCGTGTGGGCGGCGGCCCGGTCGGGTGCCGGGCCTGCGGCCTAGTGCAGCCCTGCGAGCGGGCCGATAGGACCGGGCCGGATCCGGTGATGGCCAGGCGGTATTACGCTCCCGGTCAGGGAGGGCGTATCCGGGCCGTCCGGAAGGGGTCCGGACCGGGTCCGGGTGGGGAGGGGGCGCGTGGTGGTGAGGCCGTTCCGGCCGGAAACCGGCCCGCACACCGCGTCGGCTGTGCTGGCCGGGCTCGCGCAGATGTGGGATCAGGCAAAGGCCGCGGGCGGGCAGAAGCCGCAGGCCCGGCTGGCTGCCGAGTCCGGGGTGCCGGCTGCCACGGTGAATGACTGGGCGAGAGGTAAGGCACTGCCGCGGGACGCCGCGCAGGTGGAACAGGTCGGAACGGTGCTGGCTCGGTGGGCGGGCCAGGCGCCGCTGCCCCTGGCAGAGTGGGAGCGACTGCTGGAGGCCGACCAGGCCGCCCGTGGGCTGGGAGAGCCTGGCCCAGGCCAGCCGATCGGCGCGCTGGATCCATTTGCGCTGGAAGTGCACCGGCCGGTCACCGTCGAAGTGCCGGGCCGGGACCTGCCGTTACTGCCGCCGTACGTCTGCCGTAGCCATGACGAGGTACTGGCTGAGGCGGCCGGGCAGGCCGCGGCCGGGCGGAGTGTCCTTAAGGTCCTGGTCGGCGGATCCTCTACGGGCAAAACCCGGGCCTGCTGGGAGGTCCTCCGCCACTTACCAGACAGATGGCGGCTGTGGCACCCGTTCGACCCCACCCGCCCCGAAGCCGCCCTGGCCGATCTGATCCGCGTCGGACCACTGACCGTGGTGTGGCTCAACGAGACACAGCTCTACCTGGACACTCCCCGTGATACGGGGGAACGGGTTGCTGCCGCTCTGACCACGCTGCTCACCGACGCCGGCCGCGGCCCGGTGCTCGTGCTGGGCACACTGTGGCCAGAGTACTGGGATGCGCTGACCCGCGAAGACAGTTCCCATCCGCAGGCGCGGCTTCTGCTGGCCGGTGCGGACGTGCGGGTTCCGGAGACCTTCACCGGCCCCGCCCTGGACCAGCTACGGCTGGCCGGTGCGGAGGATCCGCGGCTGGCCGCCGCGGCCGCCGCGGCTGATGGGCAGATCACCCAGTTCCTGGCCGGGGCGCCGGTGCTGCTGGCCCGTTACCGGAACGCCCCGCCCCCGGCCCGGGCGGTGATCGAGGCCGCAATGGACGCCCGGCGGCTCGGCCACGGCCCGGCTCTGCCGCACGCCCTGCTGGAGACCGCCGCCCCGGCCTACCTCACCGACACCGAATGGGACACCGCTGGCGAGGACTGGCTGGAACAAGCCCTCGCCTATACCGCCGCTCCCTGCAAGGGCACCGCCGGGCCGCTCACGCGGATCCGCCCCCGCCCCAGCGCACCCGGGCCCGGTGATGCCGCCACCGGACCGGCGTACCGGCTCGCCGACTGGCTCGACCAGCACGGCCGCGCCCACCGCGCTGACACGTTTCCCCCGGACGGATTCTGGATCGGCGGCCGGCACACCAGGCCATCTGACCAGATCGCCCTTGCCGTCGCCGCCCGCGACCGGGGCCTGTACCGCCACGCCGCCCAGCTCTTCAAGTACGCCGCCGACCGCGGTAATCTCCCCGCCCCGCGCCTGGTTACCCTCATGGCCGGCATCAGCCCCGCCGACCCCCGCGCCGCCCAGTTCGCCGTCGCGTGCGCCTCGCTCAAGGCCCCGGCTACCGTGGCCTGGCTGCTGGAGGCCCTGCGGGAGACGGGCGCCAACGATCAGGCCGGGGTCCTGCTGGCCCGCGATCCTGCCGCGCACGCCTCCCTGGAAGATGCACGCGGTGTGGCCGAGCTGCTGGAGGCCCTGCGGAAGGCGGGCGCCGGGGATCAGGCCGCCGCCCTCGCCGCCCGCGCCACCGCGCACGTCTCCCTGGAGGATCCGGAGAGCGTGGCTTGGCTGCTGCCGGCCCTGCGGAAGGTCAGCACGGGCGGTCAGGTCGCCGCCCTGCTGGCCCGCGCCGCCGCGCGCATCCCCCTTGAGGATGCGTATGCCGTGACTAGGCTGCTGAAGGCCTTGCGGAAGATAGGCGCCGGGATCCTGCTGGCCCGCGATCCTGCCGCGCACGTCTCCCTGGAGGACCTCTATGGCGTGGGCACGCTACTGGAGGCCCTGCGGGAGACGGGCGCCAACGATCAGGCCGGGGTCCTGCTGGCCCGCGATCCTGCCGCGCACGCCCCCCTGGAATACCCGGGGGGCGTGGCGTGGCTGCTGGAGGCCCTGCGGAAGACAGGCGCCGGGGATCAGGCCGGGGTCCTGCTGGCCCGCGATCCTGCCGCGCACGCCTCCCTGGAAGATGCACGCGGTGTGGCCAGGCTGCTGGAGGCCCTGCGGAAGGCGGGTGCCGGGGATCAGGTCGCCGCCCTCGCCGCCCGCGCCACCGCGCACGCCTCCCTGGAAGACCCATGGGGCGTACAAGAACTGCTGAAGGCCCTGCGGGAGACCGGCGCCGGGGATCAGGCCGCCGCCTTCGCCGCCCGCGCCACCGCGCACGTCTCCCTGGAAAACCCGGCGAACGTGGCCTGGCTGCTGGAGGCCCTGCGGGAGACGGGCGCCAACGATCAGGCCGGGGTCCTGCTGGCCCGCGATCCTGCCGCGCACGTCTCCCTGGAAAACCCGGCGAACGTGGCCTGGCTGCTGGAGGCCCTGCGGAATACAGGCGCCGGGGATCAGGCCGGGGTCCTGCTGGCCCGCGATCCTGCCGCGCACGTCTCCCTGGAAGACCCATGGGGCGGGCAAAAACTGCTGGAGGCCCTGCGGAAGGCCGGGGCGCATGATCAGGCCGCCGCTTTGGCCGCCCGGCTGCCCTCAGCGGGGCTGCTCTTGCTTAACAATGCCGATGAGTCAATTTTCCGGTTTGGCCGTGATCCTGACGGCAGCCCGGCCCGGCCATGGGGGTGGGACGACCTCAGCTAGCCGCAGAACCAGCTTCCGGTTCAGTACAGCTTCCGGGTTATGAAGGCCGGCGGTCGGTTTCGCCGGCGTAGCCGCGGGTGATGCCGCGCTGGCTGCGGGCCATGCCTGAGCGGCGCCTGCTGTCGGTCATCCGGCGGAGGTTGCCGGCCATGCCCGGGACGCTGGAACCGTGAATGTGCCGCCGTCCGTCGTTGCGGCCGTCCCGGCGGTCGATGGTGCGGGCCACGTGCCTGCCGTCCTTTCTCGCTGAGCGGGTGTGCCACTGTCATCAGGCTGTTCTCACGGGCGGGTCAGCGATCGCCGCCGCAACCGTGGGGCACGGCCACAGGATCATCTGGCCAGGGATAGTTGCCTTCGCGGTCCTGGTGCATTTCCCGCAGGCCATTGACTGGCCGAAGTCGATCAGCGGAAACCGGGTCGGCCAGTGCTCCTCGAGCAGGTCATGGAGATCTGGCCGGGCCGGTGTCACGATGCCCGGTGGCTCGCAGGAAAGGGTGATCACCTTGGTATCTGTCTCCGCGCCGGTGCGCCCGGCCGCGATCAGCCGCACAGCCTCGTAGACGATGGCCTTCCGGCCCGCGCGCTGCTCAACGCGCACCTCGTGGGCGGCACTCAGGTCCCCGATGTCGTTGGCTGCGAGCCATTCGCTGACCAGCCTGGTCTCATCCAGCGGCGCGTACAGGGCGTGATAGGCGGGCAGCGCCCAGATGGCCGGGCCCGGGTCGTCGTCACCGAGCCGCTGCCGCCGTTCCTCGGCCTCGTGCTCAGCCCGGCGGCGCTCCGCGTCGGCGGCGCGCTCGGCTTCTTCCGCCGCCCGGGCGGCGCGGTCCATCGCGTTCACCCGGTCGAACAGGTCAGGGTTGGTGACGTACTCGCGCACCTGTATCCGCTCCGCGGCCTTGCGGGTGGGATGCCCGAACGTGTAGCCGTTCGGGCCGTAGGACGCCCACGATTCCCCGGATTTGGTGCCGTTGCCGCGGCCCCAGCCCGCGCTCCCGGCCGGGCTGTACACGCAGCGGTAGGCGCCGCCGATTTGCTGGCCATCAACGAGGATCAGCGAATCCTCGACGCCACCCTCGTAGCCCTCGTATCGCCACGCCCGGGTGACGCGGAAGGTGCGCATCCGCCCTTCAGCACCCTTCCACGACGATTTCGACCCGCCCGTTGCCGCGGCGGATTCCGAGGGCGCGCAGCGTGCGGCCGTCCGGCGTGACGATGGTGACCTGGTCGTCATCGCCGCCGCAGCCTTCGACCGCCATGACGATCCCGCCTACGTTGACTTCGGCGTCCGGCCAGTCGGTCATGTCCCAGTCGAGCTCATGGGTGCTACCGTCTGGCGCTGACATGGGGCCTCCCGGAAGTGGGCGCTGGCCAGGCTGCCTCCTGGCACTGCAAGTCTGAAGTCTATATTACTTATTAGATCTAATAGAATCAATAGGTCTAATTGGCCCCCATGGCCTGCCCTGTCGCGAAGGACCCACCCAGGGCGCCCCTGGTCACCGGATATGGCGTTTACGCGGCTAGTGCCCAGGCGTGTGCAGCGAGACTTTTGTCTCGGTGCGTGCCTGCGCCACGGCGAGGCTAAGCCGCCCGGTCGTTCGACTTTCCGAAAACTGGTTCGCAATACTGGCCAGGTGCGGAATGAGCCACCGTCGCCCCCGATCGTCGAGTTCGGCGACGACGCCGTCGCCTACCTGCTGGCGTGGGAGCAGCATGAGCAGGACGGTAGCTGGTGGGCTTGGGTGACCTGGATCCGGGAACGCTCCGGCCGGCCGTACCGTCACGTCACGACTGTCAGGGCAGCGCGCCTGCGGCCAGTAGAGGTCCCTTCCGCCTACGAGACCGTGCCCCGGCGGGTGCTCGGGCTCGATGGGCAGATCCGGCCATGGTCACCCCCGCCGGGCCCGCCCGCGCGTTGATTTCAGCGCTGTGGGGTATGTCTTAGCTGTTCAGAGCCCCTGTAATGCCGTCGCGGCGCGCCTGCGGGCGAGCCCGCGGCATGTGCGATGCGGGGGCGCATGCCTGGGTCACCGAGCGGCGAGTTCCCGGCGCTGGTCCGCCCGATGCTGGCGACGCCTGCCCGCGAGCTGCCCGCCGGCGAGGAACGGTGGGCCGCAGAGTTCAAGTGGGACGGTCTGCGGGCGGTCGCCTATGTATCCGGAGGCGGCCTGCGGCTGCGCTCCCGCGGTGACCGCGACATCACCGGGACCTATCCGGAGCTGGCCGGCGTCGCCGGCGTGGCGCGGCGTCATCAGCTAGTCCTGGATGGGGAGATCGTGGCGCTCGGCGACGACGGTCGGCCCAGCTTCTTCGCCCTTCAGCGCCGGATGCATATCCGCCGGCCCGCGGCGGGGCTGGCCGCTGCAGTGCCGGTGCACTACCTGGTGTTCGACGTCATGCACATCGACGGGCGGACCCTGCTGCGGACTCCCTACGCGCAGCGGCGCGCGCTGCTGGAGGACCTGGACCTGGCGGGGACCTTTGTTGACGTGCCACCGAGCTTCCCTGGCGGCGGGCAGGCTGTCCTGGCTGCCAGCCTGGAGTACGGGCTGGAAGGTGCTTATCTGCTGTCGCAGAGCGTTCCCGCTGGTAACGGATTCGCGCGCGGTTGAGGCACGTGAGGCACGTTGAGCCCGTGGATTACGAATGCGCCGAGCATGCTGGCGGTTTGAAGGAGGACATCTACCGGGTCCGGGGCGGGGCCGAGTTCGCGGGTGAGTTCGGCTCGGATCATCGCCGCCGCCTCGTCGAGCGCGCGAGAGGCGTCGTCGCGGGCATTCCGGCGCCGGTTCTCTCGGATGCTGTCGAGGATGGCCTGCCGGTCATAGGAGTCGATGCTGGGTACGCCTAGGGCCGCGTAGTACCTGGAAAGATCGGGCTGGCTCATCGCTGTGGCCTATCGGTGGTAGGAATCGGGGGTCCCGCATTACCAACTTTCCAGGACTATACCTGTAAAGTTCAAGGTGAAAAGGGGGTTCCACCGCGCCGGCCTGGCTGTTTCTGTGTACGAAGGTCGTCTAACGCACCGTCGCGTCGTCCAGGCGGCGGTGAAGCATGGATGCCAGGGTGAGCATGTCGAGGGCGTCCATCCGCGAGGTGGCCCAGAGGACCTTGGGCGCGTGCGCGGCCGGGTTCCGGAAGGTGCTGAACAGCCCTTTCATGAGGGTAGCGATCCCTGTCTGCTCTGATCGCTCCCATTCGGTCGCCAGGCTGTTGAATGCGATACGCGGCCCCGACCCCACAGAGCAGGTCGCGTCGACTAGCGGCGAGCCATCTCCTCCGGCGCCAGTCAGGTTCCGCAGTTTGTCCGCCACGCTCTTGGAGGCTTCGAGAACGGCATGGAAATAGTTCTGCTGCAGCAACTCAGCCCGGCAGAAGCGGAGTACGTCAGGGTGGACAGACCGGCGTGAGAGTTCGGCGCGGAGGTCATCGGCGCGCTGTTGTGCCTCGGAAAGCGTGGTCGCTGCCCGAGCGCGCTCAACCTTCCCGTTCTCAAGTACCCGGTAGCCGGAAAGCAGCAGCCGTTCATTGACGAGCGCGCGAGTCGCATCGAGTTCGGCTTGGGAGCTGAACCGCACTGGTGCCATGACTTCTGAGATCAACCGCAGGAGCGGCTGCCCATCATGCTGGCGGTTTTGCCTGGTCGCGACCGCATTGAACAGCCGCTTCCATTTGCTGTTCTGGTCGTCTCCGGGCACCTTGAGCGGAGCGATCAGGTTCGGGATCTGGGGACCGGTCACTGCGTCGCCGAGCACCCTGCAGATCTGCTCTACAGCCGATGCAGAGAAGGCCGGCACGGTGGTGGAGGACTGCGGCATGTAGGGCATTGTCTCGCTGGTGATCGCCGTTTGTATCCGGCCGCGCGATGTTTCATGGCGTGGCCCACATAGCTGGAGGACCACTGTCCAGGCCTCGAGGACGTCACCGGCGGGCCCAGTTCTGTGCCTGCGGCGCAGGCACTCCTCGTCGAGGGGCCGGGCCTGGGCTGGACTGGCTGGCTGCCGCGGATAAGCCGGTCTGCCGCCGCGGGGGTTCCCCGAGGGCCTCGATGGGTGCGTCGCTATGCCAGGCCGGGGCGCGACCGGGTGGGTGTGCTGGTCCCCGCTGCGCGGTGGGCAGTTCCGGCTCGCCAGGCCGCGGTGAGCACGATCATGATGATCACCGTGATGCCCGCGCGGCGCGGCACGCTGGCTGATCCTTGACGTATGTAGCGAATCGTGGCGCTCGGCGACGAGGCCGGCCGAGTTTCAGCGCGCTCCTGGCCTGGCCAGGAGGCGAGCAGGATCCGCCAGCCAGTCAGGGCTGACGGGCATTCCGTGGATGTGTGGCAGGTCGCGCGCGGCATAGGGATTGTTGGCTGCGTACCAGGCCCATGCGCTGTCGCCGTCCCCGCGGATCGGAAATGCTTGCGGGTAGGTTCCAGCGAGAACGGACAGCCGATTGATGGCAGCGAACCCGCGTTTCAGTTCCCATTCGTTCCGGTCGGCCTGCTGTGGCAACTCCTCAAGTTCGGCTTGCATGGCCCCGAAGGCTTCGCGGAACTGCGCCTCGGTGAGCAGGACGCCGTAGGCGTAAAGGTCGGCGCCGCTGGCGGGCACGTGCGTTATCCGCTGTGCGCGTGCTTTCGCGAGTTTGAGTACCGCGCTGATGAGGCCCGGGGCGACGAGGGTAGCGACTATGGGACCAGCAGCGGTAGCGATGATCAGCCAGTCTGTTGTGTTCATACCGGGAGCGTAGCCACGCCTGGCGACAGTGGCCGCACTTCGCGGTCGCCGAGGCGCCACGGTTGCCGCGCACCTACCGCGTGCCCTTCACCGTTCCCGGTGCCGCTACATCACCCCCGGTGCCCTTGACCGCTTCGGCGATGACGTCCAGCGTGCCCACGTACAGCGGCCGCCACAGTAGCCCAGCGATTAGTCTCGTGGCGCGAGTCCGCGCGGCGTGTGTGAATCGTCGGTGCCGGCGACGACAATTTGCAGATGGCGAAGAGCGGCATGAGCCTTCTCGCCGAGCTTGAAGCCGGGCTCCGCGACGACAAGACCACAACCACTTCACTGTTGCAGAAGTGCATCCTGCTCGGCGGGAAGGCGGGCTCCGAGCGCCTGCGCGACTGGGCTCGGCAAGAACTCAAGGGGTATCACGAGGTCGACCTTGTTCCTGAGTATCGTCGCGTTGTTGCCCCTCTCTGCATCGACGGCGCGACCTTCGGTGGCCTGATCACCGGCCAGCAGATTTCCTCCATGTCGTTGCCGGAGTTCGCTCGCGAGTACGTCACCGAGGACCTGGCACTGACGAACGCGCTTGGCGAACTCGAAGGCATCAGCCGTGGGCCGGAAGATACAGTCAGGCTCCAGCCCCCCGACGCCCAGGAACTCGTCGTCCTGTGGAACCACCAGAACTCGTCTGCTGACCGGATCACCAGGCTGTATTGGCAGGTCAGCCGTTCCACGATCGCCGGTGTCATCACCGGAGTACGCACCGCGCTCGCCGAACTGGTCGCCGAACTGCTTGCCGTCGTGCCGGATGGCGACCAGCCACCGAGCAAGCTGGCGGTCGATGCCGCAGTTCACTTTGTGCTCACCGGCGACCGCAACACCGTCAGCGTAGTCGGCAGCCAAACCGCAACGAATGGCAACTCCACGATCACGGTCACCGGAAGCTCCGGCCAGCCCGAGCCCGGGAAAGAGACGTGGTGGCAGCGGTGGCGCAAGCGCGGACTGCTCATCGGTCTCGCCACGGTGGTTGCCGCAGTGGCTGCTGTCCTCCAGCTCTACGGATGGGCGCCCTGGAAGTGATCCATCGCGGGCCGCTGATGTGCGTGCCGCCGTGGCGCCAAGATTGAGGAACTGACGGGGGTTACCGGGATGCTGCCGGGCTCATGCCTGCGGCAGCGGTCCTAGTTCGGCGATCTCAGGAGCGCGCGCCTGGAGGGGGAGCCACCTCCAGACCGGTGACGTCGAGGCCGTGGATGTGGTAGTCCTCGGCGTCGAAGTTGGCGAAGTAGATCCGGGTAGCGTCCTCGTCGGACAGCCCGTCTGGGGCGGCGGGCATGCCGGAGTGCCAGGAGGCGACTTCCTCCCAGAAGTAACGGGCGGTCTGGGCGATGGCGTGCCGGGCGGCTTCCTCGGTGGCGTGCGCAGTGACGTCGGTGCCGTGCTTGTGCTGGTATTCCAGGACCCACACCTCCGCCGGCGGTGCCGGGCGGGTGGCCGCACAGCGGTCCAGGTCGCCGAGCAGCTCGTTACCGGCGGTCACCGCCTCGCGGAGCAGGTCGAGCGCCGCCTCGGCCCCGGTGCTGTCAGGGAATGTGTCGTTGAACGCGTCCGCCAAGATGACCGGCCTGTGCTCGTCGCCGCTGATCATCAGCCACCGGTAGCCGTGGCCGTCGGCGTCGCTGGCGTACTCGTATGCGACCTTCCACCCGGGCGGCCAGGTGATGATCCCGGCCGCCTGTGCGGCGTAAAGCAGCTCGCTTACGGTCCCGCTGTGCCCGTCACGGCTGGGACACCACCCGGCGCTGATGTCCGGCAGGCTGTCGTGGTCATGGCCGTCAAGCGTGTCAGACTGCCGGGTGGCCCGCTGCAGCCATGCGGGGGCCTGCTCCTCGTCCAGCGTGAACCGCCCGGCACCACCCGCCGTCCGTGTGGCGGGCCCGTTCACTGTTCCCGGCGGCGCCACATCACGCCCAGTGTCCTTGACCGCTTCGGATACGGCGTTCAGGGTGCCCGCGTACGGCTGCTGCAGCAGCCCAGCGATCCAGTCCAGGACATCACGGGCCTTCTCCAGCTCCTGCCCGTCACCGCACGCAGAGCACAGCAGGTCGCCCGGCCCACCGGGTACGGCCGGGTCGCCGCACATGACGCACGGCGCCATCCCCGCCTCGCCGTCATTAGCCGGGCGGATGCTTGCTGCGGCCTGCTGCTCGGTGTCGCCGGGCCTCATCAGTAGCCTCCGCTGGCGTCGAGGACGTCGGACAGGGCGACCACAACGTCACGCGCCCCGATCTTGCCGAAGTGGGAGAAGATCGCCTCCGCTGCCTGCTCTGACGTTGAGGCACCGAAGTCGATCACGGGCGGCGCGTCGCCTGTGCCGGTGGCCTCCGATTTTTTGGCTGCGCTCCGCGCAGTGGCGGCTACCTGGTCGGGGTTGATCGAGGTCATGGGCTGCCTCCCGTGTCCGTTGCTGCCGAGTCTCTAGTTAAGCTAGTTAGACGTAATAGATCTATTTTAACGCATGGGGGTGACGTTTCCGGGCCGGGCGGCCCCCAGCGATGAAGTCGCCTGGGAGGGCGGGACGGCGTGTCCCGGCCGCTGGCGCCAGCTCGAGCTCCTCGGCGCGCCGTGCCTGCAGCCCGTCGGCTCAGGTGCGCGCCTCCTCGGGGGTGGCTGGTGCTGGCGCCAGCTCGGGCTGGTTGCTGTGCCTGCGCCGCGGCACCCGCGGGCTGGCTGGGGGAGTCCTGCGCGGTGGCTGCTCCTCGCTCAGTCCCGCCGGGCCCGTGCGGGCGGGCTCGAGGGGGCATGGCGGGCTCCCCTCAAGCCAGCTTTCCCAGGGTGGCGCGCGGCGGGTGAAGCCGCGCTAGCCGCACGGGCCGGGCACATGGCCCAGGCCGGCGCGGCCGTGCGCCCCC
>OBLT010001367.1_pt1 | contig 15652 bp, 13 predicted proteins | sample 1518721 | NCBI WGS metagenome assembly OBLT01 (sample SAMEA3539307, study PRJEB22396) | soil metagenome | biome: tundra; feature: field; material: soil | place: USA | collected 2010-05 | depth 0.15 m | reverse complement strand
GGCGTGGGTGGTGGCGCCCAGGCCGGCAGCGGCGGCGGCGCGGGTGCGACGGGCGGGGCCGGTGGCCAGACCGCACTCGGCTGCCGGGCCGGCGAGGGGCGTTGCAGTGCTAGCAACCCGCAGGTCTGCACGACGGGCGGCGTCTGGCAGGCCACCTCCGCGTGTCCGAACGAGAAGCCCGTGTGCCGCGTCGGCGCCTGCGTCACGCGGAAGTTTCTCGCCCTCGGCACGCAGCACACTTGCGTGGTCGGCGAGGCCGGGCAGGTCGCCTGTTGGGGGATCGGCGTGGCCATCGGCGCCGCCGGGACCAACCCCCGCGACGGGGGCACCGGCATGCCGACCCTCGATCTCGGCACGGGGGCCACGGCCCTCACGCTCGCGGCCTCGAGCAACTCGACCTGCGCGCTGCTCGCCTCGGTCGGCAAGGTCAAGTGCTGGGGTATGAGCCCGCTCGGCGAGCTCGGCCAAGGCGACATGAACACGCGCGGCGACGACCCGGGTGAGCTGGGCGACAACCTGCCGCCCGTCGACCTCGGAACCGGCGCCGTGGTGGTCGGCATCTCGGGCCGTTTTGCCCACTTCTGCGTGTTGCTCGGAGACGGCCGCGTGAAATGCTGGGGCGACAACTCGAACGGAGAGCTCGGCCTCACCGATTTCGCCAACCGCGGCGACTCGGCCAACGAAATGGGTGACCGCCTGCCGGCCGTCGATCTCGGCGCGGGGCACAGCGTGAGGAGCGTCGACGTCGGCGGATTGCACTCGTGCGTGCTGCTCGACGAGGGCAAGGTCAAGTGCTGGGGCGCCCACCAGTACGGCCAGCTCGGACTAGGCACCATCCCGACGAACCGCACCGAGCCCGACCCCATCGGTGACGCCTGGCCGGCCGTCGATCTCGGCACGGGCCGAACGGCCCGGGTCATCGCGGGCGGCGAGGAGCACACCTGCGCGCTGCTCGACGGCGGCGACGTCAAATGCTGGGGGCACAACGAATACGGTCAGCTCGGGCAGGGCGACACGAAGGACCGGGGCGGCGCGCCCACCGACCTCGGCGACAACCTACCCCCAGTCAACCTCGGCACGGGCCGCAGAGCGGTCGCGCTCACGGCCGGCGGCGGAAACACCTGCGTCCTTCTCGACAATGGTCAGGCCAAGTGCTGGGGGTTCAACAATCACGGCCAGCTCGGCCTCGGCGACACGCAGGCGCGCGGCGACGGACCAGGCGAGATGGGCGACAACCTGCCCGCCATCGACCTCGGGACGGGACGGACTGCGGTGGCTATCGTCCCGGGAGGCGGCCACACCTGCGCGGTCCTCGACGACGGGACCGTGAAGTGCTGGGGCAGCAACAGCGCCGGCCAGCTCGGGCTGTCCATCGCCGTGGGCGGCAGCCAGCGCGGCACCGCATCCGGACAGATGGGCGACAACCTGCCGACCGTCGACATCGGCTTCTGAGATCCAGCGCAGCACAAACACGGCCTTCCTCGGCAGTGGCCGCGACGTTTCAGCTTTTTCGGATCGCTCCGACGAGGCGCGGGATCTCGCTGACCAGATAGAACGGAACCGACAGCAGCGTGAATGATCTAGGCGTGCCGATGGGCAGGGCTGTGAGCGGCGTGGCGAGGGTAGCTTGTTCCAGAGAGGCGCGGTTGATAGCGTCTCCGTCATGAGACTCCGTCACCGAGCCAACCACAAGGCAAGCCAAGCGACATCCATTTCCTCTAAGGACGACGGAACTGTCGTGCGCCCGTTTCGCATGGGAGACTACGATGCAGTCTTCGCACTGTGGCGGCGCTGCGAGGGCGTCGGGCTGGGCGCGTCCGACACGCGGGCTGCCATCGCCGCCTATTTGCGGCGAAACCCGGGTCTGAGTTTCGTCGCCCATGGGAAGGGGCGGCTGGTGGGCACGGTCTTGTGCGGCCACGACGGTAGGCGCGGCTACCTTCACCATCTGGCGGTGTCAAAACGTTACCGTCGAGCAGGCTTGGGCCGACGACTCGTGGATATCTGCCTGGAGAGACTGCGCAGGATCGACATCCACAAGTGCAACATCTTTGTCTTCGCCGACAACCTCGAAGGAATGACATTCTGGACACGCACGGGTTGGACACCGCGACCCGACTTGACCCTGTTGCAAGTCGATCTGTCGGGCGCCTGCTCGCGTAAGCATTCCTGCTAGCCGAGCAAGCCTGGCCACTGGTTCTCCCCAGCGCCTGCCCAACGCCGCGCTTTCGATCTTGAAGGCGCGCGACACCACGACTGGAAGCGATCACCTTGAACGGCGCCTTATGCCGAGCACGGCATAAGGCGCCGTTCCGCGCGATCGTTTCCACGAAAAAGGCTGGCGTCCGTCGCATCACCAGCCACGGCGCCCGCCATACCGCCGGCAGCAGCTACACCGTCATGGGCGCCGGCCAGAAGGTCATCGGGACGCTGCTCGGGCACAGCGACAGTGCTTCAACCGAGCGCTACACCCACATCGCCCCAAGCGCGACGACGGCGATGGTCGAGGCCCGGTGGCAGCGGCTGTGTGGGACGAGCGCCGGATGAACAGTTCCCAAACCGCCCTGCCGTTAAGGTTGGTCGAGCTACCGCTTGGGTCACACAGGCTTTTTCCGTTGGGCTGAAAGCCATTGGGCTCGTTTTCGTGGTGCAGCTATGCGAAGATCGCCGCATTCTGAACATGTCTCTGCCGTCGGGGAGCCTCCCTCTTTCCCCTCCCAGACAACGAGATTCAGCCCTCCGTCAACTCGGAACCCCCCAGCTTGCACTGGTGCGTACTGCCCCACTCGGCATACGCGGCATTGGTCAGGAGGACCGCCACCAAACAGCTCACCGAGCGTCTCATCGATCCGAGAGATGACCTTGTCCATGGCTTGCAACCGTTTGCCGGGCTCCCTGACAATCATGTGGTCCAAGAGACGGTTCACGGCTTCCAACTCAGGTTTGCCAAAGTTGGCTACAAGATTTGCGTTCCCCAAGCGGAAATCCTCACGTTGGAAATAGTGCCGCCCTCCAGCCATGCAAGCGTAGATGACCTTTCCGAGCGAATAGACGTCGAAGTTGGGCGGCGGATTCTCGATTTGTCCACTTTCAGCCTCAGGGGGACCATACCAGCGAGCACGTACCACTTCGTCGGTCGAGGTGAGCTCCGTTGCATCCGCGATGTGCGCTATTCCAAAGTCCCCAAGGATGGCGTGGTCGAGAGTGCGCAGGAGGATGTTTCTTGGCTTTACGTCCCGGTGAATGATTCCGTTCGTGTGTGCCGCGAGCAGACCGCTTGCCACGTCACGGGCAATGCGCAGCGCTCGCCATGCATCACCAGCGAAGGCTTGTAGCGCTCTGTCAAGGGAGCCGAGCAGCATGTACTCCGTGACCAACCATGGTTTCTCTGCCTCTAGGTCAAAATCCAGGACCTTGAGTACGCACGGATGATCGATTCTCTGCATGGACTGCAACTCGTGCGAAAAACGATCAAGGGCCTTGCGTGCCTTCCTGAGATCCCTGATTTTCTCCCGGTCGAGGACCTTCAGGGCTCCGACCTGTTCAGTTCGCTCGTTTACTGCGCGGTAGGCAACCCCTTGACCTCCCTCGCCGAGGGTCTCATGGCGTCGCCATTGTCCCCACAGATCGTCCTTTCCGGGCGGCGGATTCGGTCGTGCTTGCTCGTTCGTGGCACCACTCTCCTCCTCAAGAACCTGGGCTACCGACTCCAGATCGCGCAGAATAGGATCTCGCATGTTGTGGCGCCAAACCGGGCCAACGTTTTCCTTCAAGAAGAGTAGCGTTTCTTTCAATTCGTGCACGCGTTCAGGACGAATGGCTTCACTCAAATCCGATGAGAGATTTTCGCCGTCGAGGTAGGCCCGGCACAAGCTCATGACTCGGCGGACAAAAACTGTCGGATCTTCCTCGTACTCTTCCGGCTCTTCGCTCGGCACTTGCCTGACGAGATCGCGTGCGAATATGGCAAGTTCCTTTATACGACTAGGGGATAGTGCCATTGCTTGGGTACCATAGCAGTCACGGCGCCCGCCACGCAATCGGTCGCAGCTTCTACGCCGCTACGCAGTGATGGGCGCCGGCCAGAAGGTCATCGGCACCCTGCTCGGGCACAGCGATAGCGCATCCACCGAGCGCTACACCCACATCGCCCCGAGCGCGACGACGGCGATGGTCGAGGCACGATGGCTGCGGCTGGGTGGTGGGGAGGGTGGGCGATAGGCCGCCATTTTGGATCGCAGTCCGAAAATGGCAGGACCGTGCAACAATGGATTGGATGGCGCACGAATTCCCTTGTCTCTACTGCGGTGACCGAGAAAGGCCAAGAACTGCTGAACATGTCCTTCAGAAGGGATTTGATGCTGAGATGACCCTTCCGGACGACGTGTGCACTGTGTGCAACACAGCTGTGTTCTCCCCGCTGGACGGTGACTTGATTCGTTACGTTCGTACGATTGCCTATTGCGACCACCCCGACGTGAAGTCGACTCAAACCTTCCTCCAGGAAGGGCACCCGTTGGTCTTTCAGGATGGCGTTTGGATCAGTGTGAGGGTTGAAAAGAGTACCCGTTGGGTGATCCTACCGCAGATAGTCTTCCTAGGTGGAGGACGCCTGCAGCTATCCCTGGACACATCGGCTGGAAAGGATGCGGCCTTGGCGCTCTTGGCCAACATGCAGAGAGAGCTGGCACAGCCCTCGACGCTGAATCCTTTGAAGAGAAGCATCATAGACAACCTGCCGGCGGAGAGCATGGTGGTCCAACCAGCCCTTATTCGGAGCGCTCCACGAAAGTACTGCATTAGGGCGCACACTCGTGAAGCAGCGGACCAAGTCGCTGCTGACGTAGCAACCGGAAGACTATTAGCCAACTTGACAGCCTTAAGCGCGGCGGATGACCGGACATGCGAGCGCCCCGGCGTGCTGGCCACGCTCTCTGTGAATTTTGACCACATTGAGCGGGCCGTGGCAAAAGTGGCGCTGAATTGGGTATGCAAGATCGCAGGACCCGTGATTGCGAGGAGTCCTGCCTTCGATAGGCTCCGTGTTTTCGCGTTGTTGCCGATCCTCGACGGAAAGAACGGGTTTGTCGTGTGGTACGACCGCGCCGAGACCGATAAGACTAGCGTTCTCTCGAAGCTCGCGGTCGAAGGGCGCCACTCGCTCGCACTTCTCAGTGCCGGAGATACTCCGTGCGTTTTTCTCGCTCTGTATGGCCGGCCCTTCATGTTGGTCCAGCTCACGTACGGACCGGCGCCTGGCGTGCTGCCACAGAATCCAGCTGTCGTTGCTCTATTCGACTATCGGAACAAGACGCACGAGATTGTCTCTGCTGCCGATGCGCCGCTGGCCTTCATTCGGCGGTTCTCCATGCGCCCCAAGCGCGGCCGGGGGCCGGGGAAAGCAGGCTAGACGAAATGTACCCAGCGGTCCCACATCGCCCCGAGCGCGACAACAGCGATGGTCGAGGCCCGGTGGCTGCGGCTGTGTGGTGGCGAGGGTGGGCGGTGAGGCGATGGGTGTGCGGGGGCGCAATCAATCGGTTCAGGACAGCGAGCTGTCTAGCTTCCAGTCGCTAAAAAGCCAGCCAAACTGCCGTGCGCTGGCGGTGGTCCGGCTCTTTGGGTTATGAAGCAACGCCGACCGCAAGCTCGTGGCGAGATCGCCGGTTGGTGGAAGACACTCAGCCCATGTTACGCCTAGCCCGTCGGCCGTATCTGGCGTCTGAGCATCATTGGGTTTCCAGGCATACAATTCAAACGCTCGAAGTCTAAGGAGCCGAACAACCTCCTCATGCGTGTCCGACAGCTTGGCCAGGAAAGACGGAAGGATACAGATGTTCGCAAGGTTGGTGTAACAGCGGGGGTCCGACGACCTCTGCCATAGGTGGCAGAATTGAACATCGCAGCAGGCGTTTCGGCCGATGCCGTTCGACCATAAGAAAGTATCCGTGGGGCCGGTGTTGTCGTCGAGCATCGCCGGGAGGCCATCGGATGCCGTTGTTTCTTGGCCTCGCTCTGAACTTGCTTTCCCCCGGACGATACGGAAGACCGCGCTGCCCGAGCATTGCTGCACCGTCGACGGATGGCTGAAGATCGCCAGGCTCGCGACCGCCTGTGGGATGCTCCCATATCGCGACGCCTTGAGAAGACGCTCAAGCTCTGACCGCCCATCCAGGCGAGGGTCCTTGACGTCGGCGCGTGATTGCATCTGCGGCTAGATCTACTCACCAATTCTACAGCCGACGCCCAACGCGATGCTGGGTATAGTTGGCCACCCAACCCGCAAGAGTTGGCCATTGCTTGGCATCGACCCTCACGCTGTCGAGGACTTCGACGCCCGAGAAAAGCTGCGGAAGTAGTTCCTGCGAGATGAGCTTCCCCATCTCCTGTTTCGCCTGGTCGAGACTCCGGTGAGTCGTCTTTGCGTCGCGTTCCATGTCTTCCCGTCCAATACGGTCGAGGACGAAGGCCGTGACATCCAAGCCGTTGGGATCTTGAGCGAAGTAGGCGTTGATCGCTTGACGGATTCCTTCCTTGGTAGGTCTCACGCTTCCTCCTTGCGCTTGCTGGGCCGCGATCTACGAGCGTCCATGATGGTACCAGCATTTCGCGCATGCTGTCCCCTTGTCGCCAGCCTGTGGGAATTCAGGGACCTGATTCAGGGACCTCGTTTCACCATTCTTAGAATCCATTGCGATTGCGAGTAGTTAAGTGGTGGAGGCGCCGGGTACTGCCCCCGGGTCCGAGAGGTCTCTGTTCCAGCTACTACGTGCGTGTTCGGCGATTTGAGTCTCGCGTTCGGGTTGGCCCACCGACAGGGCGTCCCGCTCGCCAGCCCTCCCTGTTTCTCGCGGCCGCGCCGGAAGACGCTGCCCGGCCGCAAAGCCCACTAAATGGCCACTTCGCTAGGTCGTAGGCAGTCCCTAGAGTCGTGGTCCGGTCCGCTGTTTAGGCGGCCAGAGCGAATGAGTTATCATTCGCGTTTCTTTTTTGCCCGTTTTTACGAGGCCTCGGGCGCCTCGGCACGCAACCAGAACTTCGCTTACTCCCGTCGAAACTGTTTCGCCCCCTTAATTTGTTGTGTTCGGCCAGTATAGCCGGCGCCGTCGCCATAGGCCATGGATCCCGTCCGCCGGATGGCGCCAGAAAGAGGCACCTTTCCACCGCGAATGCATGCACCCAACCCGAAAGCCGAAGGGTGGTCGTGGTCGTGGACGGCTCACCGTGGCCGACCGTGGCCGAGGTAACTACCGGCATTCGGTGTTACGCTCGACCGCCATGTTCATCGTCCTTGTGGCCGCGGCGCCCTCGCTTGCGCTTCTCACCTATTTCTACCTACGCGACCGCTATGAACGCGAACCCATCGGCCACGTCGTCGCGGCATATCTGCTCGGCATGTTCGCCTTGACGGCAGCGCAGGGCACGACTTTCATGATCTCGGATTGGGTTTCGTCCGACTGGCTGCACCCGGGCGGCGAACCGGCGCGGCTGTTCGATGCCTTCGTCCTCGCCGGCATCGTCGAGGAGCTGGCCAAGTGGGTCGTGCTGGTGGCGGCGGTCTATTCCTGGCGCGAATTCGACGAGCCGATGGATGGCCTGCTCTACGGCGTGGCCATCGCGCTCGGCTTTGCCACGCTGGAAAATTTCCTCTTTCTATCGAGCCGCGGCCTGGCCATCGCCTGGCAGCGGGCGATCTTTGCCGTGCCCGCCCACGCACTCTTCGGCGGCTGCATGGGCTTCTACGTTGGCCGCGCGAAATTCGCGCCGACCGACGGCACACGAGCGCGGCGATTCTGGCTCTCTCTGGTCTTTTCCTTCGCCGTGCCCGTGGGATTCCATGGCGCGTACGATTTCGCGCTTCTGCACGGTCTTGGTTGGAAGGTGTGGACGGCGGTGACTCTGCTTTCCCTGACTTTCTGGGTCTTCGTGCTTCGCCGGGTGAAGCGCGCGCAGAAGGCTTCGCCCTACCGGCCGAAGACCATGATGCCCTCCGACTTCAAGGCCCTCCGGCGCGGCCAATAGTGCTAAGATCGCCGCCATGTTGCGGCGAAATGTACAGTCTGTGTTTGGTGCGGGGCTCGTCTTCGCGCTCGCTCTCGGCGGCGCGGCTTGCGCCAAGAAGTCCGCACCAGCTCCTGCTGGCAGCCCGGAATTCGACCAGAAATGGTCCGAGCTCGCGCAAGCCGGCATCGAGGTTTCCTATATCGAGGACGATCGCGGCGAGGGGCTGATGGGCAATGTCCGTCGCGCTTCCCGGGTCAAGGCCGATCCGCCAGCGGTGGCTCCGGCAGAGGCGAACGCGGCCGGTGGGTTGCCCGATCAGCCTCCGGGCGAACAAGTGCAGAAGATCATTCGCGGCAACTTGATGGCGGTTCGCGGCTGCTTCATGAGCATGGCCCGCACCGGCCAGGCGCGCTCGGGCAAGGCCATCGTCAGCTTCACCATCGGGGCCGACGGGCGTCCCGCTGGTCTGCGCGTGGACGCGCCGTCGTTCGCGGACACGCCGCTACCCGGCTGCGTGACCGCCCAGGTTTCCCACTGGGAATTCCCGAAATCGCAAAAAGGTGGCGGCCAAGTGAGCTACCCATTCGTTTTTGTGGGTAGCTGAGGCGCGTGGGGAGCCCACGCTTCGCTGGCTTTGCCGGCGGCGCACCATCGCGGGAGGGTTTGGGAACCCTTCCAGGGTTCCCATCAGAATCGTCAGCTACCCATTCGTCTTCGTGGGTAGCTAGTCTCGCCCTACTTTGTCCCTGCGGTGCGGTCTTCCAGGTAGAAGACGGTGATGGCCAGGCAGTGGAAGGCCTCGTCCGAGGACTGGGTTACGATGGTGTCCACCACTTGGCACTGGGGATGCTCGCGGATCCACAGCGTCACCTTCTCGCCCAGGTTCTCGCGTTCCTGGGCCATGGTGGCGGAGAAGATCTTCACTCCGTTGAAGCGTGCCGTCGTGTGCGTCTGACTTTGGGCCATCGGTTTGGTTCTTCCTCTCCGGACTTCCTAGTCGAACTGCTCATCGGGATAAAAGCCCAACCCTCCACCTTGCTCGCGCGGTGCCGGAGCGCCCCGCGTTTGCCCTGACCGACCAGTCATCCCATGCGGTATAGCAGCCCTATCACCCTTTTCACAATCCCTACCACTTGAAAAGGTTCAGGGCAACACCGCGGCGTGCGGCACATCATGCCGTCGTGAGGCCTAGGTCCTGGCGCAGGTCGAGGTAGTCGAGCGACAGGGCAAAGGCCAGCAGGTCGTCGAGGGCGGCCGGGCCATCTTCCTCGACCACGGCGCGACCAACGCGCAAGAGATCCCCGGATATGAGCAGAGCGAGTCGGGTCGCCACGCGGGCCAGTCCTCGGCCCCAGACGCTGAGGTTCAGATTGTCGTACTTCCGTTTGATGGCGAGCGCGGCCTCTAGAATGCGGGCCTGCGCGGTGGTATCCAGCTCGGCGATGGTCTTGGCGGCAGCGAGGGCCGCTGCGCCTTTCACCGGCCCTGCGGCATTGGCCAGGGCCAGCGCCGCGACGAAATAGGGGCGCATTTGTCCGCCCGAGCGTGCGGATCCCGCGAGGCGGCCAGGAGCGCAGAGGGCCATGGCGCGGCTGAGTCGAAACCCGAGCTCGACTGTGTCCTCGGTTTCGAGCAGAAGCGGGCCGCACAGGAGCGCGGGCGGACGAAGGTCGGCCAGCCGCGCATCCCCACCCAGGACCGGCGCGCTGATGACGGTTTCGGGCACAGGGGTTTGGAAAAGGCCGCACACGTAGTGCAAGACGTCCCGGAATGCCGTGGGTTGCGCGGTGACTGGCAAGGGCGAGTCGGTTTCGAGCAGTCCCAGCTCGTCGCGCGTGAAGGGTTTGAGCACCGAGGTTTCGACCAATAGGGCTGCGAGCTGTTCGAGGTCGCTTTCGTCGGGGCGGTAGCCAGCTCGGGCGAGAAGGTTGGCCGGCAATGGCCAAGAAATCTTGCGCAGGGTCCGGGGGCACCCTTCTTCGGCCACCTTGCGCGCCGACGGGTCGGCGATGCCGCGCAGAACGATGGCCGCCGCGGTCACATCCACCGCGTCTTTTGGGCCTTGACTCTGAAACAGGGCGAGCAGCCGGGCGGCGGGCGTGCCGTCGTGGGGATGGAGATGCCATTCCGACGCCAGCGCGTGGGCGGTTTCTCGCCAGCGCGCGGGATCCTCCGAGTTCAGCTCGAGCGACTTGCGCACGCTATCGAGGTGCCTCGGCGCCAAGCGCGCGGCGGTGTCGTAGGCGATACGGGCCGAGTTGCGATCGGCGAGCTCGTTTTCGTAGAGCGCGCCAAGCCCGAGCCAGATGCGCTGGCGCAGGGGGTCGGCACGTTCGCCGAGAGCGGAAACCAATTTGCGCAAGAAGCGTTCGGCCCCGCGTGGATCGGGTTCGGGCAGTCGGCCATAGGCTTCGAGGAGCAAGGCCACGGTGTCCGCCTGCTCGGGCTCGAGGGTCAGGCTCTGTTCGAGGTGGCGGCGAGCGGTCCGCGCGTCGTCCTCGGTGGCGGCCAAGCGCCCGAGCATGGCATGGGCCTCTGCCAGATCGGGATCGAGGGCTAGGGCGTGGTGCAGGCGATCGCGGGCATCGCTGGCCTTGCTCGGGCCATTTGCCACGAACCCGGCCCAACCGAGGTAGGCGTGGTACAGCGCCTGGTCGGGCCGCGCGGTGACCGCTCCTTCGAACTTCACCAGCGCCTCGTCGAAGCGTTCGGCCTGGAAGAGCTGCATGGCTTCGCCGAAAGCCAGTTCCGCGCCCAGTGGATCGACGCCCGCGCTGCGAGTGGTGACCAGGTGCCGGTCGTAGTCTGTGCGCTCGGCCGGGGCGCATAAGACCCGGCCGGCCTGCGTGATGGCTGTGCGCACGGCATCCAGCCTGGCTCGATCCGCAGGGGCCAGGTCGGCGGCTGCCGCTTCTTCGTCGGAGAAACTGGCCAGCTTCGCGATCACGGCCTGGTCGATTTGGCTGGTCGGCGTCTGCGCCGTGACGCCGAGAATCTCGTAGTGCGACTTGCCGTGAATCATCAGGTACTCGTGCAGCAGGCGCTGGCGCAGATCCGAGGCCGGCGACACGATGGCATGCGCTCCCGTACGGCGCTCGGACTTGGTCGAGTAGCCGATGTCGAGTGCGCCCGAGTTCGATTCCTCGGCCGTGCGCGCGTAGCCGGGCCCGGACAGCGGCACGACATCGCCTTTGCGAATCTCGGTAAAACTCACGTTCGCCGGATTGTCGACGATGGCCTCGAAGCGCTTGTTCAGCTCGGCCCCCAACTTTTCGAGGGAGTACGAAGATTCGAGCGTGGTCGACGAGGACTCGGCCTCCTCCATGGGTTCGCCAAGCGCGGCCAGTCCGGTTTCGAGCAGCGCCTCGACTTCCGCCATGACCACGTGCGCGTCCTCGCGCAAGGACAGGGCGCCGATGGTCGGGGCGTCGGCGACGACGTTCGAAATGTCGCCACCGAAGGTCTCCTCGAACTCGGCCCTATAGCGGTCGAAGCGCTGCGTGAGCTGCACCGGACAGGCGCCGCTTTGATCGAAGCGGCCGACCAGGGTCTCGGGCGTGGCGCTGCGATAGAGGCCGAGAAAGATCGATTTCGCGACGTCGAGATCGTGCTCGATGACCCGTTCGCCGAAGGTGTCGCCTGGCGTGAAGGAGTAGCTGCCTTCGTCCCAACGCAGACAATCCACGATGCGCTTGCGCGCCTGGGCGGCCAGGCACTGCAAGACCTCCTCGGGCGTAAGCCAGCCAAGCTCGATGATCACCGCCCCCATCTTGTGGCCGCGCTTCTTGGTTTCGGCGAGCAGGAAGGCGAGCTGTCCCTCGTCGATGATGCCCTTGGCGCAAAGGAGCGTTCCCAGCGCCTCTTGGCGCAGATTGGAATCGGCCGCGACCACACGCCCGCCGCGAACGTAGAGATCCTTGCGAACCTTGCCGTGCGCGAGGCTGAGCGTGCCCGTGGCGGAAGTTTCGGCTAGGTCGAAGATCAAGCACGGCACGTGCATTTGTGCGAGCGATCCCGCGCCGATGGGATTGCCGGCCGAGGGGGGCATCGCGGCGACTTCCATCGCCGGAATGCTCGATGGAGGCGGACGTTCTGCGGCTGGTGGTGGCGGTTCGAGGCCTGCCAAGTCGAGGGCGATATCGCGTTTTTCGGTGGGCCGGAATTCCGCCGTCGGATCGGGCATCTTGTCTTCGGGTCGATGATGGGGCTGAGGCTTCGGCCCGCCGGTGCTTTCTTGCACCGGCAGCGGCTGGCCGAGACAGGTCAGTATCGTCCGGACCAGGTCGTCGGGTTGCAGGGGTTTGGGCAGAAAGCAAGCCCGCACCTCTTCGCCAAGGCTACTGGCCAGGGTTGGATCCTTGTAGATCCCTGAGGTCACGATGATGGGGACCTCTTGGCCGAACGGGGCTTCGCGAATCGATCGGCAGAGGGAGAAACCGTCCATCGCCGGCATGTACAAATCGGTGATGATGAGATCCGGGCGCTCTGACACGAACACGGCCAAACCCTGTTGTCCGCTGGCGGCCTGAACCACACGGGGCTCAATGCCGGCCAGGCGGGTATCGCTGCAGATCAGACGTTCCATCGCCTTGCGTGCGATGGGATCGTCTTCAACAAGGAGGATCGTCTTTGCCATTACACCGCTGGCGCTCTGCCCATCGTCTGGCGTTCGCAGCCGCGACCGTCACGGAGGCGGTGAGTAGCCATCACGCCCATTCTACTTGCGGGTCGGGACGGGCGCCACGCTCGCCTGCGAACCTTCGAGCGCGGCGAGCGGATCAGAGGATGCGGCGGGCAAGGCGGCCTTGGCCTCGGGCATGGGTGCAAGGCCCATCTTGGCCTTCAACTCGGCCAGGGCGTTGTCCTGGCTGACAGGGCTAGATTCCAGGGCCTTGAACTTCTGTTGCAGGGTATCCCCGGTCAGCTCGTTGCCAAGCTCGGTGTTCGCGTCGGCCTCGGCCTCGATCTGATCCACCTTCTGCGACATGCGCTCAAAGGTGTCGAAGGCGCCTGTGTCGGAAAGCCCGCTCATGGTGCCCTGAATGGTCTTCTGGGCCTCGGCCCGCTTTTGGCGGGCGATGAGGATGTTCTTCTTGCGCTTGGCCTCTTCGATCTTGTCGTTGAGCGCGCGCAGCTGATCCTTGAGCTTGTCGACCGCGTCCTTCTGCAGTTGCGCCTGCTTGCCGAATTCGGCGAACTGGCTGTCGTGCTCGGCCTTGCGCTTGAGCGCTTCCTTGGCCAGGCCGTCGTCTTTCGCGCCCACCGCCAGCATGGCCTTGCGCTCCCATTCCCGGGCCAGGTCGCCCTGCTCGTCGTGCTGCTTTTCCAGACGTTTCTGGTCCGCAATCGAAACCGCGACCTGCTTCTTGGCCTCGACCAGCTGGTTTTGCATGTCGAGGACGACCTGATTGAGCATCTTCTCAGGGTCTTCGGCCTTGGAGATGGCGTCGTTGATGTTGGACTTGAACAGGGTGCCGATGCGCGAAAAAATTCCCATGACGGTTTTCCTCTGGTGAAGCTAGGCTGCGGTCCGGAACTTCGACAGCACAGGGTACAGCTTGCTGACTGCCATGCCCATGTCATCGATCACAGCCTGAAATTCGTTGAGATCCATGTTTTCGAGCTCAAGCGCGCTGCCCATCACGATGGCGTTGCCTTCGATGCCGAAAGCGCAGTGGAAGAGCTCGGTGGTGTTGAGGCGCAGTAGGGTTTCGAAGAGGGCTTCGCGTTTCGCGGTCGGCACTTCCATCATCTTGAGTCGGAACACGACGACGGGGCCAGCCAGGGAAACCAGCAGGTTCTCGATGCCATTGAAATGGAGACGCCAGATGTCCCCGCCCAGATCGTCGTGACCGACGCCCATCTTCAGAAGATACGACTCGATGTCCTCACGCGTTTTCATGCGAAGAATAGCCTTTCCTTTGGCATTCCGACCAAGCCTGCATCCTACGATGGTCTTCGAGCCTAGACGATTCCCGCGCGCTCCACAAACGCGTTTGCCGAGTTCCGTTAACACGGCGCGAAGTATGGCGGCAAGCGTTGGCGAGCGCTCAGGATCTGTGCGCGCGGTGACTCGAAAGTGCGTTGGCACTCACGTTCGTGCTGGATTTCGTTGTAACCTACGTCCGCTATCGTGAATATGACCTTCCCACCGGGCTCGACAGGACAGATTGGTTCTTTGCAGGATGTGCTTGCACTAGTTGAAGGAAGTCTGTTCATGTGGTACCCGAGAACGCCATATGTCTTCTGATCCAAGCAGTTTGCCGCGCCACGTCGCTATAATCATGGATGGGAATGGCCGCTGGGCGCAGCTGCGCGGATTGCCCCGCATCGAGGGCCACCGCCGGGGCGCGGTGGCGGTGCGCGAGGTCGTGCGAGCGGCCCGCGAAATCGGGGTGCGCGCGCTGACCCTATACGCGTTCTCCGCGCAAAACTGGCTGCGGCCGCCCGACGAAGTGGCCATGCTGATGCAGCTCCTGCGCGACTACGTCATCGACGAACGACCCGAAATCATGGACAACGACATTCGCCTCATCACGATTGGCAATGTCGATCGGCTGCCGAGCTATGTGCGTGAGCCTTTGGAGGCTCTCAAGCAGGACTCGGCCAACAATCGCAAAATGACCCTGTGCCTGGCGCTGTCGTATGGCGGCCGTGAGTCGATTGTAGCGACCACGCGCTTGCTGTGCGACATGGTGAAAGCGGGTGCCCTCAATTCCGAGGACATCGACGAAGAACGCTTCCAGGCCGCGATGCAGACCCACGGACTGCCGCAGCTCGATTTGATGATTCGCACCTCTGGCGAAGAGCGGCTTTCCAACTTCCTTTTGTGGGAATCCGCCTATGCTGAACTCTACTTCACCGAAACCTTCTGGCCGGACTTCGGCCGGGCTGAATTCATACGCGCGCTCGATTCCTACCGCGGACGCGAGCGCAGGTTCGGACGAACGCACGAGCAGCTACGCAAGATTGGCTAAATTCCACAACCGCTCGGAGTCGGGTCGGTGAAGGCTGAGCGGAAGAATCTGCTCGTCCGGGTGGCCACCGCCGCGGTGGGGCTGCCGGTCATCGGTGTTTTCGTGTTCTGGCGGGATTCGCGCGGCTTCATCGCGCTCTGCCTTCTCGCCGCGCTCCTGTCTCTCGTGGAATACACCGGGCTGACCATGCCGGGGCGTCCCTGGGCCGAACGCGCGGGCATTGTGCTGCTTGGCTGTGGGCTCTTCCTTGGTCTCACCTTGCGACCGGAGCTGGGCCTGACTTGGATCCTCGCCTCGGTGATGGCAAGCGGGCTTCTGCTCCTGCCGCGAGCGACGGATTTGCCCGCAGCTTGGACGCGTCTGGCGTCGGCGGGCTTTGGCGTTTTCTATCTCGGCGGCCTTCTCGCTGCGCTGCCCCTCCTGCATGCCCGCATGGGATCGGAGTGGGTTGCGCTCGCCATCGCGGTCACTTTTGGCAACGACACCGGCGCGTATTTCACTGGCCGCGCCCTGGGACGCCACAAACTGGCGCCGACCATTTCGCCGAGCAAGACCATCGAGGGCGCGGTGGGCGGCCTAGCGGCCAGCTTGGCCGTTGTCTTTGCCGCGCGCGCGCTGTTCATGCCCACGCTCAGCCTGCTTGATTGCGTGATGATTGGTCTGCCGTCCGC
>OBLT010001364.1_pt1 | contig 15659 bp, 10 predicted proteins | sample 1518721 | NCBI WGS metagenome assembly OBLT01 (sample SAMEA3539307, study PRJEB22396) | soil metagenome | biome: tundra; feature: field; material: soil | place: USA | collected 2010-05 | depth 0.15 m | reverse complement strand
CTTGATTCGAGTCAGTTTGTCGACGCCTGGCGCCGGCACCGTGTCGGGAACTCTGACTCTCTCCTCCAATGACGGAACGCAGCCAACCGCGCGTGTGCCGCTGACCGCGAAGAGCTCCGCGAGTCCAACGCCGAGCATTCAAGTGCTCGCCGACACTTTGGATTTCGGCGACGTGGCTGTTTCAACCTTGGTGGACCTGGGCATTGCCATATCGAATGGCGGGCTCGCGCCGCTCACGGTCAAATCCCTGTCGGGCTCCACCACGGCGTTCACCTTTACAGCGCCCGCCCTGCCATTCACAGTCGCGGCGGCCGATCGGCAGTTACTGACGATTCACTTCAAGCCACCTAGCGCCGGGGTGCAGACAACGGCCCTCACGATCGCGACTGACGATCCCACGCATCCGGTCACCACCCTCAGTTTGCGGGGCAACGGAACAACTCCCGCCGCGAGCGTCGCTCCACAGATCGGCACGGGCGGAATCGTCAGCGCGGCGAGCTTTCAAGCGCCCCTGGTGCGGGGAGCGTTGGCCACGATCTTCGGCTCCAACTTAGCGGCCGGAATCGCTCAGGCGGACACGTTGCCTCTGCCGGTGACTCTCGGCGGTGCCCAAGTCACTGTAGGCGGGGTTCCGGCTCCCCTGTTCTATGTGTCGCCGGGGCAGATCAACTTTCAGGTGCCTTTCGAGGCCCCGCTCACGGGCAGCGTGCAGGTAGTGGCGACCCGCGATGGTACGCCCAGCACCGCGCAAACCGTCACCATGGCCGAGTATGCGCCCGGTGTGTTCACCTATGCGCGAAACGCTACGACTCTTGACCCGATCATCGTGCACCTCAATAACACGCTGGTAACACCTTCCAGTCCGGCGGCCGCGAACGAAGTTCTGGTCATCTACGCAACCGGCGCCGGCACTTTCGATCATCCGCCCGCCACGGGCGCCGCTTCGCCCGGTTCGCCGGTGGCATCGGCGAGGGTGACTCCCACGGTGACAGTGGGCGGCGTGCCCGCCCAAGTGCAGTTTGCGGGGCTGACTCCCGGGCTCGTGGGGCTGCTGCAGATCAACATCAAATTGCCCACGAGTTTGCCGGCCACAGCTACGCTCCCCCTGGCGGTGCAATTCGGTAGTGCCTCAAGCCCAAGCGTGAACCTGAACGTCGTAGGGCAACCGGCCCCAGCGACTGGTAATCTCACCCTTACGTTTTCGCCTAACCCGGTGTCCCAGGGGACCGACGGCAAGTGGACCTACACTCTGACGCTTCGGGAGACAGCCGGTGTGGGAGTGACACTTACCAAGATGATAATCGGCGGAAACGACGATTCGTCGAGCATCGCCTCCTTCTTCAACGGCACGCATGTGGGGGCGAACGGGGCACTCGCCTCTGGGATTATCACTAGTAACCTCACACCACCGGTCGATCGGGTGTTTCAGTTCACCGGCGACGATGACGCCGGTCATAAGGGGCTCACGTGGTCTGGGAGCGTGCGGCTCAACGGGCCGGCCACTTCGACCGGAGTCAGCGCGGTATCCGGGGGCAATGAGCGATGAACAACGGCGGCCGGCCTTCGACCGGTTGACAGACGACGAAAAACGACCGTCTGCGGAACGCACGTGCCGTGTCCTACTCGTTACGCAGTGCATCCGCGGGCGCAATCCGAGTGGCACGCCGGACGGGCACGAAACTCGCCACCAGAATCACCAGCGTCAGGATCGACAGAACACCCGAAAAGGTCAGCGGGTCGAACGCTCCCGAACCGTACGTGAGATCGGGCATATCGGGCGCTACCAGCATCTTCGCCAGCAGTCCCGAGATTCCCAGCGCTCCGGCCAGGCCGGCCACGGCGCCCAGCAACACCAGACGCAGTGTCTGTCCCATGACCATTCGGATCACGTCCCCAACCTGTGCCCCCAGCGATACCCGGATGGCGATTTCGCGGGTCCTCTGCGTCACCAGTTGCGACACCACGCCGAAGACTCCCAGGGCTGCCAGGAGCAGCGCCAGCGCTCCGAGCATGAATGCCGTCACAGCCGGCGCCGCGCTCGTTCTCGAAGCCGCCCGTCCCATGTGCCAGAAACGGAGCGCGATCCGCCCAGCCGACAGAGGCCACTCCCGGAATCGCCGCTATGCGGTCGACGGCGTGGCGCACAAGCTCCGTCTGAGCGGCCGCGGTCGGCGCCAGCGTCTGCGAAGTGATGCCCACCACCAGAATGTGCCGCAAGTCGAAACCAGGGTCGATGGCACTGGACCGCCACGCTCCGCGGAACAAGAGTCCGGCGCCGGCCAATAGCATGAGGCACGCCGCCACTTGGGCACCGATCAGGAAATTACGCTTGTGCCGGCCGCCTGCCGGACCGAATGACGACTGCTGCAGCGAAAGGCTGACGTCCGAAAGGCTGGCCTTGATTGCCGGCCACAGCCCGATAGCCACACCCGTGAACAGCGAAATTGCAGCCGTGAAAGCAAATACCCGCCAATCCGGCGTGACGTCAAAAAAGACGCCCAGTGCGCCAATCGAGATACGTTCCACCAGCCCTGAGATCCCCACCCGGATCCACTCGCAAGCCCAAAGAGAGAGAAGCAGGCCGGCCGCGCCACCCACCAGGCCCAACAGCAGACTTTCGGTGCACAGTTGACGCACCAGGTGGAGGCGGCCGGCACCCAGGGCACGGCGCACCGCGAACTCCCGTTCCCGAGCCGCATGCCGGGCAAAGAGGAGGTTCACCAGGTTGATGGAGCCGATCAGCAGAATGAGACCCACCGCGACCATCAGGATCCCGCACACCGCCCCGAACACTTCGAACTCCCCGCCGTCGGTCTGGAAGAAGGTCGCTGGCCGCGCAGAGAGATTGGCCGGCTTTCCCTCAACCAGGGGCCAGGAACTCGCGAGAACCTCCATCTCGGCGGATGCCTGTGCCACCGGAACTGCGGGCCTGCGGCGCGCCAGCACCTGCCACTGCCGGGCGATTTCGTCATGCACCCAATCCACGCCAGGCAGGACTTCGGTTTGGACGGCTGAAGGAATCCACAGGTCGGGCATCCGCGGCGGCGCCCCCGTACCGGCGAACTTGTCCGGCGCAATCCCAATGATGTGCAGGGTGGCGCCTCGCACCTGGATGGACTTGGTGAGGACTAGCGGATCGGCTTCCAGCTTCTTCGTCCAGAAATCATGGCTGACTATCGCGACCGCGCGGTCATCCGGCAGGAAGCCACGCCCCAGCGCAGGCGAAATGCCCAGTGCACTGAAATAGTTGCTCGAAACCAGGCGTGCGCGGAGCACCTCAGACTCCCGCGCCTCGGGCAGTCGGGCTGCGAGCATCTGCGGCTCCGATGAAGCGATCACGTCCGAGAAGGAGTGGGCCTGCTGCCGGATCTGCTCGTACTGCCAATATGCGAACAGTTCGGTACGTTGCCCGTTCCGGCTACCCGAGATGCGCACCAGTTGCTCGGGCGCACGGGCGGCGATGGGCTTCAGAGCCACCGCACTGTACAGGGTAAAGACGATGGTGTTGATGCCAATGCCGAGGGCCAGGGTGAAGACTGCAATCGCGGAGAAGCCCGGCGAGCGGGACAAGATGCGGAGTGCGTAACGCAAATCCATGGGACGCGGGAATGCACTTCAAGGGCCTTACGTAGGACAGGCATCCTTGCCTGTCTTTTCATGGCTGCACAACAGGTCGGCGAAGAGCCAGGGAAGGATGCCTGTCCACTTCTGGGAAAGAAGAGACAGGCAAGGGATGCCTGTCCACCGGAACACCAGCGATTCAGGCGGTGGCGGTGGCGGTGGCTACGCGCGGCTTGACGGTGTCTTTGCGCATCCCGTCGGCCCATCGCTGCAGCATGGAATCGTGGCGCACCGCGGGCGCCGCCTGAAGCGTCCGAGCCTGGGTTCGGAACTCATACTTGTCGATGCTGCAAACCGATTTCCGGCCAAGACTGCGGAGTACGCGCCCAAAAACGATGAATCTCATCGGGCAGGTATCGTCCAGCAGAACGGGCCAACTGATCGAAAGCTCGATGAAGGCGCCGGGCCTCAAGTCCCGGTCGATGGAGAAAGCCACGCCACCGCTACCGATATTGACGCTTTGCCCGGTGCCTGCTCCGACCAGGATGCCTTCCTCCAGCAACTTGTACCGAAGCTCACGGTGAATCGGGAACCGAAATTTCTTCCGCCGATCTAATCTCTTTTCCATTTGTTCTGTTGCCATTTGCTTTAGTCCTCAGCGAGTTGCTACTTAGAATAGAGCACCTTCCTAGCCAAATACTAAATTGCTTGACATCAATAGTTTACGATCCATCAAACAGGCAATTGTCAACATTGTAGGCAACTTTCTTCACGCCTTGCTGTAAACTGCGTGGACACAGGTGCAAGTTGTGAGAACCTCCCCGGTTGTGAGATATCCTGGTTCTAGTTTCCAAGCGGTTCACGCGACCCAGGGAGGATCCGATGCCCAAATGCCCTCACGTGAAGAAGATTCAGGACGTCAAACCGAGCGCTGCCGGTTGTGAAGACTGTCTCAGGATCGGTGACGACTGGGTCCATCTCCGTCTCTGCCTCACCTGTGGCCATGTAGGATGCTGCGATTCCTCCAAGAACAAGCACGCGACCAGGCATTTCCACGCCACCCAGCACCCCATCGTTCGGTCCTGGGAGCCCGGGGAGGATTGGATGTGGTGTTACGTGGACGAAGTCGTCCTCTGATTTCGACCGGCACGTGAGAGAAACAGCTATGGCCGATCCCTTCATACAACGTGACGTGGCGTTCCCCAAGCTCGACGCGGCGCAAATCGCCCGCCTCCTGCCGTTCGGCAAGGCTCGTAGCGCCGCGGCGGGTGAAGTGCTCTTCGACCAGGGAGACTCCGCCCGGGGGGTCTTCGTTTTGATCGAAGGCACCGTCGAGATCGTGGATCCGACCCGCGAGGGTGAAATCATCGTGACGGTCCATGAGGCCGGCGAGTTCACCGGGGAGGTGGACGTGCTCTCGGGGCGCCGCAGCCTGGTCCGCGGCCGCGCCCGCACCGCCGCAAAGCTTCTTGAGATCGACCCGCGCGACCTTCGCCGCATCATCCAGACGGATGCCGAGCTCAGCGAAATCTTCCTGCGCGCGTTCCTGCTGCGCCGTACCCACCTGATCGCCCACACCTCGGGCGACGTCCTCCTGGTGGGCTCCAGCCATTCGGCCGACACTCTGCGCCTGAAGGGCTTTCTGACGCGCAATGGCCATCCCCACGCGTACATCGACGTGGACCGCGACCCGGGTGTCCAGGAGACCCTCGATCACTTCGAGATCCGTCTGGGGGACATCCCCGTCCTGATCTGCTGCGGCCAACGCGTCCTGCGGAACCCCAGCAATGCCGAAGCGGCCGACTGCCTCGGATTCAACGTTCCGATCGAGGCGGGGACGGTTTACGACCTGATCGTCGTGGGCGCTGGGCCGGCGGGGCTGGCCGCGGCGGTCTACGCGGCGTCGGAGGGGCTGGCTGTCCTGGTGCTGGAGGCCAACGCCCCGGGCGGTCAAGCGGGATCGAGTTCCCGGATCGAGAACTACCTCGGGTTCCCGACCGGCATTTCCGGCCAGGATCTGGCGGGCCGCGCTTTTATCCAGGCGGAGAAGTTCGGTGCCAATGTGGCCATCGCGCAGGTTGCCACGGGCCTGAACTGCGCGCGCAAGCCATTTACCGTGGAATGTGCGGGCGGCGGGTTGGTTCAGGGCCGCACCGTCCTCGTGGCGACGGGAGCCCAATACCGGAAGCTGCCCGTGCCGAATCTCGCGCAGTTCGAAGGCAACGGCGTTTACTACGGAGCGACCCAGGTCGAGGCCCAACTATGCTCGGGTGAAGAGATCGTGGTGGTGGGCGGAGGCAATTCCGCCGGACAGGCGGCGGTCTTTCTCTCCGGGCGGGTGAAGCACGTCCACATGCTGGTTCGCTCGGCGGGACTGGCGGACAGTATGTCGCGATACCTGATTCGACGCATTGAGGACAGCCCCACGATCACCCTCCGAACGCATACGCAGATCGTGGCGCTGGAGGGCACCGGGAGTCTGGAACGCCTCACTTGGAGCAATAGCGAGACCGGCGCGACGGAAATTCGCGAGATCCGTCATTTGTTCTCGATGACCGGCGCCAGCCCCAATACGGCATGGCTGCGGGATTGCCTTCTCCTGGATGAGAAGCGATTCGTCAAAACCGGCGCGGATCTCAGCCCCGAAGAAGTCGCGTCGGCTCATTGGCCCTTGCGCCGCGCGCCCTATCTCTTCGAAACGAGCTGGCCCGGGATCTTCGCTGTGGGGGATGTCCGGTCGAGCAGCGTGAAGCGGGTGGCATCGGCCGTGGGGGAAGGGTCGGTCGCGGTTCAGCTCATTCATAAAGTATTGGCGGAATGAAGAGGTAGGGCAGGCGGTGCCGCCTGCCTCGCCCGCTGGCGGGCGGGGTTTTCTCCGCCACACCTTAATTCCGGTTTCGAAGTTTTTCGTTGTAGTATATTGAATCCAAGGGGCCTAAAGAAGACCACCAGTATGACCGTCATTGGCGAGACGTTGCGCCGCGAAAGGTTGAGGCGCAATCTTGAATTGGACGAGATCTCTCGCGAACTCAAGATTTCACCCAAATTCCTGGAAGCCATTGAAGACGAGCGATTCGACAAGCTGCCGCGAGGTGTGTTTGCCAAGAGCTTCGTGCGCCAATACGCGCGCCTGCTGGGACTCGATGAGGAGGAGCTTGCCGGCGAGGTGCAGCGCGCCGTGGAGCCTCCCCACGCGGGTCCGCATTTCGCCGCGCAGGCGCCCCAGCCGGCCCCTTCCGAGATTCGCGTGCCCCGGGTAGAAGCATGGGAAAACGTGGCGGATAGCCGCCTCTCGCGCTCGTCGTCCCTACCGGCGCTGGCGATGGTTGTGTTAGCGATGCTGCTCTGCTCCGGCGTTTATGCGTTGTGGCAGCGGACGCGCCGCACGGTTCCGCCGCGCGAAGAGGGCGCTGTCCCGGCGCAGACGGCCCAGGGGCAGCCACCTCGTTTGCCCCACACGGAGCCGGCAGCTTCGCCCGAAACGGCTCAGCCGCAATCTTCCCAGGCGCAGCCCCCCGCTCAAAACAGCCCGGACCGGCCCGCCGTCGAGGGGGCCGTTCCGGGCACGCCGGAACCCAAGCCTGGCGTCTCAACCGCCCCGGGAGCCGTGGCCCTAGCTCCTTCGCCAGTCGCCCCCGGAACCACGCCTCCGCCGGCAACCGTGACACAGGTCCAGTTGCCCGCCTCGAATCCCAACGCGCCGGTGCGGGTGGCCGTGACCGCCGAGGATCTGGTTTGGGTTTCGGCGAAGACCGATGGCAAGGTTTCGTTTTCCGGCACTTTGGCCGCCAATCAGACACGCACGTTCGACGCTAACGACACCGTGACACTACGCTTGGGGAATGCGGGCGGCGTTACCATCAAGCTGAATGGACAACCCGTCGGTGCGGTCGGGCCGAAGGGGCAGGTGCGGACCGTTCAGTTTACTTCCGGTGGCTTCCAAATCGTGGCGGTGCCCAAGCCCCCTTTACCCCTCGACGATTTTCGCTGACGCATCATGGCCCGCTGCCGCCTGCGCTCCAGCAGGAGCAGTTCGTTCCTCCGCCGCTTCTTGACGCCCTCGTCCACCTTGTGCCAGAACTTACGGAAATAGCTGACAGCCGAGAGCAGCGCGAATACGATCACGCCCCACATCATGATCTTACCCGGCACCAGCAGCGACGGATGACGCACGCTCAGCAACAGGCAGGAGATCGCCACCACCTGCGAAAACATCTTGGTCTTGCCCAGGTCGCTGGCCTGGATCGTATAGCCCTCCGCCGCCGCGATGCTGCGCAATCCGGAAACGGCAAATTCCCGCCCGATGACGAGGACCGCCATCCACCCCGGCAGGACGCGCACCTGCACCAGCGAGATCAATGCGGCCGAAACCAGCAGCTTATCGGCAATCGGATCGAGCAGGGTTCCGATGGTGGTAACCTGCCGCCAGCGCCGCGCCAGGTAGCCGTCCAGCAGGTCGGTGCCCGCGGCCGTCAGAAAAATCGCCAGCCCTAACCACTCGTTGGTGACCTGCAGAGACCCCAGCCGGACGCCGACATTCTCCTGCACCAGGGCCGCCACCAGCAGCGGCACGAAGAAGATCCGGAGAATGGTCAGCGAATTCGGGAGATTCATCGCCCAAACCAACTATAATGCGCCGCGAGGTCCGCCAACAACTGCCCCTCCCGCTTATACTGATATTTCGCCCATGCTCGTATCCCGACGCCATTTCTTTTTCGGCAGCTTGGCTCTGCCCGTTTTCGGCGCGAAGAAGCCCACCGCCGAGCGGCCCAATCTTCTTCTGATCCTGGTGGACAACCTGCCTTCCTGGTTTCTGGGCGTGTCCGGCAACCGGGAATTCCACACACCCAACCTCGACCGGCTGGCCCAGACCGGCACCAGATTCTTCAACCATACCGTGTGCACGCCCGCTCCCGCGCTGAGCCGCGCCACCCTGATGACTGGCCGAACGCCGATGCAATTGGGCGACTCGGAAACCCCTTCGGCCGGCGATGACTCGCTCGAAAAGATCGTCGCGGGACTGGGATACGTGACGAGTACCGCCGATTCCGGGGCCGCCGGCCAGTTCCTCGACCAACAGGCCGCCGGCAAGCCCTTCTTCCTGACCGTCGGCTGCCCCAGCCTGCGCGCGCCCTACGAGGGCGTCGCACAGAAATATCGCGACCTCTACGCCAAGACGAAATTCGACTCCCTCAACGCGCAACGAATTCCCGCCGCCAATGCTCGCAGCGGAAAGGAGATGTTCGCGGACCTCGCCGGGAACCTGCGCAGGGTGGCCGCTGCCGTCACCTCGTTCGACGACGAGGTGGGGGCGATGCTCGCCAGGCTCTCCCAGCGCCGGCTGGTGGATAACACCCTGATCGTCTTCACCTCCACCTGCGGGGCCCTCGCGGGACGTCATGGCCTGTGGGATTCCGGCCAGGCGTCCGACCCGGTGAACATGTACGAAGAGGCCGTCGCCACTCCCATGATCTGGAGTTGGCCCGGCCACATGCCGGCCGAAGCGGTGCGCCCGGAGATGGTCGGCACCTACGACTTTCTGCCCACCATCTGCGATCTGCTGGGCGCCCCCGTGCCCAACCGCAACCTGTGCGGCCGCAGTTATCTTCTGGTGGCCACCGGAAAGCCGTTGCCCAAGAAACAGCCCTGGCGGACTACCGTTTTCAGCCACTACCAACAGACGGACATGGCCCGCGTGGAGCGCTATAAGCTGGTGGTGCGGGACCAAGGCAAGGGTCCTGGCGAACTTTATGACCTGGTTGCCGATCCGGGCGAAAAGGTCAACCAATACGAGAATCCCCAGTTCCTGACGGTCCGGAACCCCATGGCCGACCACCTGACGACGTGGCGGATCCGGTATTCCTGAAAAGGGAAACGTCCCGTCTGTCCCCGTATTTCGTACCCGTATTTCCGGGGTATAGTCGCTTGGCGAATGACTACTTCTCGTTCACTGCAGCCTGGCGTATTCCGCCTTGGCCTGCTTGACGATCGGAATGTCGGGATCGGCGTCCTTCCAAAGGGCGAGGAAATCCTCGTAGGCGGGCTTTGCCTTGGCCGTATCCCCCGACAAAACCAGCGATCTGGCGAACTGCAACCGCGCCACTGCGCCAACGGGATCGCTAAAAACAATCCCGCGGTGATCGAGAATTTTCTGGAACTCCGCGGCGGCTTCCGCGCCCTGGCGTGCGGCCCTGTAGGCTTCACCACGCGCATAGATCGGATAGAGACCGCCGAAGAACCCGACAGCGGTGCTGCCTGGGAAACCCAGCTCATAGGCAGCGGCGGCGCGCAGCAGTTCGATGGCGTTTCGAGCGTCGCCACGATTCAGCGCCAAAACTGCGCGTAGCGCCGGCAGGTAACTGGATCGCACTGACGTATCCTCTGGGAACCGCCTTTCGAGATCGCTCGCGAGCTCTTGAGCGCGGGAAGAATCACCGGAGAGGGCTAGGGCAAAAGCAGCGCCATATTCCACGTCCCGGCCCTTGGAGAGATCGAGTGACGCCTTGGCGTACCGCTTTGCCTCGGGGACATTCCCGAAAAAAGCTTCCCGCAGTGCCGATCCCGCTTCGTATAGCGCCGCCCTCTCCGGCGCCGGCTCGCGAGCCAGATCCGCCGCGTGCTGTGACTTGATGCGCGCCTGTTGCAGATGACCGGAATATGCCAGGACGAACGCCTCGTGGTTCGAGAACGAGTCTTCGGCTTCCGTTTTTCCCCGGACTTGGGCAACGTCCCGTTCCATTTCCGCCTGGTCGCCCCTCACGAAGGCGATGTCGTATCGCAAAAGCACGAGGTCGGAGCTGTCGATCTTGCGCTCAAAGGCTCGCTGAAGAGTATCGTCCGCTTCCCCAAGGCGCCTCAGTGCAGCATAGGCGTAGGCGAGATTCCCATACGGAGGGGCATTTTCGGGATCGATCGCAATCGCCTTCCTGGCTTCTTCAACCGTTTTCTCGAACTGGCCGAAGGTCGGGTAAATGCTGCCCGACAGGATTCCGGGGGCAACGCCCTCGCGGGGATACGTTTGCGCCCACAATTCAAAAGTCTGTTGCGCTTTTTCCAGATTTCCGGTCACCTGTGAATAGTAGGTGGCCTCGATAAAGAACTTCTCTGCGTCGCTGGCCCGGTCGCGCAACTGATACGCCTTCGTGTTGTTCTCGGCGGCGAGGACAGACTCTCCGAGATCGCCGTATGTGCGCCCTAGGAATGCGTAGGCCGTCGCGAACTTGGGGTCGATCTGAATGGCGCGCTGTACATGGAGAACGGAGGCGGCCATGCTCGTGGAGAAGGCAACCTTGCGGCCCAAGCTGTATGCTTTCAACGCATCGAGTGATGATGTAGTAGCTTCGGCGAGCGGAGTCGAGTGCTTCTCGACCATCGCGAGCGATTCGCCGACCCGAGTTCTGAACCTACTGGCAATCTGACTTAGTGCATTGAGAACGTCCTCCTTTTTTGCCGCCTGCACCTGCTCTACGTCAAGGACATCTCCAGTGCGGCAGTTCTTTGCCCTCAGCCCCAATACGTACTGGCTTCCGAGGCGCTCAATTGAGCCATCCAGCACAGCGGCGCCTGCGAGCCGCTCGCAGACTTCGCGTGCGGTTTCCGGATTCAACGGCGCATCAGCCGGCCGCCCCATGAAGCGCAGCGTCTGCTGAATACGATCGTCAGAGACGAGGCTGAGGAAAGGCGACTGTTCCAGTTGGACCGTTAACCCCTGGCGAAGCGTCCCGTCAAATACCGGGTCGCCCGTCGTGTTGCGGAAATCGGCGAGGACGATGGTGTCCTTGTCCGTGAGTCTTGGCGTGCGGTGGAAGTAGAAGTACCCGGTGACGAACAGAACCAGGGCCACGGCGGCAGCAGGAATCAGCTTGCCCGATGAGACATTGTAGCGCCGGCGGTCTTGCCGCCGGTACGAATCACCGGCAATCACCGGCGGCAAGACCGCCGGCGCTACCTTCAGCCGTTGGAGATCGGTGCGAATTTCCGAAGCGTGCTGGTAGCGCAGGTCGCGATCGTGCTCCAGGCATTTCGATAGGATGCGCTCCAGTTCCGGGGGCACATCGGCGCTCAGCCGGACCCCAGCCACGAGACGCGTGCCGGTAGCCATTTCATAGAGAACCAGCCCGAAGGAGAACAGGTCGGTCCGCGCATCCAACGGCTTTCCAAGCGCCTGCTCCGGCGACATATACCCGGGCGTGCCCATTGCCATGCCAGTGCCTGTGACGGTCTCCTCAGCGTCTTCCCGCAGGGCCAACCGAGCCAGGCCGAAGTCGAGAATCTTGGCGTGTCCCCGGCGCGTCACAAAAATGTTCGCGGGCTTGATATCCCGATGGATGATCCCTGCGGTGTGAGCAGCATCCAGCGCATCGGCGATCTCAATTCCGAGGGTTAAGAGTGTTTCCATCTCAAGGCGGCGCCCGGCGATCGATTCCTTCAGCGTGGCGCCCTCCAGACACTCCATGCCAATGAAGGAGCGGCCCCCCTCTTCGCCGATGTCATAAATCGTGCAGATGTTGGAGTGATTCAAAGCGGAAGCAGCCCGCGCCTCCCGCTGGAACCGGCTGAGTACCTGCGGATCTCCAGCGACTTCGTCGGGCAGAAACTTGAGAGCCACCGGCCGATGCAGACGGATGTCCTCAGCCTTGTACACGACACCCATTCCCCCGCTCCCTAACCTCTCGACGATGCGGTAATGGGAAATGGTCCGGCCGATCAGGGGATCGGTGCGTTCTTGCGCGTTGTCACTCTGACGGCGAGCCAGGGCCTTCGCGGCGACTTCCAGAGCCGGTTTCTCCAGGAACCTGTCTGCCTGCTCCTCCGACGTCAGCAGGGACCGGACTTCGCGCTCCAATGTCTCGTCGCCCGCGCACACGTTCCGCAGATACGCGTCGCGGTCTTCGGGCGCACGGTCCAGCACCGACTGCAGTACGTCGTCAACTTGTTTCCAGCGTTCGGAGTCCATCGGTGGTCCCGCCAGCCAGTTCGCGGTAGAGCCAGAGTTTAGCCGCCCTCCAGTCCCGCTTCACGGTAATAGTCGATACTTTGAGCACCTCGGCAGTCTCTTCCACGCTGAGTCCGCCAAAGAAACGCATTTCGACAACTTGCACCTTGCGTGGATCGATCCGTCCCAACTCGTTCATGGCGTCGTCGAGCGCCACGAGGTCTGCGTCCTTATCGCTGCCCACCTCGGCTGCCTCTTCCAGGGATATGTGCTGCAGTCCGCCGCCACGTTTCAGGTTGTGGCGCCGCGCATGCTCCACCAGAATGCGCCGCATTAACTGGGCCGAAACCGCGAAGAAATGGGCGCGATCCTGCCACTGCATGCGCTTATAATCCACCAGGCGGGTGTAGGCCTCATTGACCAGGGCGGTGGTTTGGAGGCTGTGGCCGGAGCGCTCACCCTTCATGTATCGCCCAGCCAGGCGGTGGAGCTCGTCGTAGACGATGGGGGTCAGCCTTTCGAGCGCGCCCTGGTCTCCCTCGCTCCAGGCGCGGAGGAGCGCGCTTATATCGTCCATGGCCGCTTCAACGGGCTGTGCCGCCCTCCCTGTCACCCATGAGCCGAATTATACCGCAGCGAGGTCCGCCCAAATTCCAGTGCTGTTGCATGATCCGCTTTCCGAACCGTCTGCGCCTACCTAACCGGAGGGAAATATGAAAACGATCTTGACTTCGATTGCCGCGGGCAGTTTGCTGGCCGCACTTGCATTAGCACAACCACAACCGCGATATACGGTCACCGACCTCGGCACGTTGCGGGGCGGGACGTTTAGCCAGGCGACCGCCCTGAGCAACAATAGCATCGTAAGCGGCCTGTCGACCGTCGCTGACGGCACACAGCACGCCGTCCTCTGGTACCAGGGACGGATCATCGACGTCTCCAAGCCCGGACTTCTGGGGCCGAACAGTGGAGCGTTTGGCATCAACCCATCGGGCCAGGCCGCGGTTCTGGCGGAAAGCCTCGCTAAGGATCCGAAAAACGAGAACTTTTGCGCTTACGGTACCGGCCTTAAGTGTCTACCTTTCTTTTGGCAAGGCGGCATGATGACTCCGCTCCCGTTGCTGGGAGGCAACAACGGCTCCATCGGCAATATCAACAACGGCGGCGAAGTGGTTGGGATTGCTGAGAACGGCAATTCCGACCCGGACTGCCCACCTACGGTATCGCCCAGTGGCACCGGACCTCAAGTTCTCGATTTTGAAGCCGTGGTCTGGGGGCCAAGACAGGGAGAGATCCGGGTACTCCGTCCGCTCCCGCACGACACTGTCGGAGTGGCCCTCTGGATCAATGACCTGGGCGAGGCCGTCGGTGCGTCGGGTACCTGCGCGAACACCGGACTCCCTCCGCTCGCATTTGGGCCACACGCCGTGATCTGGGAGAGAGACGGCACGGCCCATGACCTCGGGAACCTTGGCGGGACGGCAAATATGGGCCTGTCCATTAATAACCAAGGTCAGGTGGTTGGTGCCTCGACCCTGACAGACAAAAGCACGCCAACCGAGTCTCATGCCTTCCTGTGGACCAAGGAGACCGGTAAGATGCGGGACCTCGGCACGCTTTCCGGGGACACTGCGAGCGCCGGCCTGGGGATTAACGACGGAGGCGATGTGGTTGGCGCATCGTTTGACGCGGACGGGAATCCTCGCGCATACCTTTGGCGGAACGGCGTGATGACAGACCTCAACACCCTCATTCCCGCCGACTCTCCCTTGTTTCTGTTGTTTGCATTCGCCATCAATTCCCGCGGGGAAATCGCAGGCTTTGGCGTGACCAGCACCGGCGATGTTCACGGCTTTCTGGCGACCCCGAGCAATGCATTCGTCAGCGAGAGCTTCTCGCCTGAGGCACAAGGCGAGACCAGACGGATGGTTCTCTCCGAAGATGCCCGCAGGCAGCTTCAGCAGAGACTGCCCTTCGGCCGATTCGGAGGACGCCCATGAGTTCGCGATGATCGTCTGGCAGATAGCAATCGCTTGTGTCATGGGGGGCAGGTCGAGGACCTGCCCCTACTTCGGCACCAGAATAAATCGGTCGATCGCGATCCGCGCACTTTTGTCCATCCGCGTGCTGTCCCGCCGGAAAACTACCTCCAGCTCATTGCAGGTGGCCGGAGGCACGTTCGGAGGAACCGCAAACTCCAGCGTCTCCATCACCGCCGTCACGTGCTCCTTCGTCAGGTCCGGCGTGGATCGCACCGGTGCGGTCCCCAAGCTTTGCGATCGCGGGCCGGTATTGTCGTTGGAAAGCGCGAGCAGTTCCAGCGAAACCGTGCCGGGGTAGGTATCCGCATTCCAGAGCCGCACCTGCACCTTGCCGCAGCACCGCAAATCGATCGCTTGATCCAGCTTCTGGTGCGCCTCCATCATGAGCGGCCAATGGTCCGGCGTGTGGAAGGACAGCGCCGCCGGCGTGCCCTTCTGGAGGTACGAATTCGGCGGCGGACGACGATACAGAAACCGGTACATCCAATACTCGCCCTCAAAGGCGATGGTGAGCTCGCGCCTGGTGTCCCGAGAGAGTCCGCCCCCCGTCTCGAGCACGGGCGCCACCAGCATCGGCACCTTCAGCGGCTCGGGCTGCAGGATGACGCCGGGGTAGGTGCCATCGGTAGAGCTCGCGGCCAGTGCCGGGGGGGTAGTCCCCGGAGGCGGTGACGGCTGCCCGCCGGGAGTTCCCAGCGGCTGGCTCGGGCCGGGTTCGCTCGCCCCCACCCCCGCCCCCGCCGACGGTCCTCCTCCGCGGATGACGCGCCCGCGCAGACCTCCGACCGTTAGGCCGGCCGCCAGCAAAATGGTCACGACGAGGCTCAGAATCGAGCGCGGCAGACTCTCCGGACGCCTGCCCGCACCCACGCCGGCGGAGATCGCAAATGCCGTCAGCATCGCGGCGCTCATCGCCAACAGCGCACCGGCCAGCAAGTGCACATGCATCGCGAAGGCGGCCACCGCTGCCTGCGTCGATAGCGCAACGGCCAGCGAGGGCGCCAGTTCTTTCAGGAAGAAGGGGCGCGGCGGGTCGGCCTCGCCGAACATCGGATCGGCGGGCACCCACACGGGAAGCGGCTCTTCGGGCAGATGCGCCAGCCGCCACTCGGAGCACAACA
>OBLT010001362.1_pt1 | contig 15683 bp, 16 predicted proteins | sample 1518721 | NCBI WGS metagenome assembly OBLT01 (sample SAMEA3539307, study PRJEB22396) | soil metagenome | biome: tundra; feature: field; material: soil | place: USA | collected 2010-05 | depth 0.15 m | reverse complement strand
TGCGGATGAGAGGACTCGAACCTCCACAGAGTTACCTCCACACGGACCTGAACCGTGCGCGTCTACCAATTCCGCCACATCCGCGGGCAGCGGGCGACGATATCGCACACACGGCCCCCGGCGGCTGATGGGGGCTCTGGTAGCCTCAGGCGCCCGTCGCGCGCCGCTATCGTCTAGGGGACTAGGACGCCGCCCTCTCACGGCGGAAACCCGGGTTCGAATCCCGGTAGCGGTATTCATCCAGGCCAGCAACGGCGGGCGATTCCGCCGAATCTCCTGGGTGCGCCACAGTCCGCGCCACAGTCGGGCCGGCGAGATATGCCGTCAGGCGGTCCGCCGCGTCGCGCTCAGAGCCGGGAATTACGTGGCCGTAGCGGTTCAGAGTAGTCCTGATATCGCTGTGCCCAGCCCAGGTGCTGACCTGCTTGAGATCGAGGCCGGACGCGATGAAAAACGAGACTGCGCAATGTCTCGCCTCGTGCAGCGTGATCGGGTCAACGCCCGCAGCCTTCCAGGCCTTCATAGCCCGCGCGCGCACGGTCGAAGGGAAGAACGGATCGCGCGACGTCCGCCCGAATACCAAGTCGTCCCCGTCGCGGCGGCTGCGCCGTTTCAATTCGCGCAACTCGCGATGGACTGGAAACGCCATCGGCACGGCACGCACGCCGGCCTTCGACTTCGCCGCGATCTCGCCTGCGTACATGTCCCAGCCCCGCTCAACACGGATCACGCCACCGTCGAAGTCGATGTCGACCCAGCGGAGTGCCAGCAGCTCGCCTCTGCGCAGGCCGGCGAACATCGCGACGGTCCAGAGCGCCCTCTCATCGTCTGGGAGTGCTTCGAGGAGCTTGCGGGCGTTCTCCGGCGACTCAATCCTGTCTCGCTGTCCACGGACGGCTGGCAACTCCAAGCCGCGTGTCGGATCGATCAGGACCTCGTCGCGGCGAACCGCGCGACGGAAGAGCACGCGGAGCGGGTCGAGCACGTTGTGGATCGTCGATGGTGCGAGTCCGCGCCGGCGTAGCCCCTCGACGAGGTCCTGAATGTCAGCCCGGTGCACCTCGTCAAGTCGGCGCGAGCCCAGCGTGGGGAGGACGTAGGAGCGCAGTGTTTGGGAATAGGCGCGTGTGGCGGACGGCTTGTACGGCTTACCCGAGCGGTCCAGGATTGATCCGTCGTCCATACCAGCCATCAGGGTCTGGGCGGCCTCCCGGACGGTCGTCCGGACAGGACGCTGCAGGATGCCGCGGCGTGCCTGCGCTTGGGTGTCGGCCCGCCACAGCTTGGCCTCCGTGATCGTTCGGGCCGTGCGCCATATCTGCCGACCCGAAACAGCGTCGAATACCTGCGCCTGGTAGCTCGGCCGGCAATTGCACCCAGCGCCAGCGCGGGAAGCACACGAACGCTGATGCCGCACGCGGATTCCGGTCCGATCAGCCATGGGGGTAGCAAGGCTACTCACCGACGGGGTCGCGCCGCCTCGGCTTGCTCGGCAGCCCAGCGCTCGAGCTCGCACAGCGGCACGAGGCGGAGCCGTCCACGCCGGATCAGGCGTACATCCGGCTGTACATGTCGTTCGAATGAGTCGATGCTGATCCCCAGACTCGCTGCGGCCTCCTCGCGGGAGAGCGCGACGCGTGGGACGGCCCCGACGAGCGGCGGGATGGTCACCGCGCGTCCAGCTTCCGCGAGCCGTAGACCGCCTGCCGACATGGGCGCGACCGGCATGCGGGCGTCGATCCAACACCAGATACGGCTGGTGTTTGGCAAACACCGTCCCGCGTCGCCGTACCGGCAGCAGTGGGGCGTTGGGTGTAGTGGAGCAGCATCGGCGGATCGTCTAGCCAAACAAGCAAAATAGCATCCTAGTAGCCGGTGCTGCGAGCGTCAAGTGTGCGCGGCATTGGAACCTCTCAGTCCAAGCGCTGGACGTCTTCCTCGGCGCGACCGTAGTCCAGGTCATCGGCGTCGTCCTCGCTATCGCGAAGGGCCTGTTCGATGACCCAGACTCACACTGAGACACCACCTAGATGATTGATTCCACGGTTTTGGGGGCTGTGGGGTAGGGGTTGGGGGCAGCAGGGTCGAAGTCGGCGGTGCTCAATGTCACCGCCAGCCAAGGGGGCCTCGATGCTCGCCGACCTCGACCTGCTGCTCACTGCGGTGTTCGTCACCGCTGACGATCTCCTGCCCGAGAAGGCCAAGAACGCCAAACGAACCGTGACCGATGCGGAGGTCGTGACGCTTGCTGTTGCCCAAGCGATCACGGGCATCGACATCGACCGGAAGTTCTTGGCCGTCGCAGCGCGGAGGCTCGACCACCTGTTCCCGAAGTTGCCTAAACAGTCCGGGTACTGGAAAGCGACGCCACCGGCTGACCGAGACGATCGAGTGGCTGACCGGCGTGTTCGCCGCCGACAGCCCAGGACACACCGACCAAGTGGTGTTGTTGGACTCACGCCGGTTGAGTGCGGCCGCTCGCTCGAGACGGCGCGTTGTTCGCAGCTCGCTGACGCCTGCGGCTCTGGCTGCTGCAAGAGCCACAGTCGCTGGTTCTGGGGCGTGCGCCCGCACCTGCTCGCCGCACCCGACGGCACACCCCGCGCGGCGACCTCGCTCCCGCCGACCATAAAGAACGCGTCGCGCTGCGCCTCTTGCCACTCGGCCTGCGCGGCGGCGACCTCATCGTCTGCGACAACGGCTACGCCGGCAAAGACTTCGAGACCACCGTCACCGAACGCTTCGGCGCGCTGATCCTGCGCCCCGCCCGCAAAACCGAGTCCAACACCGGACCGCACCTCGCCCCGATCCGCCAATGCATCGAATCGATCTTCTGGACCCTCAAGGACCGCCTCGGCCTCGAACGCCACAACGCCCGCACCCTCGACGGCCTGCGCGCCCGCATCACCACCAAACTCCTCGCCCTCGCCGCCGGCGTCTGGCTCAACCACCACCTCGCACGCCTGAGCCGCCAATTCGCAGACCTCGCCCGCTAACCCAACGTGGAATCAACCATCTAGGCCGGAGCCCCTCGCTGAAGCGCAGACCAGCGGGCCTGCGCGAATGTGTACATCTCCAGCCAGAATACGCATTAAGCCTGCGCGAACTTGCGCAAGTATTGCGCGGAGTGGTATATAGTTGCGCGCCGTGACCTACTTTTCCGCTGAATTGGCCAGTCAGCCGGCGGTCTGGCGCCAAGCGCAGGCGCTGGCCGGTGAGCTGCGTTCCAAGCTTCCGGCCGACGGCTCGCGGGTCGGGCTAATCGGGTGTGGCACCTCGCTCTATGTGGCTCAGGCCGTCGCCTGTTACCGGGAGCGCCAGGGGGCCGGCGAGGCAGACGCCTTCGCGGGATCGGAAGTGCCGACCGGCCGGCCTTGGGCGAAAGTGATCGCGCTTTCCCGCTCGGGCACGACCACCGAGATCATCGATGCCGTCCGGGCGCTGCCCGAGGCGATCGATGTGCTGGGCGTCATCGCTGAGTCCGGCTCGCCCTTGGGTGAGCTGGTCACCGCAGAGCTCGACCTTCCCTTTGCAGACGAGAAGTCCGTCGTTCAGACCCGCTTTGCCACTACGGTTCTGTCGCTGCTGCTGGGTGCCTACGGATGGGACGTCGAGGCTTCCGCACGCCGCGCCGAGGCGTTCCTCAGCGAGTCGCTTCCCGACTGGGCTGGCGACGTGAAGCAGTTCGTCTTCCTCGGCCGCGGAGTCGGGGCGGCGCTGGCCAATGAGGCCGCCCTCAAGTTTCGGGAGATCCTTGCGACCTGGAGCGAGGCGTATCCGACGATGGAATACCGCCATGGCCCGATCTCGGCGATCGGCAAGCACAGCCTCGTCTGGATCATGGACGTCGAGGAACCGTCGATCGACGATCAGATCCGTGCTACCGGTGCCCGTCTGATCCGTGGTGAGGGCGACCCGCTCGCTGAGTTGGTTCGCATCCACCACTTCGCCGAGGGTCTGGTCAACCTGCGCGGCATCAATCCGGACCGGCCGCCGAACATCACACGCTCAGTCGTGCTGACAGGGGACTGGTAGCAACAGTGAGCTCGACGGGCGCTCGGGTGCTGGCCCTCGACATCGGCGCGACCAAGCTCGCCGCCGGGGTCGGGACGGCCGATGGCGAGATCACTCGCCAGCTGGGTTCGCCGACGCTCGCCGCCGATGGCGCTGGCACCGTGCTCGAGCGGGCGATCGCCCTGGCCCGGCGCTGCCACGACGAGGAGCTCGCCGCGGGAGGCAAGGTCGACGCCGTTGGCGTCTCGACCATGGGGTTGACCTTCGCCACGCACGTCGAGCTGGCGCCCAACGTCCCCGGATGGGACCGGCTCCGCATTCCCGAGGCCCTCGAATCCGCTTTCTCGGCGCTTCCCGTGGTGATCGGCAACGACGTCCAGGTCGCCGCCCAGGCCGAGATGGCGTGGGGGTCGCTGCGCGACGTTGATGACGGGATCTACCTCAACCTCGGGTCCGGCATCGCCGCCGGCATCATCTCTGGCGGTCGGCTCGTCCGTGGCGGGCACAGCGCCACCGGTGAGGTCGGCTACTCGCTCTTCCGGGGGGTCCCAGAAGAGCGCATGGCCGCCGAGGGGGCCGCGCCGTTCGAGGAGTGGTTCGGTGGCTCCGGCGCAGCCCGCCGCCTCGCCGCCTTGGGTCTCCCCGAGTCGGTGGCGGAGGTCGTCGAACGCCAGCACGAGGACCCCGCGGCGCGAGCGTTCGTCGACGAGCTGTGGACTGGGATCGCGGTGATGGCCGCCAACCTCTGTAGCGCCCTGGACCCGACCGTGCTGTCTGTGGGCGGTGGCTATTTGCGCGCCGACTCAGGGGTCCTCGATTGCATCGCAGAGATCGTCGCCCGCGCCGTCCCATATCCGCCGACGGTCGTTCGTGCCCACTTCGGCGCCGACGCCTCCCTGCGTGGCGCGGCGGCGGCGGCATTCGCCGCTCTGCGAAGGGCGAGATGAACCTCACCGCCACCCCCAACATCGCGCTCGATCGGACCTACGTCGTCGGCCGGGTTGAAGTCGGAGCCGTGCACAAGGTGCGCAAAGCATGCGCGCAGACCGGGGGCAAGGGCGTGAACGTCTCCAGGACGGTGGCCTTGCTAGGTCACCCGACGCTCGTGACCGCCGGTCAGCTCGCGCCGGCGGATGTCCGCACGGCCGAGCCGCAGGTGGAAACCCAACTCCTTGGAAAGGCAGCTGCACGCCCGTGACCATCTTCATCCTCGCGGTCGACCACCGCGATTCGCTGCGCACCTGGCTGGGATCACTCGGCGTGCCCGCTGCCGACACCGATCGCACGGCACGGAGCTTGAAGACGCTCTGCGTGCGCGCGCTCGATCTGGGTCGCGACGAGCTCGACGCCGATGAGATGCCGATGCTGCTGCTCGACGAGGAGTACGGCGTCGACGCGATCACCGAAGCCAAGTCGCTGGCGTTGCAGATCGTCGTCCCGGTTGAGCGCAGCGGTCAGGCGGAGTTTCTGTTTGAGCACGGCGACGACTTTCGCAGAGCGATCGAGGCGGTCGATCCGGACGCCGTCAAGGCGCTCGTGCGTTACAACCCGGCCGGCGACGCTGCGACCAACCGCCGATCCCGCTCGCGGCTCGTGGTCCTGCAGGAGTACCTGCGCGGCAGCGGTCGGCGCTTCATGCTCGAGCTGCTGGTTCCCGCCACCGCTGAGCAGCGAGCCGCGCACGACGGCGACCGCTTCGACGAGGAGATCCGTCCGGCGCTGACCGCGACCGCGATCGAAGAGCTCGCCTCCGAGGGCTTGCGCCCCGACTGGTGGAAGCTCGAGGGCAATCGGGAGCCGGGCGCGGCCGTCGTCGTCGCCACCGCCGCCGCCCAAGCGTGTGACGTCGGATGCCTCGTGCTCGGGCGCGGCCAGGATCGTGACCGGGTCATCCGCTGGGTGCAGACCGCCGCGGCGGTCGAAGGCTTCGTGGGCTTCGCCGTGGGACGGACGCTCTGGACCGACCCGTTCAAGGCCGTCGTGAGCGGTGAGATCGACGAGCGGGAGGCAGCGGGCCGGATCGCCGCCGCCTACCTCGACGTCGCGGCGGCCTATCGACGGGCGCAGCCCGCGACACCTGGGACAGGACAACACCAACAACCAACATTCGACGCACGTCGAGGAGCGGGGACATGAGAACTACAAAGCGGCTAGGGGTTGCGGTCGCGATCGCGATCAGTGCGATCGGGCTTGGCGCCTTGGCCAGCAGCGGCGCCGCCAGCGTCAAAGCGGTGGCAGCCAGCGCATCGATCAAGGGCGAGACGATCAACGTCGACATCGCCTACCCGGCGCCGAAGGTCCTCTTGGCGCAGTTCACCAAGGAGACTGGCGTCAAGGTCAACTGGGACTACGTCCAGTGGGACGACCTGCAGACGAAGATCGCTTCGGCTGCGCAGGCACACAGCTACTTTGCCGATGTGGCCGATGTCGACTGGTCGAAGGTCGGCGAGTACTACGAGACGAAGTGGTTCCTGCCGCTCAACTCGTACTTCCCGCTCTCATCCGTTCAGAGCCAGTATCCACAGGCCTCATCGTTCATCAGAAACGGCAAGCTGCTGGGGATGCCGATGGACTCCTCGATGCTCGTCACGACGGTCAATGAGAAGGACTTCAAGGCGGCCGGGATCACGAAGAATCCAACGACGATCGCTCAGTACGAGGCGGATCTCAAGGCGGTCGCCGCAAAGGGCATCGTCAAGAACCCACTCGACATTCCGTTCGCGGCGGCCGAGGGCCTCTCGACCTACTGGTACGAGATGACCGCTGCATTCGGCGGACAGGTGCTCAGCTCCGACTACAAGCCTGAGTTCACGTCGCCGTCGTCCGCGGGCTACAAGGCCATGACGTGGATGGTCAACGCCTACAAGAGTGGGCTTGTGCCCAAGGCCGCGCTCAGTGAGCAGGACTACCAGGCCTTTGAAACCGACGAGGCTCACAACCTGACGGCGAGCGTCTTCTCGGATTACTCCGGAGACATCGGCACGATCTACGACGTGCCGGCTCAGTCGAAGGTCGTCGGCGATGTCCAGTACATCCCGACTCCGGGGGTGAACGGAACCGGCTCGAATCTTGGCAACCCCGATGGAATCGGGATCCCGGCCCAGGCGAAGTACGTGGCCGCCGCCGTCACGTTCATCCGCTGGATGGAGGAGCCGGCAAACCAGGCTGCGTTTGCCGGGGCCAATGGTCCGGCTGACGTGATCAGCACGTTCCCGCTGCCGTCGAACCGCGGTGGGCTCACCGCTCTGGTGAAGTCCGGCAAGGTTCCTGGTGCCGCGACGATCGCATCGCTGCTCGAGAACCACTCGCGGGCGATCTTCCCCGCCGGGGCGCCGCCGTGGTACGCACAGTTCAGCAACGCGGTGTACACCAACATCCACAGCGCCGCAGCAGGGGCGGAGTCCGTCCCCGCTGCGATCAGCGCGATCGCCTCAACTGTCAAGAGCCTAGGCGGCTGAAACCAGCCGGTGCCGGGGCCGTCCTTGGACGGCCCCGGCCACCCTTGGGGGAATAAGGAAGATTGCGCTACCGATGGGTGCACCACGCCGGCAATCCAGCCGCGCCTCCGTGGGCCGCGACCAGACGATTCGCCGGAGTCGTAGGGAGACCGCGCTGCCATACGCAATGGTGGCGCCGCTGCTTGTCTTCATCGGGGCGCTCGCGCTCTACCCGACGGTCCTGACCGCCTACGGCGCGTTCGTGCACAACGACGCGCTCGAGCCGCCGACGCACTTCACCGGCCTGGGTAACTTCCGGACGGTCTTCAACAATTCCCAGGTCCGCCAGGCCCTGGTGAATACCGGCATCTACGTGGTCTTCGGCGTGGTCATGTCGGTCGCGCTGGGCATCTTCTTCGCGGTGCTGCTGCAGCGCCGTTTCCGCGGTCGCGGGATCGTGCTGGCGCTGATGGTGCTGCCATGGGCGCTGCCCGGGGTGGTCGAGGGCGTGATCTGGTCGTGGATCTATGACCCGACCTTCGGGGTCCTCAACTCGACCCTCAAATCGGTCGGCGTGATCTCGAATTACCAGTTGTGGATCGGGATCCATCAGATCCAGAGCATCTTCTTCATCTCACTCGTCCAGGTGTGGCAGATCACCCCGCTCGCAGCGATCCTCGTACTCGCCTCGTTGCAGGCGATCCCGGGCGAGCTCTACGAGGCGGCAAACGTCGACGGGGCCACGTCCTGGCAGTCGATCAAGCGAATCACGCTCCCGCTGATTCGCCCCGGGATTGCGATCGCCGTGGTCGAGGGGCTGGTGATGTCGCTGAACATCTTCGACCAGGTGTACGTCCTCAACGCCGGCGCGACGACCGCCTCTTCGCTGATGACCCAGACCTACGCGATCACCTTCGAAGACCTGAACTTCGGGCAGGGCTACGCGCTCTCGCTGCTTGCCACCGTCACCACAATCGTGCTGTCGCTGCTCGCCGTGCGCGTGATCTACCGCAAGGTGGAGTTCTGATGCGGCGGCGCAAGTTCGGCTGGCTGCGCGGCGCCGGTATAGGCCTCCTGCTGCTCTGGTCGCTGTTCCCGGTCTACTGGGCGCTCAACACGAGCCTGATGACCAACGCTCAGGCGCAGAGCAGCCCGCCGAGCTTCTTCCCCACCCACTTTGAGTTCAGCAACTACGAGGCGATCTTCGGCTTCGGCCCCTCCAGCGCCTCGACCGCCGGTGGGATCGGCCGGGCCGTCGTCAACTCGTCAATTGAGAGCCTGGGGGCGACGCTGCTGACACTGGTGATCGCTGTGGTCGGCGCGTACGCCTTCGCGCGGCTGCGGTTCCGCTTCCGGGGTCCGCTCTTTTACGTGGTGCTGGCGACCCTGACGCTGCCCGTCTACGCTACGCTGATCCCGCTCTACACGATCCTGACGCACCTCAACCTGGTCAACACTTACGTCGGGATCATCCTCGTCTACACCTCCGGGTTCCTGCCCCTGGCGATGTGGATTATGTACAACATGTTCCAGGCCCTCCCGGCGAGCATCGAGGAGGCCGCGACGATCGACGGCGCCAGCACGCTGCAGATCTTCCGCAAGATCGTGCTGCCGATCGTGCGGCCCGGGATGGCGGCCACGGCGATCATCACGTTTCTGTTCGGCTGGGGCCAGTTCATCTTTCCGTTGGTGCTCGGCAGCACCAACTCGACTGAACCGCTGACCGTTGCGCTCTCCTCGCTGGCCGGTCGGCACGTCGTCCCCTACACGATGATCAACGCTGCGGCGATCGTCGCGATCGCCGTCCCGGCCCTGATCGTCTTCTTCCTGAACCGCTGGATCGTCGATGGCATAGTCGCCGGGAGTGTCAAATGAGTCAGCTTGATGCGCCCCATCGGGACGAGCGGCTGCGCGCCATCGTCGAGTTGGTGGAGTCCTCCGAGCGGCCGGTCACGGTCGAGTGGCTCGCGGAAGAGCTCGCCGTGTCGGCCGCGACCGTCAGGAGGGACACGGTCGTCTTGGAGCGCCAGGGTGTCGTCGCCCGATCGTGGGGCCGTGTCGGTCGCCCAGGCGGCTTCGTCGAGCAGCCGATCGGCCAGCGAGCTTCGCAGCATGCGGCTGAGAAGCGGCGGATCGCCCAGGCGGCCGCCAAGCTGGTGCACGGTGAGGCCCTGGTCCGCCTGACCGGCGGGACGACGACGCTCGCCGTCGCCCGCGCGATCGCCGGCCGGCGCAAGCTGACGGTCGTCACCAACAGCCTGAACGTCGGCATGCAGCTGACCCACCGCAGCAACATCCGGCTGATCCTGAGCGGCGGTGAGGCGCGCACGGCGTCCTTCGAGCTCTCCGGCCCGCTCGCGGAGTCGGCGATCGGAGCGTTCAACCTCGACCTCGCGATCGTCGGTGTCGACGGCGTCGACGTGCGCGCAGGCTGTACGACCTATGACCACGCTGAAGCGAGCACCAACGCCGCGTTGGTTCAGCGTGCCACGCGGACGCTCGTCGTCGCTGACGCCAGCAAGCTCGGCCACGCGGGATTCGCCCGTATCTGCGATGTCTCCGACATCTCGATGATCATCACCGACCGCGCAGCGACCGACGCACAGGTCGCCGAGTTCACCGAGGCGGGCGTGGCGGTGCAGCGTGTCTGATGTTGTCGATCAGTGAGGGAGGGGAACAGTCCGTGAGTACCGGATCAGATACTGGCAGCCGCGATCGTGAGCGTCTTGGCGGCGCTAGGAGCGCTCGCCCTCTCAGCAGTCGTCGGAGCCGCGACGGGCTCGCGGGCAAGCGCCGATCCGACACCGGTGATGGGCTGGAGCAGCTGGAGCTTCCTCCGGCCTGCGGAAGATTAAGAGCCGCGCCGTCATCGAGGTTGACCAGGACGGCATCGATGCCTCGCGGATCCGTGACTCCGCTGACAGCCAGGTCTTCGCTAAGCGCGAGCGCAGTGGCGACGCGATCGTCGGCCTGTTCGACACCGACCAGGCCACCGGCGCCAGAGCCGAGACCCTCTCGACCACGGCCACCGCGGTCGGGCTGCCTGCCGACGCGACCGGATACCGCGTCCAGAACCTGTGGACCGGCGCGCGACAGACGGTCTCGGCCACGCAGACGCTCGCCGTTCAGGTGGCCCCTGAGGGCACGGCGCGGTTGCGGTTCGCCGGGTTTCCGAGCACGGGTCGCGCCGACTTGAGCGCCGAGACCGGCAGCGGCAGCACGCCGCGGAACGGGGCGGGGTCGATCGCAACCGACACCGCCGCGAGCCCGCGGCCAGCGAGAATCTGGGCGAGCAGCCCGCCGAAGGAGTGACCTATCACGGCCGGCTTCTTGGAGAGCGCACCGATCACCTCCGCGAAGTGGTCGGCCACGTCGCCAACGGTCTTGTGGGCGAAGACCTCGGGGTTCGCGTTCGCCTCCTCGACGGTCTGCGGGTCATCGGGCCAGCCCGGCGTGAGCGGGGTGTAGCCCGCTTCCTCGAAGACGTCCGCCCAGCGGTCCCAAGTGCTCGGCAGCAGCCAGAGACCGTGTACGAAGACCACGGGCGTGCGGCCCGTTTCGTTGGCCCGTGTGACCTGCTCGCGCTCGTGATCGGTGAACGTCGGCATCAGGGGGCCAGCGCCACGCGACGCGTGCGATCTCAGCGGCGCGCGCGGGCGCTTACGCGCGCCGACGTGCTCTCGCCGCGCCGCAGCAGCCGACGCCAGTGCGGCGCCGGCGCCGCGTGTGCCGATTCGGCGCGCATACGCAGCAGTTCCTCCAGATCCGCGGTCGGGCGAAACGGATCCGCCACGACGACGCCGGTCTGGATGCCGATCGCCGCCCACGGCTCACCGGCCACCTCGCCAAGGAGGAAATCGTCGTCGGGAAGGCGCGTCGAGTCGAGCTGCGCGAGCCGGGTGAGCGCGCGACGATCGCAGTCGACCGCCCGGCGGAGCGTTATTTGCTGGAAGTCCATGCCTGCAGTGTGGCGGTCACCGGTCATAAGTGCAAATAGCGGTTGCTTGCGGCCAGTGATAAGCTCAGCTTATGCTGGATGTGAAGCAGCTGCGCGTGCTCAAGGAGGTCGCCGAGCAGGGATCGTTCTCGGCCGCGGCCGCTGCGCTGAGCTACAGCCAGCCCGCGATCTCGCAGCAGATCGCCGCGCTCGAGCGTCACGCCGGAGCCAAGCTCGTCGATCGCACGTCCCGTGGGGTTCGCCTGACCGACGCCGGCCGCGCGCTCGTCAGTCACACGGAGGTGATCCTCGCCCGGCTCGCCGACGCCGAGGAGGAGCTCGAGGCGATCCGCGAGCTGCGTGGCGGACAGGTCCGGCTCGCTTCGTTCCCGACCGGCGGCGCCTCGCTGATCCCGGTCGCGACTGCAGCCTTTCGCAGACGCCATCCGGGGGTCGACATCTCGCTCTCGGTTGCGATCATGCCGAGCGCTGTCGAGCGACTGAAGGCCGGCGAGGTCGACGTCGCACTGCTGGTCGAGCCCGGGTTCGGCCCGGCGCCCCGCGACGCACTGCTCGATCGCGTGCATCTGCTCGACGATCCGTTGTTCGCGGTGCTGCCGGCCCGTCATCCGCTCGCCGCCAAGCGCACGCTGCGGCTGATCGATCTCGCGGGGGAGACCTGGATGCATGACGGCTCGCCCTGCTGCGACGCGGCGGTCTTCCTGCGGGCCTGCCACGACGCCGGCTTCGTGCCACGCGTCGCGTTTGAGAACGACGACTACTCGGCGATCCAGGGTTTCATCGCCGCGGGCGTGGGCGTTGCGCTGATCCCGCAACTGGCGCTCCAGGGGGTGCGTGACGACGTCGTCGTGCGCTCGCTCGCCGGGCGCCCTCCGCACCGCCGTGTAGTCGCCGCGACGCTGGCCGGCGGCTTTCGCTCGCAGGCGACCGAGGCGATGGTGGGCATCCTGGCGGAGATCAGCACCGACTACCTCGCCAACAACCAGCCGCCGGTCGCGGCGGCGTCCTGAGCCGCTCGGGCGTGCGGCTGTGAGGCTCTCGCGGCTGCGGCGAGCGCTGCCGCGTCTCGACCGCGCAGCCCGCTAGGCGCTGCCGGCAAGCAGCTGCTTGGCCGTCGGCAGCGCCTCGGAGATCGTCGATCCGCTGCTCTTCGCCTGGCTCTCGATCGAGCTGACGTCGTTCTCGGCGGAGGTGATCGTTGCCGCGTCGAGGCTGTGCCCCTTGACCTTCGAGACGATCGTGTTGAACAGGGCGTCGAGCGACGTGATCGGCGAGACGAGGAGTTTCAGAACTTTGTTCTGCTGCGCGTCCTGGAGCGCGAGCTTGGTTTCGTGGTAGACGAACAAGGCCGCGGCGCCGGCTTCCAGGTAGTTCTTGATCTTGGAGAAGATGCTGCCACTGGTGAACTTGCCGGCCTTGAACGGCACGTAGATGAAGTGATGGAAGGCGCCGAATGCCAGGCCCGCGTGGAAGATGAACTTCGGGACCGCGAGCAGGCTCGCCTCGTGCGTGCGGGCGATCGCCACCGGCCTCGAGGGGCTGCGAGCGCCGGCGAGCGTCGGCGTGAATGCCAGCGCGGCGGCGGCGAGTGCGATTGCGATCAGGCGAGTGCGGTGCATCGGAGGACCTCCAGGGAACGGATCGCGTGTTGAGCGCTGACGCTATCGGATCGCTCTGCGGCCGGGCCGTGGCTTTGCCGTCCGCTCCGCAATAGGCTGCCCCTCGTGCTCGCCTCGATCCCAAGTCCGTCCGCCAACGGCTTCCACCTCGGGCCGCTGTTCATCCACGCCTACGGGCTCGCTTACGTCGTGGCGGTGACCGCGGCGGTGATGCTCACGCGGCGGCGCTGGGAGGCGCTGGGGGGAGATCGCGAACTCGTCTACGACGTCGCGCTGTGGGGCTTTCCGGCCGGCGTCGTCGGCGGCCGCCTGTACTTCCTCGCGACCAGCTGGAACCAGGTTCCACCGCACTGGTGGGGGCCGTTTGCGGTCTGGAAGGGAGGGCTCGGGATCTGGGGCGGAATCGCGCTCGGCACGCTCGTCGGGCTGTGGCGCCTGCGCCGCGCCGGCGCGAACATCCCGCACTTCATGGACGCCGGCGCGCCCGGTCTGCTCGTCGCCCAGGCGATCGGCCGGATCGGCAACTACTTCAACCAGGAGCTGTTCGGCGGTCCGACGAACCTGCCATGGGCCGTGCAGATCGACCTGGCGCATCGCCCGGCCGGCTACCTCCAATACGCGACCTTCCAGCCCACATTCCTCTACGAGTTGCTCTTCAACCTCGCGCTGGCCGGGCTGCTGATCTGGCTCGGGCGCACGGGCAGAATCAGGGCACCTGGGCTGTTCGCGCTCTACGTCACGGGCTACAGCGGCTTTCGCATCTGGGAGGAGACGCTCCGGATCGATCCCTCGCACTACCTGTTCGGCCTGCGGCTGAACCTCTACGTCGCCTCGATCTTCACCTTCGTCGGCCTGGTCTGGTTCGTCTGGCTCCAGCGCCGGGCGCCGGCGAATGATCCTCGCCCAGCCTGACGGCCCGCGCCTCAGCTCGGCGCCGAGACGCGCCGCAGGCCGACGTTGGCGCACTCGAGGCACACCGACTCGGGGATCAGACCGACGCGCATCAGCAGCGCGAAGAGTTGGCAGCCGACGCAGAAGGCCAGGATCGACTCCAGTCCGCTGGCGAGGATCATCGCGACGAGCAGCACGTTGGCCACCGCGTGCTCGTGGCCGACGAGCGCGAACAGGGCGACCGCGATCGTCATCGCGGCGCCGATGCCCTGGGCGAAGCGCTTCGGCGGTCCCGGCACCGGCTTGGGAGCGCCGAGCCGCGGCGCGACGACGCGCGTCGCCGCCTGCCCCAGTGGGCTGAGCGTCGGCCCACTCAGAACGCGGGCCACGAAGCCGCACGCGAGCACGACCGCGAGCCAGTACGCGCCGGTCGCGAGCGTCACGATCGAGAGCACGAAAACTCCCCCGGCGACGACGCGAGCTGCCTTTTCGTTGACCGGATTGGGGAAGGAGAAAAGCTGCGCCATGGCCTGTCGATGATACAAAGCCCACCAACCGGGTGAGGTATCTCGAACAGCTGGTGCTCCGACTAGGCTGGAAGCCGTGGACGTGCAGACTCCCCGGCGCACGGTCGTGATCGACATGGGCTCGAACTCGTTTCGGCTCGTTGCCTACAGCTTTGAGCCGGGGCGCTGGTGGCGGCGGACCGACGAGATCTACGACACGGTTCGGCTCGGCGCCGGTCTGATCGCCAGCGGCCGGCTCGCCGCGGACCGGATCGAGACGGCAATCGAGGCGATGGAGGTCTACGCGCACTTCTGCGCCGCGAGCGGGATCGCGCGTGGCGACGTGGCGGCGGTGGCGACCAGCGCGATCCGCGACGCCGAGAACGGCCCCGAGGTGCTCTCACGCGTGCGCGAGCTGACGGGCTTCCCGGCGCGCGTGCTGAGCACCGAGGAGGAGGCGTACTTCGCCTATCTCGCGGCGGTCAACTCGACGAGCCTGCGCGACGGCGCCGTGCTCGACCTCGGCGGCGGCAGCCTCCAGATCGTGCGCGTGCTGGAGCGACGAGCGCTCGAGAGCGCATCGTGGCGGCTCGGCACCGTCCGCATGACGGAGCGCTTCTTCGACGACAAAGCCTCGGGATCGAAGCAGCGCGAGGCGTTGCGCGCGCACGCGCTCAACGAGCTCGCCGGGGCGCCGTGGCTGAAGCGCCTGCCGGGGTCGCTGGTCGGCATCGGCGGGACCGTGCGCAACCTCGCCGCCGCCGCCGCCGCCGCCGCCGGCCTGCCGTCGATCGGCGTGCAGGGAACGGTGATCGAGCGCCCGGCGCTCGACGCGCTGATCAAGGAGCTGTCGGGACGCTCGGTGAGCGAGCGAGCCGCGGTCGACGGGATAAAGCCCGGCCGCGCCGGGCTGATCCTCGCCGGCGCGGTCGTGATCGGCGCGGTGATGGAGGCGATCGGCACAGAGCGCCTGGAGGTCACGCACTCCGGCCTGCGCGAGGGGGTGTTCTTCTCGAGTTACCTGGGAGCCGCCGACCCGCCGCTGTTTGAGGATGTCCGCGCCGCCAGCGTGCGCAACCTCGCCGCGCAGTACCAGCCGGACCTCGCACACTGCACCCACGTTGCCGCGCTTGCCGGCCAGCTGTTCGACTCGCTCGACGGCGGGCGGCCGCGCGCCGGCGGGCTCGACGTCGCCGAGCTGCTGTGGGCTGCCGGCATGCTGCACGACATCGGCGTGGCGGTCGACTACGACGACCAC
>OBLT010001360.1_pt1 | contig 15689 bp, 10 predicted proteins | sample 1518721 | NCBI WGS metagenome assembly OBLT01 (sample SAMEA3539307, study PRJEB22396) | soil metagenome | biome: tundra; feature: field; material: soil | place: USA | collected 2010-05 | depth 0.15 m | reverse complement strand
GCTCCTTGTATGAATTAAACACACTAACGTCATGTGTCGGGTAGCATCAATGCAATAGCCGTGCCAATATTGCAATGCATTGTTATTGCTGAATGTATAAAAAGCACGTGGGACCACCGACACACTTTTTATATCAATATCCGTCACCCGATTGACGATTTTGGGCAATTACTTGCACTTCTCTCGCCGTATTTCGACATTTTAGCTATCGTTCCCACGTTCCGCGCGGGAACGAGGTTTTTGACGCTCCGCCGGGTGCCCGGATAATAGCTTTTCATAGTCGCGAGAGATGGCGCCTTGTGTTGTTCGTATTGCCACCGCTGATGAATCCGCTCCCACGCGTAACCAGCCACTTGGTCGGCGTTTTTTGCCGGCCTAGTGGAATGGCTAGTTGTTTCATCAGAGCATGGGAACGATGAATCACTATGGATCCAGGTTGACACCCGGAATCTTGCCCAAATCCACATCGTCTATCTGTTCAGGCGCAAGAAATTGTTTGGCATAGTCGAGATAGACTTTTTCGCGCATGAAGACATCGAACAAATCGGGGTCGATATGCCCGCCCAGTTTGAACTTGCCGAGAATGGTCAGGGATTCGGTGAGGGTTTTGCCTTTTTTGTAAGGTCTATCCTTGGCGGTGAGCGCCTCGAAAATATCGGCGATGCCCATGACTCTGGCTTGTACCGACATCTGTTCGCGCGTCAGCCCGCGCGGATAGCCCTTGCCATCCATGCGTTCATGATGCCCGCCGGCATATTCGGGGACGTTTTTGAGATGTCTGGGCCAGGGCAGCGATTCCAGCATTTTGATGGTGACATCGATGTGATGGTTGATGATTTCGCGTTCCGCCGCCGTCAATGTGCCGGCGCGTATGGTGAGATTTTCGACTTCATCTTCACTGAGAAAATTGCTCGCCTTTCCATCACCATCGCGCCATTGATAGGTGGCGATCTGGCGCACACGTTGCTGCGCCTCTGCAGACATTGCCTCGCTGCCGACATTACAGTGCCGCAGAAATTCACGGTCATCATCGAGTTGCCGGATGCGCTCCGCGTACTCGGCATGGATCGGTGTGACCGCTTCACTTTTACCCCCTCTGATGGAACTACTAGCCATCTGACTAGGCTGTCCAACAACGACAGCCAAGTCATTGGTTACCCCTCCCTCCCCCTTCAAGGGTGAGGGAGTTGCCGCAATTTCGCGCAGCCCCCGCAGGGGGGACACCGATGGGTGCCCGGCAGCTTCGCTGCCACCCTCTCGCAGCATTTCAATTTCGGCATCGCGCTTGAGCACCTCGAAACGCGTGTCCAGCAAATGAATTCGATCGAAGAGAGTATGCAGTTTGGTCGCCTTATCCACCACATGCACCGGTGTGGTGATCTTGCCGCAGTCATGCAGCAAGCCGGCGATCTTTAATTCGCGCCGATCTTTCTCGGTCATCACAAAATCTTTGAGCGGGCCTGATGTGGTGCGATTGACCGCTTCGGCCAGCATCATGGTCAGTACCGGCACGCGCTCGCAATGGCCGCCGGTATAAGGAGACTTGTCGTCTATCGCGGTATTGATGAGTTGGATGAAGGACTCAAACAACTCTTCCAATTGATCGATGAGATGACGGTTAGTCAATGCAATGGCCGCCTGCGAAGCAAGCGATTCCAGTAACTGTTGGTCATCCCTTGAGAACGGGACGATCGCGCCGCTTTCCTGATCTTGCGCATTGATCAATTGCAACACCCCGATGACCTCATTCTCGTGGTTGCGCATCGGCACGGTCAAAAAGGACTGGGAACGATAACCGGTCTTGGCATCAAATTTTTTGGTGCCGGAAAAATCGTAGCCCTCCGCCATATAGGCATCGGGAATATTCACAGTTTCACCGCTAAGTGCCGAGTGGCTCACCACCATGGCGTGATTGGGCTTGCCAGCAGCATCGTAAAGCTGAATCGGATAAAAGGTAATCGGTACGCCGCTGGTTCCGCCCATCGCCTTATTCAGCGTATTGTTGCGCAAAATTTCAAAGCGCAACACTCGCTGCTCCTGTTCGTGCAGATAGAGCGTGCCGGCATCAGCGTGCGTAATGCGCATCGCCGCTACCAGAATGGTTTCCAGCAAGCTGTTGAGATCGCGCTGTTGAGACAGGGCAATGCCAATCTCATTAAGATCTTTGAGGCGATGCAGAAGGTTGTCAGAAGAATGCATGGGGCAGTCGTTAGTCGTTAGTCGGTGGTCGGTGGCTTGGGTTTGATTTAACTAGCGGCTGAACCCTTACTTGATACAAACTGCGCGTACCTGATGCATATCGGTAACGCCCTGCAGCACCTTCTCCATGCCGTCTTGCTTCAACGTGTGCATCCCTTCGTCCAGCGCGATAGCCAATAACTCGGCGACTCGTGCATGTTCCTGAATGGCCCTTTTGACAGGGTCGGTACCAATCAGCAATTCATGCAAGCCCACACGCCCACGATAGCCGGTGCCGGAACATTTTTCACATCCAACCGGTCCATAGATCGTAAATTGTCCTTTGTCATCGGCAAACAACTTCCGCCACTCGGCATACAGAGCCTTCATCGCAGCAGCCGGATCTTTCTTCCAGGTCACGGTATTGACCAGTTCGGCGCTGTACTCATCCAGCATCGCTTTTATTTCATCGGCGGTTGCGGTATGCGGTTTCTTGCAATCGGCACATAAGCGTTTTGCCAAACGCTGCGCCAAAATGCCGAGCAGCGCATCGGCAAAGTTGAACGGATCCATACCCATATCCAGCAAGCGAATGATGGATTCCGGCGCACTGTTGGTGTGCAGGGTGGCGAACACCAAGTGACCGGTCAGCGAGGCTTCGATACCGATGGACACGGTTTCCTTGTCGCGCATTTCACCGACCATAATCACGTCCGGATCGGCACGCAGAAAGGCGCGCATGATGGTGGGAAAATCCAGCCCGGCCTTTTTGTTGATCTGCACCTGGCGCAGCCCCTTCTGGGTAATTTCCACCGGATCTTCGACGGTCCAGATCTTGGTGTCCGGCTTGTTGATGTATTTGAGGATGGAATGCAGCGTGGTGGTTTTACCGGAACCGGTCGGGCCGCACACGAAGAACAGCCCGTATGGCTTGCTGACCGTAGCTTTGACCAACTCTGAATTGCGCGCGGAGAAGCCCATCTTTTCCAATGGCAATGGCTCACCGGAGGCCAGAATACGCATCACCACATCTTCCACGCCGCCCTGCGAAGGAATGGTCGCCACACGCAGCTCGATATCCAGCGGACCGAATTTCTTGAACTTGATCTTGCCGTCCTGCGGTTTGCGCTTCTCGGAAATATCCAGGTCGCACATGATCTTGAGGCGCGTCACCAGCGCGTTGCGGTAGGTGGACGGCACTTCGATGTAGTTCATCAATGAACCGTCTTTGCGCACCCGAATCTGCGTCTTGGCTTTGCCCGGTCCCGGTTCGATATGAATATCCGACGCGCCCATCCGGTAAGCATCTACGATGACCTTGTTGACCAGCTTGACCAATTCATTATCGGCGGCGGCGCTGACGTCCTCCTGGCTGACACCGGAGATTTCTTCTTCTTCTCCACCCATGCTAGTCAACAAATCATCCATGGACGATTCATCGACTACCATGCCACCGCTACCATCTGAAACAGCGCCGCCACCATAAAACAAATCCAGGGTTTGCTTGAATTCGCGTTGCGAGCAAACCTTATAGACCAGCCGACTCTTGGAAAAAATGTTATTGACCACCCGCGAAGCCTGAATCCGCTCCGGATCAGTGGTCAAAATCATCAGCCCCTCCTGGGTTTCCTCGATTGGAATCCAATGACTGCTTTCTACATACTCGCGTCTCAGGTTTTTCAACAACTCGGTAGGCTTGAGGCGATCGCTCCGGTATGGTTCGTAAGGGACTCCAAAAAAGCTGGACAGCGCCTTGCCCAAGGCGGCGACACTGACTTGAAATTCGTCTAGCAGCACCTCTTCGATGTCTATGCCCTTGCGCCGAGCGGTGCGCGTCGCCAATTCGAATTCCGCAGCAGAAAGTACCGCATCGGCAACCAAATAGTCATACTTGGTCTTGGTCGTGCTGCTTTGTTGACGCTGATGCTGGCGCAACGCCACCGCCATGGTCTGCGCCAGTTCCTGCACGCCTTCTTCGATCATCGCCGCAAAAGGGACACCAGCCTTGTTATTGATGACCTGGATAACGCCAACCAGATCGCCACTGGCTGCATCCAGAATCGGAGCGACCAGCATTTGCTTGGTGCGGTATCCGGTGCGCTTGTCTACTTCCTTAAAAAAACGCAGATGCGCGCTGTACTGCGCCAACTCTTTTTCATCGTAAACATCCTTGATGTTAAGCAGTTTTTTATGCATTGCCGCATAACCGGCAACGCTTTGCTCAGCGATGGGTAACTTGAGATCTTTGAAAGAATTGAGCCCGGTCTTGACCTTGGAAATAAGTGAGATATTGTCTTCACCCACGACATAGATGGTCAGCCGATCCGCATTGAACAGCGCGCAGATGTCCTTGCTGACCTCCAGCATGATTTCATCAACGTTACCGGTGGCGTGTATCTTATTGTTGACGTGATTGAGATTCTTGGTGAATTCGAGCCTGAGGCTCATATCACCGGCATTGTTTGCTGCGCTATTGGTCGCCATTACTGTACTCATTCCACTCCCTCGCCCGTCTCATTAGGCTGCTGTTGTGCCGACCTCGGCATCAACCATGGTCCATATCCAACCAGAATTTTGATGTCGGGTGTGTACTCATCGCCTACTCTTAAAGCTCGAATTCTTGATTGTTCAACAACATCTTGGGACTCAGCCCACGCACACAATCTTCTATCTCCTGCATGATCAACTCCATCTCACCCGGTTTGAGATGAGTGATGAATACTTCTGCATCGCGCTTATATTTGAGCAACTCTCCAGCGAGCATACTGGTGCACAGATGCTTGGAAAGTACCGCTAAATCCTTTTCTCTGTTTGAAAATGCCGTCTCGATGATGAGGTAACGCAAATTCTCAATTTTGTTGACCACCTTCCATAACGCATCATTAGTGGTGGTGTCCCCGCTAAAAACCAGGCTCGCCTTACCACTGTCCAAATGATAGCCAACCGCAGGTACAACATGATTGGCGGGGACAGAGGTTATCTTGCGCCCATTCAGGACAACAGTCTCGCCCAACTCCATAGCCTGGTAACGCAGGTAAGGTTGCCGAGCATTGGGAATCTCGCTGAAATCCGGCCATATTTTCCAATTAAAAATATGTTGTTTGAGGATGTCCAGCGTCTCCTCGCTTGCATAAACAGTCAATGGGCGATCACGCATGAACCCAGCACTGTCCAACATAAATGGAATGCAGGTGATATGATCAAGGTGAGAGTGGGTAACGAAAACATGATCAATCATAGCAAGTTCTGTCAGGCTGAGTTCACCCACCCCGGTACCGGCATCAATCAGCACGTCATGATCGAGCAGGAACGAAGTGGTGCGCAGATTGCCACCGATTCCACCACTGCATCCCAATACTCTGAGTTTCATTTTGTCCCGTGTATCCTGATAAATTAATCGGGTTACTTGGTCTGGAAATCGAACACGCCATCCCAATCCGCATTCGGTGGATTTTTACGGAAGAAAGCAACGCGCTCCGCGTATTTTCCATACAGGGCAGTACCCGGCGACATGCGCTGCAAATTCATCAGTTGCAATTCTGCCTGATCCCAATCCTGCTTGCGATACAGGCGACGCACTTCATGGAACAACTTGACTTCGTCCTGAAGTGCTTTGCTCGCCTCACTGACCAATGCTATCGGTTCGTAAATCGCCACGGGCCTATCTTTACCTTTTACCCGCACGTGGTCAAGTTCGCGATATAAAAAGTCCGTCACGAGGTTCTGGGTATTCTCACCGACGATGATGCCCACCCCGTATTGCTTGGTGATGCCTTCCAGACGTGATGCCAGGTTCACTTCATCGCCCATCACCGTGTAGGCAACACGCACTTCTGAACCCATGTTGCCCACACTGACGCGCCCGGTATTGATGCCCACACCAACGTGAATTCCCGGCCAACCGCGTTCCTTGAAGTGTGGCTGCAATGCTTGCAAAGTCGCCTGCATCTCGATACCCGCCAGTATGGCGTTGCGGGCATGATCCCTGTCCGGCAGAGGTGCCCCCCAAAATGCCATGATGCAGTCGCCCATATACTTGTCTATCGTGCCGCGGTGTTTATAGATAACGCGCGACAAGGGGGTCAAAAACTCATTCATCAACAGGGATAATTCTTTTGGATCCAAGCCCTCTGAGATGGTGGTAAAGCCACGCACATCTGAAAACAGAATGGTCATTTCACGGCTTTCACCTACCATGGACACGCTTTCCGGATGTTTCGCCATTTCCTCAACCAGTTCGCTCGGCACATATTGCCCGAACAGTCCGGTAATCTGCCGCTTGGTACGTGACTCGACGAAGTAACCGTAAGACATATCCAAGGCGAATAACAAAGCGATCATCAACAGACTGTTCGCCACTGGCATCAATACATTCCCGTACTGCCAGGCAACCAAACTCAGCCCTGTCGTTGTGATGAGTGTAAAAACCGAGGCGAGAATCGCTTTGGCCGGAGTGAATAACGGCAACAAAAAGCTCAAAGCAATGCCGATCAACAACAGCCAAATCACTTCCGCACCCAGCATATAAGCAGGTCGCTCTTTCAAATTTTGATCGAGAATACCGGAAATCATGTTGGCGTGGACTTCCACCCCCGGGTAAACCTCCGACACCGGTGTGGCGCGCATATCCAACAACCCGGGAGCGGTTGTGCCCACCAGAATGATCTTGTCTTTCAGTTGTGCAGGATCAACGCGTTCGTGCAGCACATCGGTTATCGAAATATAACGAAAACTCCCCTGTCCACCGCGGTACGGCACAAAAGTTGCCACATCACTGTCGACCGGGATTTTTAGCCTGCCTCCGGCCGCATCCAGCTCCAACCACTCCAAACCGGCATACCCGCCGGTCTTGGCCTCGGCAAAGCCGGGTAACAATTTGGTTTGGCCCAGCAAGGTGCGAACCATCGCAAGAGATAAAGACTCATAATATGCGCCGTCGTATTCTACGAGCATGGGCACACGGCGTACCCGGCCATCAAAGTCCACCAAAGGATTGAAGTGACCCGCGCTGGCGGCGGCTTGTTGCAACTCGGGGAGATTGGCCCCGTAGCCATTCCAAGTTGTGAACTCTACCGAATGTCCCTTGAAGGAGCCAGATGGGAAGGTCGGCTCGGGAAGCATCCCGGAAGCACGCTGGTCTTTTTGATTGGTTAGATAATACCCCAACACCACATTGCGATTTTTGATCTTGCTGGCAAACAGGTTGTCGTACTCGAGTTGCGGTCGGATTTGGCTGAGCGTCGATTGAAACGACATATCGCCCTTGAGTTGATTTTGCCCGAGCTTCTGCAACACCTTTAGCCCTGAACTCTCATCCCTCTCGGCAAAAACGACGTCAAAGCCCACCACCGCGACGCCATATTTATCGAACAGCTTGTCCATCAACATGGCCAAGCGGTCCCGCCCCCATGGCCAGCGCCCTTCTTCCTTCAGGCTTTTTTCGTCTATATCGATGATAACGATACGATCATCCAGCGTGCGCGGCATGGTCAACCGCAACCGATAATCGTGAATAATGGAAGACAGCTGCTCGACAAAATCCAGTCTGTAAAAACGGGCGGCGCTACCGACAAAAAACAAGACTATCAGCAGCCCAAGCCCAATCAAGATTGCGTTTTTTTTCACGACGCTTAACTAGAGGACGGAAGACAGAGGACGGAGGACGGATTTTGTGTGCCGCCACACGGCACGTTCATTGAAGACGCGGCGCAGTCGCGACAACACCACTGTCTTCTGTCCTCTGTCCACCGCTATCCCTTGAAATAGAATTCCATCTTGACCCCAGCCAGCTCAATCACATCGTGCTCATTCAGCTGATGCGCCTGATTAGTCAGTGCCTGACCATTCACCAACGGGAAATTTTCCCCTTCGACATGGGTGATGAAGAAACCCTGCGGACGACGGGTCAGTACTGCCACCTGCATGCCCGGCTTACCTAAAGTGGTGAGGTTTTTTACCAACTCGAGTTCCTTCCCGGCATTAGGCCCAGTCAAAACTTGCACCACAGCGACCTGTTTTGGAGCACCAGCTTGCGGAGCAGCCGCAGAAGCAGAAACAGCTGGCTTTGCCGGCTGTGCTGGCTTTGCTGGCGCAGCAGCTTGGGCAGGAGCAGCCGGAACCGTCGGCTGGTGCGCTTCAAACTTGCCGGTCATTTCTACCGCCTCTTCATGTGTCGGTTTAATACCGGCTTGCGTTTGCATAAAACCGTGCATCTCCGCCGGTTTGTTCGCAGTTGGGGCTGGAGTCGCCTGCTTAACGGGCGCACGCAGAACCATAGTCTTTTCAAAGTCAGCCGGACTGGTTTGGGTGACTTGGTCGTTGATGTATTTCAGCTTGTATTTGCCGATTTCGATTACATCATTGTTTTGCAGGAAGTGCTTTTTAGTCGGTTTCCCATTCACTTCCAGCCCGTTGGTACTATCCATGTCCTCGAGAAAGGAATCATGCAGGATGGTGACGATCGCAGCATGCTCACCGCTCACCGCCAAGTTGTCGATGGCGATGTCGTTGTGTGCCTTGCGCCCGATGGTCATGCGCTCTTTGTTAAGGGGATATTCTTTAATTATCGCCCCATCCATGCTGAGTATCAATTTTGCAGCCATAGTCGTAACCCTCGTACTAAATTATTTCTCAAACCAACTGAGCAGTTTAGCCGGCCAACCACGCGGCACGGCAAATTTGCCCTTTACCTTCACCAGTATCACCGAAACATTATCGCGGCCGCCATTATCGTTCGCCATCTGTATCAACTGACTTGCCGCAAGCGGCAAATTACTCTGCAACGCATAAAGCGTGGACTGAATATCCTCATCCTCCACCATGTCGTTCAAACCGTCCGAACACAGCAGGTAAATATCCCCGAGCAACACGTCATACACATGAATTTCTGCCTCAACATCGGCATCAATCCCGACCGCGCGCGTCACCAAATTTTTGTTCTTGGACAAGCGCGCATCTTCAACGCTGATCATTCCCCTATCAATCTGCTCCTGTAGCAGGGAATGATCTCGGGTGATCGTTTCCAGCACTTCGCCGCGCAATCGGTACATGCGCGAATCACCCACATGTCCAACCGCCACGCGATTATCATAAAACAGTCCGGAGACGATGGTCGTTCCCATTCCGGCATACTGCGGCTGACTTTGCGCAGCATGAAAAATAGAGACATTGGCCTTCTGAATATTGTCGCGCAACAGCGACACGCCCAACTCCTCGCGGTCTTTCTCTCCGCGTTCCACCGGGCTGGCGTTCAGCAAACGGTGACTGACTTCCGTCACGACCACCGAAACAGCAATGCCGCTCGCCACCTCGCCCGCATTGTACCCCCCCATGCCGTCAGCCAACACCACCAAGCCACAGGCAGGCTCGCACGCCACACTATCCTCATTGTGCGAGCGCACCATACCGGGGTGGGTCTGGCTGAATATTTCCAATGCCTCCGTAATCTTCATGTATACCCCCTATATGCTGGCAGCACACTGGCGCAATGCGTCGGCCATTGCAGCGCCATTGGCATAGCGATCCTCAACTTGCTTGGCCAACGATCGGTTAATGATCGCCACCAGACATGCCGGCAAGTCTGGCTTGATGCTCAGAATATCGGTATGCGGTTCATTGGCGATCCGGAACATTAATTGCGCCATCGAATCCCCTTCGAACGGAAGCTTACCACAAGCCATTTGATACAAACTCACGCCCAAAGAAAACAAGTCGGAGGCACCCTCGATCTTCTTCCCGGCCAATTGCTCCGGCGACATAAAAGAGGGCGTACCCAATACCATGCCGGTTTTGGTTTTGCTCGAATCAGTGATACGCGCGATGCCGAAATCGGTCACCTTGGGCGAATCGGCTTCGGGGTCGTACATGATGTTGGCCGGTTTGATGTCGCGATGCACCACGTTCTGCTTATGCGCATAATCCAGCGCATCGGCGACGCGTGCAATGATATTCATCACCTTGGGTAAGGGCAGCAAATTATCGGGCTTGGTGTAGGGAACCAAGTCCTTGCCTTTGAGGAATTCCATCGCGATGTAGGCAAGGTCATGCTCTTCTCCCGCATCATACATCGTTACGATGTTCGGGTGATTCAGGCGGCCCGCTGTTTCGGCCTCGCGGAAGAAACGGGCTTTCACTTCTTCAAGCTCATCGGCCTCGAACTCTTGCGCCAATGCCATGGTCTTGATCGCCACGACACGGCCGATTTTCGGGTCTTTGCCGAGATACACCACCCCCATCGCACCCTTGCCGAGCTCCTTCTCTATTTCATAACGTCCCAGCATCGGCTTGGACACACCCGCCTTGTCCAGCACCATCGTGCTGGCGTTACTCTTGCCGGATGAACCGCCGAGCATCACTGTTTCCGACATCGCCTTGGACTGTGCCAGGCGCGCAACCAAGTCGCGGAACTTGGGGTTATATTCCGCCATGTATTTGAATACCGACTCCGCCTTGTTGAACTGGCGCTTGCGCTCAAAATCCAGCCCCAGGTTGTACAGCACCTCCATCAGACTATCGTCCACCTGCACCTTGCGGAACTTGTCAAAAGCGATATCCAATTGCCCCTGACCCTGGAAAGCCAAGCCGAGCATACGATTGCTTTCCGCAGATTCGGCATCGGATCTCTGCTTGCCCTTCTCGGTCATCAGGAAGCGTTTGGTTGTCAGCAACAAATGGCCAACCAATAACAGCGCGGCGGGCAGCATCAGTTGCAACCACATCGCCTGAGTCGTCATCAATACGAAATGCGCAACCAGCAACACGGTGAACAACGCGCCAGTGACCAGCGCACCGATGGCGGCATTCAGGCGCGGCAACAACAGAATCAGATATAGCGCGACCAGCAGGAATACGCCGATTTGCGCCCATCCAGCCCAACTGGGCGTAACAAAGAAATCACCTTTGAGTATGCTCGACACCGAATGCGCCAAAGTCACCACCGGTGCCATACCGGAAGAAATGGGTGTCACTTGCAACGACCCAATACCGGTTGCCGACGCACCGATCAGTACGATTTTGTCGCGATATTTTTCCGCCGGAATCTTGCCTGATAAAACATCGTAGAAGGAATCTACCGGAAAGGCGGGGCGTCCATCTTTATCCTTGTAAAAATAAGTGTGCATCCGCAAGGCCGGGTCTGTGGCGATTTTCTGATTACCCAGCTGCACCCCTTCGCCCAGATTGACGTGTATATCCTTGGGCTCGAGATTGAGGCTCTTGGCTGCCAGCATCAGTGACAGCGATGGATAGTATTGATTGTAATAGCCAACCACCAGCGGTTCGGTACGTATCGCGCCGTCCACATCCGGAAAGCTGTTCAAGTGTCCGATGGCCAATGCCTTGCTGCCCAACGCCGGAATCGGTGGCAACACGCTTAGTGATGACAACGGCATTTCGCCTGAACCACTGGCATCTTTCACATCCGTGAGATTATTGCGCAACACATAGTCAGGCAATTCCTGATCGGGTTTGCCTTGCGGTTCGCCCAACTCGAAGAACATCGCCAGCAAAACATCGTTCGCCTTGGCTATGCTTTCGCTGAGCTTTTGATCGTTATCGAGATTTTGCGCCGCCTCCTGCAACAAGGCACTGAGCTGCGCCAATTCGGCTTGTTGTGCGGGGTCGGTGGTATCTTTAAGTTTTGAATTGCCAAGCAATTCGGCAATCTTGTAAATATAGTCCAGCCCGGCATCTACCTGCGGCTCGAAGAAAAATGCGGTATACCCGATTACCTTGGCATGACCCGCCGCCAAGACATCCAGCATCTTGGCATGTATCGCACGCGGCCACGGCCAGCGCCCCAAGTTGGCGATGCTTTGCTCATCAATCGCAATCACCGCGATCTTATCGCTCGGCGTCCGCGAGGAAGCCAAAACGCCCAAATCATAAGCCTTGCGCTCCAGACTCTGCATCAGGTCGCTATTGGCACCCAGAAAAAATACCAATGCGACCAGCAAACCTACGAACCAGTCCTTCTGCCAAAACAACCACCTATTCATGCTACCCCCTGATGCCTGTTGTCGAGCCTGATGCATGATGTCGAGCAAGTTATGGCGCGGATATTAATATATTTCGCAACAACGTACCACAATCCTTTAGATTTATTACGAATTATCTAAAATTAAGTTGGCCTGTCCCAGAAACCGGAGGGGTCGTTTTTCTATTTGACCAGCAACACCGGACAGCTTGTCAGATGCAACACCTTGTTCACCACCGATCCCAGCAACAATGATTGCAAACCGCCCTGACCCTGCCTGCCCATCACGATCTGGTCCGCGCTCTGCTCATTGGCGTATTGCACGATCGCTTCCGCCGGTGTGCCGATGCTGATGTGGTATTGGTAAGGTAACGCGGCGGCATCCAGAGCAGCGCGCGCCGACTGCAGCGCGGCCATGCCTTGTTCGCGATAATAGTCATTGATCGTTTTTTGATTGATGAACAGCTTGACGTTGCCTGTCGCCATATTCCACTGCACGTTCAGCAACAGCAGTTGCGGCGTCTCCTTCAGCGCGGCGATATTTTTAATCACGTAGTCAACCGAACGTTGGGCATTAGCCGAACCATCAAACGGAATCAGTATTTTCATTTTTTTCCCTTACGATTTATTGTGCGAGTTGGGCGACTGGTCGCCCATCCCTGCCAGAACCTTTTCCGATGCGACAGTCACTTTTTGCGAGTTGGGCGATTTGTCGCGCATCCCTGCTAAAACCGCTTCGTCCACCAGATCGATAACTTCGCTTTCAACAGCCTTGCGCATCGCCAACCATCTGCCAACACCCAATACCAGCAGCGCGCACAGCACTGGTATCAACCAGTGCAAATAGTGGCGCGCCTCGACCAGCGGTTTAAGCAGTGCCTCGCTGACCAGCATCTCGCCTGCCACGTAACCCAGCAGCGCTCCACCGCCGTAGATAATGACGGGGAAACGGTCGATCAATTTCAGCACCAACTGGCTGCTCCAGGCGATCAGCGGAATACTGATCAGCAGGCCGAACACCAGCAACGGCACATTACCCTTGGCTGCGGCCGCCACACCCATCACGTTATCCAGACTCATCACCAAGTCGGCGATGATGATGGTCTTGACCGCGCCGAACAGCCGCGTATCGGCTTGAATACTATCCGCGCTGTGCTCATTCTCGGGCAGGATCAGTTTGATGCCGATCCAGACCAGCAGCAGCGCCCCGACCAGCTTGATATAGGGCAGCGAAAGCAGGCTCACCGCAAAAAAAGTCAGCACGATGCGTAAAACTATCGCGCCCATCACGCCCAGCAAAATACCTTTTTTACGCTGATCCAGAGGAAGATTGCGGCAGGCCAGCGCGATCACCACCGCGTTGTCGGCACTCAGCAACACATCGATCATGATGATCTTGAATACATCGATCCAGAACTGGGAAGTGAAAAATACTTCCAGCATTGCCTAACCCTTCAATACCTTTTGCATCACGCGCCCCATCTCTGCCGGATTGCGCGTGATGTGGATGCCGCATTCTTCCATCACCGCCAGCTTGGCTTCCGCCCCGCCCTGCCCGCCGGAAATGATCGCGCCCGCATGTCCCATACGCTTGCCGGGCGGCGCGGTCACACCGGCAATGAAACCGACCACCGGCTTCTTCATGTTGCCCTTGATCCAGCGCGCGCACTCTTCCTCGTCGCTGCCGCCGATCTCGCCGACCATGATCACTGCATCGGTGTCCGAATCGTCGTTGAACAGCCTCATCACATCGAGATGTTTCAGGCCGTTGATCGGATCGCCGCCGATGCCGACGCAAGATGATTGCCCCAAGCCCAATTCGCTCAATTGCCAGACCGCTTCGTAGGTCAGCGTGCCGGAGCGCGACACCACACCGATGCGCCCCTTGCGGTGGATATGTCCGGGCATGATGCCGATCTTGATTTCATCCGGCGTGATCAGCCCGGGGCAGTTCGGCCCGATCAGCAACGTTTTCTTGCCCAACATCTTGTAGCGGGTGCGCAGCATGTCGTGCACCGGAATGCCTTCGGTGATGCAGATCACCAAATCCAGTCCAGCTTCAACCGCCTCATCTATCGCGGCAGCCGCGTAAGCCGGCGGCACGTAGATCACCGACACCGTTGCGCCGCTTTGCGCCTTGGCATCCATCACGCTGTCATATACCGGGATGCCCTCGTAGCTCTGCCCCGCCTTGCCCGGCGTGACGCCTGCGACGAAACACGCCGCCCCATTCGCGTAGGCCTTGCAGTTCGTGGTATGGAATTGGCCTACCTTGCCGGTCATGCCCTGCGTCATCACTCTGGTGTTTTTATCGATCAGGATAGACATTACACAGCCCTCGCAGCAGCCACTACTTTTTCTGCCGCATCTGCCATGTCGCTGCCGGAAATAATCGGCAGGCCGGATTCCTCCAGAATCTTTTTGCCGATCTCGACATTCGTTCCTTCCAGCCGTACCACCAGCGGCACTTTGAGATGCACTTCACGCGCCGCTGCCACCACGCCTTCGGCGATCACATCACATTTCATAATGCCACCGAAGATGTTGACCAGAATCGCTCTCAGTTTTGGGTTATGCAGCATCAGCTTGAACGCTTCGGTGACTTTTTCCTTGCTCGCCCCTCCTCCCACATCGAGGAAGTTCGCCGGGCTACCGCCATACAGCTTGATGATGTCCATGGTCGCCATCGCGAGTCCCGCACCATTCACCAGACAACCGATGTCGCCATCCAAAGAGATATAGCTGAGGTCGAATTTTGACGCCTCTATTTCGGCGGGATCCTCTTCGTCCAAATCGCGCATTGCGACGATCTCGGGATGACGATACAGCGCGTTGCTGTCAAAATTAAACTTTGCATCCAATGCCAGCACAAGCCCATCTGCGGTCAGCGCCAGCGGATTGATTTCCGCCAGCATCGCATCCTTCTCCACGAAGGCACGATACAAACCTTGCAACACGACTACCGCACCATCTATCGCCACATCAGGGATACCGATGTTGCGCGCGACTTGCGCCGCGTCCGGTGCGCTCAGTCCGGTTATAGGGTCGATGCGCACTGTGTGAATTTTCTCAGGGCTGTGCGCGGCCACCTCTTCGATCTCCATGCCGCCCTCGCTACTGCCCAACAAGGCGACGCGCTGCTTGCTGCGATCGATCACCATGCCGAGATAAAATTCCTTGGTGATTTGTGCGCCCTCTTCAATCAACAAGCGCCGCACCACTTGGCCGTCCTGGCCGGTTTGATGCGTGACCAGATGCATACCCAATATCTGCTGCGCAGCACTGTGCACCTCTTCCAGCGAGCGCGCCACTTTCACCCCGCCGCCCTTGCCGCGCCCACCGGCGTGGATTTGCGCCTTTACCACCCACGCCGCGCCGCCCAATTGCTGCGCTGCAGCCACTGTTTCATCAACACTGAAGCACGCCACACCGCGCGGCGTGAGTACGCCAAATTGACGCAGGATTTCTTTACCTTGGTACTCATGAATTTTCATAATGAATGATCGTCTGAACGGAGTCCGCGCCGCGATTGGCGCGC
>OBLT010001358.1_pt1 | contig 15695 bp, 8 predicted proteins | sample 1518721 | NCBI WGS metagenome assembly OBLT01 (sample SAMEA3539307, study PRJEB22396) | soil metagenome | biome: tundra; feature: field; material: soil | place: USA | collected 2010-05 | depth 0.15 m | reverse complement strand
GATAATGAGAACTGTATAGCGCCAAATGACCCAAGTCCCTGGGTGACATGAACCAAATTCGGCGGTCTTGGACCAGACTCCGATGTGATCCCGGAGCCTGGTCCACGAGGAGCGGCCACTTAGCGAACGGCGATATAGGTGGGATGGTAAAGCTGGCCCGGACCTCCGCCCGTGGTCCCGAACGTGAAGATCTGGGCGGCGTGTGCGCCGTTGAATTCCAGTACTCGGTTGGTGTTGTAATCGATCGCCCAGATGTTTCCGTTGCCATCCGCTGCGGCGCCCCACGGCGATGGATAGGAGAACCCGACTGCGGATTGCAGGTTGGCGCCACTGGAGTCGAACTCTGCTACCCGCTGGTTCTGGCTGTCCGCTACCCAGATGTTCCCGGCGGGATCGACGGTGATGCTGTAGATCCCTCGGAGCCGAACGTAGCCATTCCCGGAAGTTGCGAATTGCTGCAGGAACGACACGCTCGAAGCAACTCCCGTGGACCCCGCCATGGCGAACCTCTGCACCCTGCTGTTTCCGGTGTCGGCGACCAAAAGGTTATGGGCTGTGTCGAAGGTGATGCCGATCGGCTGGTTGAACTGTCCATTGCCGCCGCCAAGTCCTCCGACCTCTCGCAGGTACGTGCCGGCGGGGCTGAATTGCTCCACTCGGTTGTTGCCGGTATCGGCCACCCAAACGTTGCCGTACAGGTCAACCGCAATACCGTAAGGCATGTAGAGGAAGCCGGCCGCGGTACCGGTGGACCCGAACTGCAACAGGAAATTGCCATTGGAGTCGAACTTCTGAACGCGGTTGAGACTGGCGTCGGTTACCCAGACATTACCCGCGAGATCGATGGTGATGCCTGACGGGAGTTGGAACTGTCCCGGCCCGCTCCCGGTTCCTCCGAACTGGAAGAGGAACGACCCGGACGAATTGAATACCTCGATGTTGGTACCGCTAATCACATACATTCTCGGACTGACCATGAACCCTTGCACCACTGGGGCGGCCGGAGAATACATGTAATTGCCGCCTTGTGAAGCCTGGATGGTACACGTTCCGGAAGTCAGCAGCGATACCGTTGTGCCCGACACCGTGCAGACCGGCAGCGTCAGGGAAGTGAACGTCACCGGTAAGTTGGACGACGCCGTAGCATACAACGTCACCATGGTTCCTGCGGACTGTGTTCCGACGGGGCCAATAAACGTAATGGTCTGCGGTCTCAAGCTGACCGTAAAGCTCTGCGAGACCGGGGTAGCCGCCGCGTAGGTGGGACTACCAGCCTGCGTCGCCTGGATGGTGCAGGTTCCCGCCCCAAACGTGTATGCAGTGGTTCCCTGTATAGTGCACACGGTGGTAGTTTGCGAAGTAAAGCTGACCGGCAGTCCCGAGGTAGCCACGGCATTCAACGAAACCGCGTCGCCCACGAACCTGGGTGAGATTGGGCCAAACGTGATGCTCTGGTTGATGATGATGAGTGGAACGTACGAAATGACGAAAGCCTCGTTGATGGAATACGCCCCGATCGCCAAAGTGCTGGCGTCAGCACTCAGGGCTACAGAGGCGCCGAATAAGGTGTTTAGGTCGGCGCTTGGGGAAGCCAGCTCGAAAGTTTCCTTTGCATCGTCCCAGCCGCCCGCCGGTCTGACGAATTCGTAGGCCGCGCCATAACCCCCGATGGCGTTTAGACAACCGCCAGCGGTGTTGCTGGCGACATGAAGAGATGCCCCGGCCAGCACCGTGCTTCCATCACCGCTCACGGCCACGGTTCCGCCGAGGCCATCGCAGGCAGACCCGTCCGTCGCGGTGAGAAGGGCGGCCTCATGCGGCATGGTCCAGCCGCCGCCTGTCTTGACAAACACAAACACTCCGCCCGGCCCGGTATTATACTCGGTGGCTCCGATCGCCACGGTGCTGCCGTCCGTGTTCACGGCTACGGAAGTACCGAAGTAAAAAAACGTAGAAGTAGAAAGCGAGGGCACCAGCTGAGAAGACACATTTGTGCTCTGCCACGCCGCGGACGGCAGCTTCTGGAACACGTACCCTTTCTGTTTGTGATAGGCGGTAACCGCCGCGCTGTTGCCATCCGGGCTCATGGCGACCGCAAAGCCGAACCTGTCGTCTTTGACCCCGTCCGCGGCCGTCAGCTTTGCAGTCTCGCTCATCGTCGCCGGCCACCCGGCTGGCGGCTCCACGAACAGATAGGCCGCACCCGCGCCACCATAAGGACCGATTTCGGGTTCCTCCGCGCCCACCAGCAGCGTGCGGCCATCCTGGCTGCTGGAGACGGAATCGCCGAATGCCGCACTGGTACTCAGGTCCGAGGCGTACAGCCTTGCTGTCTCCTTCATGATCATGCTCGCCCAGCCGCTCACCGGTTTGACGAACACGGACACCTGTCCAGGGCCATTACTCCCGTTGACCACCCCGGGGGATGCCCCGGTCAACCCGCACAACACCGTATTGCCGTTACCGCTGAGGGCGACCGAGTCGCAGAGCACGGAGGGGTTTCCCGAGTTATAGGAGGGGCTCAGCAGGGCAACATTCGCCCAGGCAGCGTCTACCTTGACAAACACCTCGACGCCAGGCGCACCCCCCACCGCCACCGTATTGCCATCACTGCTGATGGCCACCAGGTATGCCCCATGGTCGACGGTCAGCACCGCCTGCTGAATAAACGGGTCAACCACCACGGGGTAGCGCGCCCCGGCGTCATCCACCTGCAGCAACAATCGCTGCCCCTGCAGCTCGATCCACGCATGCAGGTCCCGCCCTGTGGAATCGCGGGCGGCCAAACCGGTATAGCGGAGTTCCGTTCTTCCCTCGCTCCCGCTCAGCGTCAAGCTGGTAGCATCCGGCCCGACGGAAGCCTTGAGGTCTCCCGAAAGCCGCAGCGCGATGGTCAGCGGTTGGCCGTTTCGTCGTCCCGGCTGTTCCTTCAGCGTGAATCCCTGTTCCAGCCCGAGAGGCCCGTTCACGTACCATTCGGTCAGCGGCCCGCGTTGGTACTCCACGCGGTTGGCGTTGCCTTGGGGATCGGCCGCGCCGGCTGCCCTTAAGGCGCTGCCATACCCGAAGCCACTGAGCGTGAGCCCGAAGCGTGCCCCGCCGCGGCGCAGTTCAATCCCTGTTCGGGTGAAGTCGGCAGCCAGCCCGTTGGGACGATTGTCCGCGTGAAAGCCACGGCTCTCTGCCTGCACCCGGAAGCGGGAATCGCGGCTTCCCAGCGCCGCGGTAACTACTGACCGGGAGGCCGCGGGGATACGGGACATATCGGAAGCGGACCCAGACTGCCCGACTCCCCTTGCGAGGGGCACGGACGACTGCGCCCAAATGAATGTGTGCGACGCGCAAACCACCAACGTCGAAATGCAGATGCCGCCTTTACTCATAGCTGTTGTTTCCTTTCCTGGCAGACTACCAGCGGAAACGTCGAAAGCATCCTACCAGTGCATGTAGGGATCAGCGCACCAATCTGAGCCGCAGGGCCTTGGCCACGGCTTCGGATTTGGAATGCACCTGCAGCTTCTCGTAAATGTTCCGCGTGTGGAAAGAGATACCGTGCACCGACACACCCATCTCCGCCGCGGCCGTCTTGAAGTTGTGGCCGTCCACCAGCAGGTGCAACAGGCGCAGTTCATGCGGCGTCAGCGCTGCTGGCGATGGCTCCGCGGGAAGGATCTGCCGGAAGATCGCGAGCACCTTGCTGGCGATCTTGGGCGAGATCGGCGCGCCGCCGGAAGCCGCCTCGCGAATCGCGGCCAGCAATTCTGCCGGCGGCGTAGTCTTCAGCAAGTAGCCGCAGGCCCCGGCGCAAATGGCCTGGAAGACCCGCTCATCGTCGTCGTATACCGACAGGACCAGCGACTGCATCTTCGGAACCACCTGGCGCAGGCGTTGGATGCCCTCAATCCCGGACATGCCCGGAAGCCCAATGTCGACCAGTGCCACATCGGCCCGCGCGCGCTCGATCTCGGGCAGCGCCTCCTCCATCGACCGATAGGCCGCCACGCACTCGTAGCCCTCGGTATACGCGATGAGAGTCTTGAGACCCTCGCGGATTTCGCGACGGTCCTCGATGATGACGATCCGAATGATCAGTTCCGGCATGTAAGAGTCACGGCGACCCGATATTCAACCGTATCAGTTGCAGCGCACAGGGACCCTACTTATCCAGGTAGGATCCGGTGCCGCATTTTCCGTTTTAACGGCGTGCGGAGTTCGACCTCCGTGCCGTCACCCACGCGGGAGTGAATCTCGATCCGCCCTCCCAGAGATTGAGCGCGCCCTCGCATTCCAGGCAGGCCGTTGCCTTCCTCCCGGCTCGCCATCCCTCTTCCGTTGTCCCCGATCTTCAGTACCAGGTTGCCCTCCACCACGCTCATGGAGATCTCGACGGCCGTTGCCTGCGCGTGCCGGACTGTATTGTGGACCGCCTCTTTGTAAATCAGGTACACCTGGCGCCGCGTGTTGGGGTCGAGTATGACGTGCCGAATCTCTTCCGAAAAGTGGAAGGATACGTCGATCTGCCGTGATGTGAGCGCATCGCTCCCGACCCGGCGGATGCGCTGCAAGAGGTCGCCTTCTTTCTGCGGCCGGATGCTCCACACAATGTCGCCGATCGATTCCACCGTGTCCCGGGCGGTCTCGGCTATGCGGGCCAGGGGCTCACTGGCGCGGGAATCCGGTCCCGCCTCGCGCATCGCGATTTCGCTGAAGATGGCGATCTGCGACAGGTTCGAGGCAATATCGTCGTGCAGGTCGAGGGCGATCTTGGAGCGAACGCGCTCGATTTCGAGCAGTCTGGTCACCCGCGCGCGATACACCCAAACAGCCACGGCCATCGCCACGGCGATGAGAATTCCGCGAAACCACCCGCGCCTCCAAAGCGGCGGCTCCACCTGGAATTCCACGGTCGCTGGCTGCGGGCTGGCCACGCCATCCGAGTTGATGGCGCGCACCGCGAAGCGGTACCGTCCGGGCGCCAGCGCGCCATAATGAACCGAGCGCGACTCGATGGGCGGGCTCCACGGGTCGCCTCCCAGGCGATACTGATAGCGCAGAACGTTGCCAGGAGAGTAGCTCAAGCCAACGAAATCAAACTGAAGGCGCTCCTGCCCCGGCTGTACCTCGATCCGGCGGATGCTCGATTCGCCCGCCTCCGAAACCTCTGCCTGGCGCCCGCCAATCGACAGGCCGGTGATCCACACCGGTGGCGGATCGCTGGCCGGGCCGTTCTGCGGGACCAGGCGCGTGAGCCCGTGATTGGTTCCGAACCAGATGGCGCCGGTGCGGTCGCGATACGCCGCAATCACCTCTCCCGGAGCGATGCCATCGGCGGAAGTGTAGTGCCGGATGTGCGCCAGATCCGGATCCAGACGGTCGACTCCGCCTCCCGTTCCGAGATAAATGGAGCCGTTGCGGTCCTCCGCGAGGCTTTGCACGTTGAGGCTGGAAAGCCCATCGGAGTAGCCGTATTGCCGGAATTGGGGGTCGGGCCCGGCCGGCTGGTCGAAGCGCAGGAGGCCCTGGTTCTGGGTGGCCACCCAAAGACGTCCGGCGTGGTCCAGCAGAAATCCAGGAATCCACCCAGCCCCGCCCGGGCCGTGCACCAGCGAAGCGCGACCGTCCCGCACCCTCCACAACCGGCCTCCCTCATCGCCGATCCACACGTGCCCGGCGTTGTCTTCGCCAAACGCGGAAGCGGCGGCGGGGACCCCATCGGCCGCAATCCCGATAAACCTCTGCTCCCTCCTGCTCCAATATGAGAATTTCGTCGTTTCCGTCCCTGCCCAAATATTCCCGCCGCGATCCTCATAAAGCCGGATCACTACGTCCCCCGGCAAGCCATCACGCGTGTTGTACACCGCCTTGGGTGAAGTTTGCGCAAGCTGCGAGGGGCTCTCCAAACGTGGATACCGGGCCAGCCCTTGGCTGCTCGCCAGCCACCATTCGCCGTTGTGATCCTGCAGAATCACTCGTGCTGGCCGCCAGCCGAAATAGTTGATGCTCTCAGCGACGCGCGGCGTGATGGCATGAAAGCCATCGCCCGAGCGAACCCCAATGCGGAAGCCCTCCGACTCCAGCCGGCCGGCGATGTACAACTCGCCGCGCCGGGTCTCACCTACCGAGATCACCCCGTCCATCCCGATTCCATCCTCGGCCGAGTACGTCAGGATGCCGCCCGCCGCCAGCTTGAACACGCCAAGGTCGCCCGTTCCCATCCACAGGTTTCCGTCCCGATCCTGTCCCAGTGATCCAACTCCCCGGCTGGGCAGCCCGTTTTCTTTGGTCCACAACCGGGGCGGCGCTCCGTCCGCGGGATACTGAGCCAGCGATCGATACAACGCCACCCAGACGTCGCCTTCCCGCGATTCGAATATGTCGAAAACCCGGGCTCTCGGCGGCCCGCCGTTTTGTCCGGAGATCTCTAAGAACCCGTTCCCTCCCGGATGCGGAGCAGGAGCAGACCGGTAGAGGCTGCCGGCCCTCCCCACCCATATACGGCCTTGCCGATCGGCGAGGAGATAGGTAATCTGGGCTTGAGGGGGTCCCAGGGTTGAGGGGTGGCGTTCGACGCGCCCGCCGGGCAGACGGCGGTATAAGGTTCCATCGTCCACCCCGATCCAGATACCGCCCTCCGCATCTTCTGCCAGGGCGCTTACTTCCGAAGCGCCCCAGCCCACTCCCGGCAGGCCAATCCTTACTTCGGCGAGCCGCGGGATCGGACTGGTAGTGTCATCGATGGCATACAGCCCGGCGTCCGTTCCGCACCACAGCGTGCCGTCGCGGCCTTCCAGAAGCGCCACGATGTTGGCGGCCTCCGGCTTGCCATTCGGCCGGATGACGAGCATCCGGCCCGCGCTCGATTGCGGAAGATCGGGCCGAAAACGGACAAGGCCCGCGGGTGTGGCAAGCCAGTAATTCCCGTGGCGGCCGGCCAGCACCTGTTTCACCCTGCGATGCGGTAAGCCCGTGCCCTTGGTTTGATTCGCGAATCCGAACCCGTCAAAACGCGACAGCCCTTCCGCGGTAGCGAACCAGAGAAAGCCGCGCGAATCCGATGCAATGCTGAAAACGGCGTTGTTCGCCAAGCCGTCGGCGGTAGTGTAGCGGCGGAGCGGAAGCTGCGCGCCATCGAGGGACCAGCACGTGGCGAGCAGCGCCATTTCGAGGACCCGGCGATCTGCGGAGGCGCGCATGTCAGGAACCTATTATAGGGTCTCCAAGCGCAGCCTGGAGGAGATCCTACCGGATGCGGCTCAGGACTTTGATGCCTTGTACCGGCAACGCTCGACACCGTGCGCTCGCTCTTGCGCGCCGCCGGAACCCTACGAAAAAACCGCCTTGACCACTTCGCCGGCCAGCACCGTCGGCCGCTCCGCTCGCCCGTTGTGCAGGAAGGTGAGCCCCAGGTGGTCCAGGCCCATCATCCAAAGAATGGTGGCATGAATATCGTGCACGTGGACCGGCTGCTCCACGGCGCGCAACCCGATCTCGTCGGTCGCCCCGATATACTGGCCCCCCTTGGCGCCGCCTCCCGCCATCCACATGGTGAAGCCCCACGGATTGTGGTCGCGGCCGGTGCTCAGTTCGTTGAACGGGGTACGCCCAAACTCGCCACCCCAGACTACCAGGGTATCCTGGAGCATCCCACGGGCCTTCAGATCGGCCAGCAGGCCGGCGATGGGTTTGTCCGACGCGGCACAGAACTTGGTGTGGTTTCCTTCCAGGTCGTTGTGGGCGTCCCAGCCGCTTCCAGCACCGCAATACAGCTCGACGAACCGCACTCCCCGTTCCACCAGCTTCCGCGCCATCAGGCAATTGGTTCCAAAGACGGCGCTTGCAGGGGTGTCCATGCCGTACATTTTTCGCGTCGCTTCGGACTCGCCGGAAAGATCGACGGCGTCCGACGCGGCCGACTGCATCTGGTAGGCCAACTCATAAGAGCGGGTTCTCGCGTCCAGCTCCGTATCGTCCGATTTGTCCTGGGACCAGATCTGATTTAGTTTCTGCAGCAGACCCAGTTCGTTGCGCTGCTGCTGGTCGCTGACTCCCGCCGGAGGCTTAAGGTCGAGAATAGGCGTATTGCCGCCACGGAACCGCGTGCCCTGGTACAGCGCCGGCAGGAATCCGGAATTCCAGTTGGCGCCGCCGCCGAGGGGATCGCGGCCGTCCGATAGAACCACGAAGGAGGGAAGGTTCCGGTTGGCGGTGCCGAGTCCGTATGTGACCCAGGCGCCCATCGAGGGCCGTCCCGCGAGGATCGACCCGGTATTCATCTGGCAGACCGAGCCCACGTGATTCAAACCGTCCGCCCAGCAGGAGCGGATCACGGTCAAGTCATCCGCGTGCTCGCCGATATTGGAATACCAGTCGGAGGCCCACAATCCGCTTTGCCCGTATTGCTTCCACTTCCGCCGGGAGGCCATCAGGGTGTTGTCGCCGGTGCCGCGGGATGTTTGCGCAGGCTTGCCTATGGAATCCGGGACAGGCTGGCCGTCGAGTCTGGTGAGCGTGGGCTTCGGGTCGAACAGGTCGACATGGCTGGGTCCGCCTTCCATGAAGAGGAAAATCACGGACTTGGCGGTCGGCGGGTGGTGCGGCTTCTTCGGCGCCAAAGGGTCGGCCGAGACGCCAGGCGCGGCGTAACCATCCTCGGCCAGCATGCTCGCCAGCGCTATCCCTGCCAGGCCGCTCCCGGCTTGCGCAAAAAACTCCCGCCGCGAAGAAACGTTCCAATGATGCCTGAGCTTGTCAATCACCGAGCTACCACCTTATTGAGTTACGGGTTTCTAATTCGCGTACAGAAACTCATTCGAGTTGATTAACGCGTGACAAAAGTCCACAAAGGCCGCGGCACGGGCCGGTTCCATGCCGGCGGGTAGTGCCTCGGGCACCGGAGGTTTTTCGTTGCGCGCCAGCCCTTCGGCGAGCAGCGCAGACTGCCGATCCAGGAAATCCAGAACTGCCTCCCGCTCGGCGGCGGCCGGCGGGCGTGAAAGAGCTAGACGGTAAGCGCGGTCCACTTGCTGACCCGGCGAAAGCCCACTGTCGTTTAAGACCCGGCCTGCCAGTGCGCGCGCCCAGTCGAGTACCAGCGCGTCGTTCATCAGGATCAAAGACTGGGACGGAATGACCGAGCGGAAACGGCGGCCACAGGTTTCCTGCGGATTCGGCTCATCGAAGGCATCCAACATGGGATATACCATGTTCCGCCGCACGAAGATGTACACGCTGCGGCGATTGGCCTCCGCGGGGTCACCCTTCCCGGCGGCGCCCCTTCCTGCCCGGTAACCGCCACTGGCGGCTCCCCCCGCATCTCCCCCCGCCGGGCCACTCCCGGCTCCCGACGGAAGCGGTGGGTTCGCGCCGGGTCCGCCGATTTTCGAATTCAGCAGGCCACTCACCGACAGCATGGAATCGCGAATGGCTTCGCCCTCAAGGCGGTGGCGTTCGTAATGCCACAGCAGATTATTGTCCGGGTCCACCGCCTCCGCCTGAACCTGGGAATCCGACGATTCCTGGTAGACCTTCGAAAGCATGATGAGGCGGTGCATTTTCTTGATGCTCCACCCGTTCTCTACGAACGAGGAGGCGAGGTAATCGAGCAACTGCCGGTTAGCGGGCCGGTCGCCCATCACTCCAAAATCGCTGGTGGAAGCCACGATGCCGCGGCCAAAATGATAATGCCAGATCCGGTTCACCATCACTCGGGGGGTGAGCGGATTCCCCGGATCGGCCAACCAGTTGGCGAGAACCGAACGCCGCCCCGTGGAGTTCTGGCCCTCCGGCGGGACGATCCGCGGATTGCCGGGATCTAAGATCGAAAGAAATCCGGGCTGCACCTCGTCCCGCTGGACGTCCCAATTGCCCGCGCCCAGAACATAGGATTTGGGCGCTTCCCGCCCGTTGTCGACGATCGTCTGGGCCATCGGCGGATCCGGTTTCAGCGCCTCATACTTTCGCAACCCGGCTTCCAGTTCCGCAAAGTGCTTCTTCTGTTGCGGGGTCAACTCCGCGGCGCCGAATTCCTCATCCTTATAGTTGACCAGAGCCCGATCCTCATAGGTGATTTGCGGCGTGCCCTTGATGGCCAGCAGCGACTCTAGCGGGGTTCGCTTCTCCGGGGGCGTGCCCAAAGCCTCCTTCGTGCCCGTAGAGAAGCGGATGCTGTAATAGTCGCGCCGGGCTTTGGCCAGCGGCTCCACCATCGCGTGCATCTCCTGGCGGATATCGCGCGTTTTCTCTTCCCAATCCGCCTGCTGCCGCTGGTACGCCGCCAGTTCTGCGCCGGAGAGCAGCACCAAATCGTCCTGTTCGCGAATGTTCGCGAAGAACGCCTGTAGCCGGTAGTAATCTTTGTGCAGGATCGGATCGAATTTGTGGTCGTGGCACCGGGCACAACCGTACGTCATGCCGAGGAATACCGCGCCCACCGTGTCGGTAATGTCGTTCAAAATTTCCTGCCGCCGCAACTCAATCACCGGCTGATTGGTTTCCTCCGTAAAGTGACGATTGAAGCCCACGGCGACCCTGGCGGACAGATCGTCCGGATACAACTCATCTCCGGCGATCTGCTCCCGAATAAACCGGTCATAAGGCTTGTCTTCATTGAACGCCTGAATCACGTAATCGCGATAGCGCCAGATATTGGGCCGCGTTTCGTCGCCCTTGAAGCCGTTGGTGTCCGCGTAGCGGGCCAGGTCGAGCCAGTGCCGGCCCCAGCGTTCCCCGTACTGAGGGGAAGCCAGCAGGCGGTCGACCACTTTAGCGAAGGCGTTAGGCGAAGCGTCGGCCAGGAATGCCTGCGCCTCCTCCGGCGTAGGCGGCAGTCCGATCAGATCCAGCGTGGCTCGCCGCAGCAGCGTGATCTTGCCGGCGGGCGGGTTGGGCCTGAGATTCTTCTCCTCCAGCTTCGCCATGATGAAGGCGTCGATGGGGTTCCGCGCCCAGTCGCCATCTTTCACCGCGGGAACGGCGGGCTTCACTACTTTCTGCAAGGCCCAATAGCGGCGCTGCTGCTCGGTGAACTTCTTCTCGGCGGATCCCGGCCCAGCCCCCGGGCCAAGGGTCACGCCACTGTCCCACTCGGCGCCGCTATCGATCCAATTCTTGATCACCGCAATTTCCGCGTCGGGCAACTGACCACCCAAGGGCATTCGGGGCAGTTCCTGGCCGGTCACGTGGCGGTACAAATGACTGCCGGCGGCATCGCCCGGGTTGACCACGGGCCCATGCTGGGCTCCTTTCAAAGCTCCTTCCCGCGTGCGCAGATCCAGATGGGCCATCAGCGGCTCACGCCCATGGCACTGCATGCATCTTTCTGTGAGGATGGGCGCTACGTCGTGGGAAAAGGAAACTTTCGGGGTTGTCTGCGCCGGGCCGAGCCACGCCATCGACAGCCATAGGGGCCAAGCCAGACACCGTCCCCGCAGGCTCCTTGCGGGATTCCACATTTGCCCCTCCTTATTGAACCGAAACTGGCGACAACTCTATCAGAGAACAGCTCTTGCTGTCAATGAACGGCGCGGTTTGAACGGCGCAACGGCGCGGTTTGGCTTGACGCCGCCACTTCTGTGTGCTATCAAGACAGCGTCCATTCCACAGCACAGTGCATCCCGGCAGGGGGTGGAGTACCTAGGCCCAATATCCCCGGAGTGGGAATCCGGAAGAAAACCAAAGGAGAGGCAAATGAAGTTCCCAATCGCGCTGATCACACTCTTGATTTTAACGGCGGCCTTCTTGGCGATCGCAGTGGGTGGGGCGGCCGGCGTCACCTACGTGGACCACGATAAAGTGGCTGCCGCCATAAGCAAGGGCGGTTCTCTGGTCACCGCGCCGGATCTCACGGTCACCGGAAGCCACCGCGACAAGCCTGGGCAAGTCGAGGTGCACGATCAAGAGACGGACGTCATTTATATGATTGAGGGCGACGCCATTTTCGTAACGGGCGGTCGGGCGGTGGGACTTTCCCGCACGAAACCCGGCCAGTCCGTGGGATCGGAAATAAAGGATGGCGAGGCTCACCATCTGACTAAGGGCGACGTGATCGTGGTGCCGGCGGGTATCCCCCACTGGTTCAAAGAAGTTCGCCCGTCCGTCAGCTATTACGTGGTCAAGGTGATCAAGCCGTAGCCGGCCGTCCCGTGCGTGCGACCCGCTCCAAGGCCATCCATTCGCGCCAGCAGGTACCGGCCTTCGCTCCGGAGAAGCAGCCGTATTGCTTTAGCGACCTGTTGATCTGCCTGGCCTTGCTCATGGCCACCTTCGTTGTCTATGCCCAGGTACGGCATTTCGAGTTCGTAAACCTCGACGATTCCGCGTACACCAGCGGCAATCTCCTGGTGCGCCGCGGCATCACTCTCGAAGGCCTCGAGTGGGCCTTGACTTCCCAGGATGCCGCCAACTGGTTTCCCGCAACCTGGATTTCACACATGCTGGATTGCCAGTTTTTCGGTCTCGATAGCGGCTGGCACCATATCACCAACGTTGTGATCCACGGCCTGGCCTCGCTGCTGCTGTTCGCCTTCCTCTACCGCGCTACCGGCGCCCGCTGGCGCAGCGCCCTGGTGGCGTGGCTTTTCGCGGTGCACCCGCTGCACGTGGAATCGGTCGCCTGGGTCGCGGAAAGGAAGGACGTTCTCAGCGCGTTCTTCTGGTTTCTCACGCTGTGGGCTTATGTGCGGTACACGGAACGCATCTCGTTCAGCCGATACCTGCTGGTGCTGCTGACGTTCAGCTTCGGCCTCATGGCCAAGCCGATGATCGTTACGTTGCCCTGCGTGCTTCTCTTGTTGGATTTCTGGCCGTTGGGGCGCTGGTCATTGCCGGCGCGGGCCGAAGCCGGCGGCCAGCCGCGCCTGGCGGCGCTCGTCTGGGAAAAGACGCCGCTGGTGGTGCTTTCCCTGGCGGTCTCGGTTATCACGTATCTGGCGCAGCACCGCGGGGGAGCGGTCAAGACGCTCACCGCATTTCCCATCGGCTTGCGCTTCGAGAATGCCCTGATCTCCTGTGTTGTTTATATCGCTCAGATGTTCTGGCCTGTCCGGCTGGCGGTAATTTATCCGTATCCGCGGCATATCCCGGCCTGGCAGGCTGTCCTTGCCGCCCTCGCCCTGGCCGGCGCCACTATGATCGTGGTGCGCTGTCGTCGCGGCAGCCCTTATCTGGCCGTGGGTTGGTTCTGGTATCTTGGCACGCTCGTACCCGTCATCGGGCTCGTCCAGGTGGGAGTCCAGGCGCGCGCCGATCGCTACACCTACATCCCCCTGGTAGGCCTCTCGATAATGGTCGCCTGGGGTGTCGCGGAGGTAGCCCGCCATCCGCGGATGAAACTGGTTGCCGCCCTTTTGCTGTCCCTGGCGTGCCTGACCTGCGCGGCCTTGGCCTGGTTGCAGGTCCGGCACTGGCGGAACAGTGAGACGCTGTTCCGGCACGCGCTGGAGGTCACCGGCGAAAATTCCGTGGCTCAAGTCAACCTGGCGAATTATCTCGTCAATGTCCCCGGTAAGTTGCCGGAAGCTGTCGGCCTTTGGGAGGCTGCGCTACGCATCGACCCCGATTCCGTGACGGCCCACACCGGGCTGGGAAACGCCCTGACCAGGATCCCGGGGCGGTTGCCGGAATCGTTCCCACAATTCCAGGCAGCGTTGCGGCTGGCTCCCGAATGGCCGATTCCCCATAACGAATTAGGCAATGCGTTGTTGAAAGCCGGCCGCCTTCCCGAGGCCATGGCAGAGTTCGCCGCGGCCTTGCGACTCGATCCCGATTACGCCGACGCGCACTACAACCTGGGAGTGGCCTTGTCGGAAATCCCGGGCCGGCCGGCGGAAGCCATGTCCGAGTACCAGGCGGCTTTACGAATCAAACCCGACTACGCGGAAGCGCAGCTCAACGTGGGAAATGTTCTGGCTGGCTTGCCGGGGAGGCTGCCCGAGGCCATACGGGCGTATGAAGCGGCCCTGCGCATCCGGCCGGATTACGCGGAGGCGCATTATAACTTGGGGCAGATTTTGTCCCAACTGCCCGGACGCCTGCCCGATGCCATCGCCGAGTATGAAGCCGCGTTGCGGATTCGGGGGGACTACGCGGAAGCGCACAATAACCTTGGCAACCTCCTGGTGCGGATGCCCGGACGCCTGCCCGACGCGATTGCCGAGTATCAAGCCGCGCTGCGCGTCAGGCCCGACTATGCCGACGGGCACTACGATTTAGGGGTGGCGCTGTCGCGTCTTCCGAACCGGCTGCCGGAGGCCCTGTTTCATCTCGAGACGGCGTTGCGGCTCAAACCAGACCCGGAACTTAGACGGGCCGTCGAGCGATTGCGGGCGGCCTCGGGCCAGCGGCCTAACTAGAAACCTAATGGCAAATCTTTTGCTGGTGTCACCGGGCGCGCCGCCTGCGCCACAGGCCCGCGGCGGCGAGCCCGGCGGCGAGCAAGCGGAACGTTGCGGGCTCCGGTACGGCGTTGTCGCTCAACTGGAAGTATACGTTCTCACTGGCGCTAACGGCCTGCGAAAAACCGGAGGCGTCGCCGACGATCAAGAACGTGTTGTCGCTCGACCCCACGGTTGGAGGCTCGAACATGTTCAACCCCAGATCCATGCCGCCGGTAGCCCGGTTGACCGTGGCCACAAAGATCACGTCCTGGGGGAGCGCCAGACCTCCCAGAGCAAACTGCATATTGATGATGTCCCCACCGGTTGACGTCATACCGGTCAAGATGAACGCTCCGCCCACCTGCGCTCCCACAGGGGCGTCTACCTGGTAGAACCGCAAGTCCACGTCAAAAGTTCCCGCGGCTCCCGCGTTGTACATCTGGAGCAGTGCCGCCACGGCGTTGCCGGGCGCGACAAGGTGGATCTGGTCGCCGATTCCCGTATACCCTCCGGCCGAGTAGAGCAGGGTGTCCCCGGTGTCCGTGGTGGTGTTGTCGTAGAGCAATCCGGCGAAGGCTCCGGGAGCGCTGGAGAGCGCCAGGAGAAGTACGCATGGCAATGGGCATTTCATGATCTATTTCCTCCGGTTGGTTAGCGGGGTCCAGCGCCCAGTAGCCGCGCATTGTAAGTGAAGGCCTGGGTGCCAGTGCGGGTGAACTCAATGGTGATGGTCAGTTTGCCGCCGGAGGCGATCGCCCCCAATTCCTTATACGGACTGGCGGCGGGCACGGTGGCGCTGGTAAATCCATCCGGCGAGGTCATCGCCACGCCAGCCGGCAGACCATCGGCCACATAGGCGGCCGACGCCAGCGGGGCGCCGTTGTTGGCGATGGTGACCGCCTGGCTGTAGCGGCCGGAGGCGCGATTGAGCGTCACCACGGACCTGGTGACGCTGACCTGCGCGGTGACATCCGGCGCCGCGCCCGGCGTGACGCTGTTGGAGAAGGCGGACGGACTGGAATCTCCGGTTGCGTTAGCGGCCGTCACGGTGAAGGAGTAGCCGATACCGTTGGTGAGGCCCGGCACAATAATCGGAGAAGCGCCGCCGCTGGCGCGACTGTTACCCGGGTGAGAGGTCACGGTGTACCCGGTAATGAGCGATCCGCCGTTGGATACCGGAGGGGTGAAAGAGACCGACGCCTGCCCGTTGCCGGGACGGGCGACGGGAGACAGGGGAGCGGAGGGGACGGTGACACTGGTTTCCGTTCCTATCGATGGGGCCGGCTCCGGGTTCACATAATTGCGGACGAGCACCCAGTCTAC
>OBLT010001357.1_pt1 | contig 15697 bp, 11 predicted proteins | sample 1518721 | NCBI WGS metagenome assembly OBLT01 (sample SAMEA3539307, study PRJEB22396) | soil metagenome | biome: tundra; feature: field; material: soil | place: USA | collected 2010-05 | depth 0.15 m | reverse complement strand
AAAGGGTCAGGCAAGATTATTCTCACAGACCAGTTCCCTCTGTCCTTGCAGAGCAGCAGCGCCTGCATCGTCCTCAAGGCGCGGCCTTCCGCGCGGCTTGGCATTTTGGCATGGTAGCACAAAATAAATCGGGCCCCTTTAATCGCGGGGGCATCCGGTCGCGATGAGAGACTAAAACCGTATGTACGGCATCGCACAGAGCGCCTTGCTTGGCAAGACGACAATCCGAACTCTAGCCGAGCGACCTGCATACCCGGCATTACAAGATCCAAGGAGAAAATCATGACCCGAACGAGAAAGTGGCTTGTCGGGATTGCCGGGTGCCTGTTGCTGCTCGTCGCGGCAGTGTATTTCTTCGACTGGAATCTCGCTCGGCCATATATTGCGCGCAAAATAACCAGTATGACGGGCAGAAGCTTTGCGATCAATGGCGATGTGGATGTGCGTCTTTTTTCGCTGCGGCCGCGCATCATCGCCAACGACGTCGTGATGGGCAACGCAACGTGGAGCAAGGATCCGATCATGGCGGAGATCAAGCACGCCGATTTCAGGATCGACATTCTTAAACTCCTGGGCGGCCACCTGGCGTTTCCTGAACTCTCATTGTCCGATCTTCACCTGGTGCTCGAAGTAAACAAGGACGGCACGCCGAACTGGGTTTTCGGTCAGTCGGAATTTCCCGCCATAGATGCGCTCACGATAGATCGCGGAACCATCAAGTTCCGCGATCCCGCGATCAATACCGACCTGGCCCTCGAGATCGATACGCTAACCGCCACCAAGGACGATCCGGAATCCATGCTCAAACTGACTGGTACAGGCCAGTTCATGGGCATGCAGACCACGCTCCAGGCGCGCGGCGGAGCGCTGCTCACGCTGCGCAGCGCCGACCGGCCGTACCCGATCAAGGTAACCGCGACACTGGGGACGACGAAGGCCAGCGTCGACGGAACGCTGCTCGATCCCCTGCACCTCATAGGCCAGGAAGTGAACTTCCAACTCGAAGGCAGTAATCTTGCGCTGCTGTATACGATCATGGGCGTGCCGATACCGCCGACGCCTGCGTACAAGCTGGCAGGATTCCTGAGCCATACCGGCGACATCTGGACATTCAAGCGCGTCAACGGGACGTTGGGTAAAAGCGATTTCACCGGGGATTTCTCGGTGGACCAAGGCATGGATCCCCTGCTGATCACCGCCGACCTGGTATCGCGCAGCCTGAACATGAAAGACTTGGGCGGCTTCATAGGCGCGGACCACGGTACCAAGCCGGGCGACAATCCGCCGCGTGGCGACAAGGTGCTGCCGACCGAGCCCTTCAACCTCGAAAAGCTGCGCGTCGCGGATGCCGATGTCCGCTTCAAGGGCGCGAGGATCATTGCCCAGAAGATAGTGCTCGAGAAGATGGACATGCATCTCATCGTAAAGGACGGCACGCTCAGGCTTGCACCACTGACCTTCGGAATCGCCGGCGGCAACCTGGTCGCGGAAATCGCGATGGGCGGGCGCAAATCGCACCTTGTCACTCACGCCGACATCACGGCGAAAGGCCTGCACCTCGATCAAATGTTCCCAGTCTCGAAACACAAAGCCGCCAGCGCGGGCACCATGGGCGGACGCGCAAAGCTCGATGCCAGCGGAAACTCGATTGCGCAAATGCTGGGGACGACAAACGGCGAGGCGGCGCTGATCATGGAGGGCGGCACCGTCAGCGAGCTGCTGCTCAGGTTATCCAACCTCGACATCGCCAATTCGATCAAGGTGCTGCTGGGCGGCGACAAGCAAGTCCCGATACGCTGCATGGTCGCGGACTTCAAGGCCGTCGAGGGGGATTTCAAGATCCAGGATCTGGTGCTCGATACGCCCAAGGAAAGCATTACCGGCGAGGGTAATGTGAACTTTGCCGATGAATCGCTCCACCTGAAATTTGTATCGCATTTGAAGGGATTCAGCCTGGCATCGCTACGAGGCCCCATCGTTGTCACCGGCCCGTTCAAAAAACCGTCGGTGCATCCTGAAATGGGCAAGGTAGCGGCACGCGGCGGCCTCGCGGTGATCCTGGGCGTGCTGACCGCAAGCATCGCCGCGCTGATACCACTCCTCGAGTTCGGCAAAAACAAGGACAGCAACTGCGCCGTGCTGATGAGTCAGATCAAGTCGGATGTGAGCATCAAGCAGAGCGATATCGCGCCTCGCCGCCCGACTGACCGCTGACCGGGTTAGCTCATGCTGACCCCTTTGATTTCTCTATGAGCGCCAATCTGTGCTGCACGCCTTCGCCCATTCTTAATGCACGAAAATCAATTGTGCCCCGTCCCCATATCACGTTACCCATATCACGTTATGAGGATGAAAATGGGCGTTTGACAGAGGCGCTTACGCCGAGGATACTTTGGCTCGAGCGATTGAATTTCCTATCCTTCAGTGTAATATTTCTCGACATATGAGTGACACAATATCCCGGCGCAACCCCACACCTCTCGCACCCCTCGACACGCTTTTCGAATCGAAAGGCGGCAAGGCGCTGCCGTTGCCTGCCAGGCTGGCGCGACTTTACGGAAGTCTGCGCATGCCGCTTGCGCGTGCGCGGCCGCACGTCATCAGCAATTTTGTGACCACATTGGACGGCGTCGTTTCGCTCAATGTGAAGGGACATGCGAGCGGCAGCGACATCAGCGGGTTCAGCGTCCAGGATCGCATGGTGATGGGGCTGTTGCGCGCCATTGCGGACGTGGTGATCGTCGGCGCAGGCACGCTGGGCGCCGACCGGCATCACATCTGGACAGCCGAAGACGTTTTTCCAGACCTCGCGAATGAATATCGCCGGTTGCGCACGGCGCTGGGCAAACACGGGCCGCCGCTGAATGTGATCGTCAGCGGCAGCGGGCAGGTCGATCTGGACTTGCCCGTATTCGCCTCCGGCAAGGTTCCGGTGCTGATCGTGACGACGACCGCTGGCGCCAAGCGGTTGCGCAAACAGAAGGCCTCCGATGCGGTCGAAATTCGCGCGGTGCGCAACGTTGGCGTCATACGCGCAAGCTCCATCATCGACCAGGTACGCCGCGTGAATGCCGGCAAACTGATCCTCGTCGAGGGCGGGCCGCGGTTGCTGGGCGATTTCTACGCGGAGGGAGTCCTCGACGAACAGTTCCTGACCCTCGCGCCGCAGATTGCCGGCCGCCACATTGACGATCGGCGGTTCAGCCTCGTTATGGGGCAAATGTTCGCGCCGCGCAGTCCTGTTTGGGGAACCCTGGTCGACCTGAGGCGCGGCGGCAGCCACCTTTTTCTGCGTTACTCGTTTCCCTGAATCACAATCCATTCGCACTGTTCGACGCCAGGCCTGAAAAAAACGAACCCCGCCGGAGCAGGGTTCGTCGCGACATGCCGAATTGGATCAGTTCATCTTGCGGCGGCGCAGTCCGAATGCGGCAATGCCGAGGCCGAGACCTAACACCCCTTGAATTTATTTGCGGTGCATTTTCTGGCAAGTTCCTGCGCTTCGGCAATTTGTTGTAGAGTCAATTGCTTTAATTGCTTTAATTCACCAGTTGGAGCATTGGCAGCCGCAATATTTTTCCACATCTGCGCAAATACATAATTTTTAGGAACGCCTAACCCATTTTGATACATATCCCCAAGCCTAGATTGTGCCGGAACATAACCATTCTCAGCGGCCAATCGAAACAACTTCACCGCCTTTTTGTAATCTCGAAGAACACCTCTTCCGTTGAAATACATATCCCCAAGCCTAGATTGTGCCGGAGCATAACCATTCTTAGCGGCCAATCGAAACCACTTCACTGCTTCTTTGTAATCTCGAGGAACACCCTTTCCATGGTCATACATCAACCCAAGGTTGGTTTGTGCGCCAGCATCACCATGTTCTGCTAGCGGTTTAAATAACTTAGCCGCCTTTGCATATTCACCTGCATCGTATGCACGGTTTGCATCTGATAACGAATCGGCAATTGCCTGTCCGGTCAACGTAAACAAGCACACACAAACCAACAACACCTGTTTTAGCAACTTATTCATTTTCATTATCCCCGGAATGCCCACCATCGAAAGGCTATTCAGTTTTCATCAATGATGCAAACAAATCTCTCCAAAAATGGATACGATCTCACGACTGATCAATTATTCAATATGAAAGCCGATAATACTGAACTCGGCTATTGGATAACAATAACAGGGAAACTTCAATGTCAGTCAATAAAGTGATTTTGGTCGGACGACTAGGCAAAGACCCTGAGGTCAGAAAAATGACTAACGGCGAATCAAACGAATTAAAGGGGTCGGGTTCGGATTAAATTCGTACCAAAGGTACCGCAGTCAAATTATTTCAATCGACAATAGATTCCGCAGCGCGATACTCCAACCCGAATGCCTCGGCGACTTTCTTGTGCGTTATTTTTCCGCCGATGATGTTGAGCCCCTTCAGCAGCGCCGGAGATTCCTTGAGCGCCTGCTGATATCCCTTGTTCGCCAATTTCAGCACGTAGGGCAAGGTTGCATTTGTCAGCGCCAGCGTCGAGGTGATCGGCACGCCGCCGGGCATGTTAGCCACCCCGTAGTGGACGATGCCATCGACGATGAAGGTCGGACTTTCGTGTGTGGTGGGATGCATCGTCTCGACACACCCGCCCTGGTCGATGGAGACATCCACGATCACCGCACCCCTGTGCATGGTCTTGAGGTCTTCGCGGCGTATCAATTTGGGCGCGACGGCGCCGTGTATCAACACCGCGCCGATGACCAGATCAGCATTGGCGATCTGCTTCAGCAGCGTGTGCCGGTCCGAAAATATTAGCTGCACGTTGGCGGGCATCACATCGCTGAGATAGCGCAGCTTCTCCAGCGAAACATCGAGGATGACGACATGGGCGCCCAGCCCGGCCGCCATTTTTGCCGCATTGACGCCGACCACGCCGCCGCCGAGTATCACTACCTTGGCAGGCGGCACGCCCGGTACGCCGCCGAGCAAAATGCCGCGTCCGCCGTACAGCTTCTCCAGATACTTGGCGCCTTCCTGCACCGCCATGCGCCCGGCCACCTCCGACATAGGTGTCAGCAATGGCAGTTCACGCGAGGGCAGCTCGACTGTTTCATAAGCGATGCAAACCGCGCCGGAAGCAATGTGTGCCCTGGTCAACTGCTCGTTTGCGGCGAAATGAAAGTAAGTAAAAATGGTCTGGCCTGGCCTGATGCGTTTCCATTCCGGCTCGATCGGTTCTTTCACTTTCACGATCAGGTCGGATGCCGCCCAAACCGCATCGGCATCCTGCGCGATCTGCGCGCCTGCTACCAGGTATCGCGCATCGCTGAACCCGCTACCCAGACCCGCTCCCGTTTCCACGATGACCGTGTGCCCGGCCGATACCAAAGCCTCCGCCCCAGCCGGCACCAGCGAGACGCGGTTTTCATTGGTTTTGATTTCTTTTGGAATGCCGATTTTCATTTCATTCGCCCGCTGGCCAATCGTTGAAAGGGAATGGTATCTCTTCAGTGGCGAAGGTCAGGAAATTAACGATCTGCTGCAAGTAGCGCCCCAGGCTGCGGCCAAATGAAACCAGGCGAGCATTGGGCTTATCGTTCAGTAACATAATCACAAATTGAATGACAGTAACGATAAACACCACTGTTCCAAACACATGGTACGCCAAGGCCATCAACAGCATGAACAATCCGCGTATCCATATGTTGCGCCGGTTTATTGGGGTATCAGGGGTGTCATTCATGGCTGGTTCTCCTGTAATGGTTAATCGACCCGGTGTTTCATGGAACAATTGTTGGGACATTGGAACAATTGGGGTACCTACTGGTTATGCATTGGGGTTCGGACTTACATCAATCAGCTTCCTCATTTTGAGCATCATTAGCACTGAGAAACATCCCAACGCCGCCAAAAGATGTTTAAGTGTATGACCGCTGAAAAGACTCTGAGTGAATACGAATACCTCCCGGTCATAGGCTTCCGAAAGTTTGGCCAGCATATAGCACGCAAGAGCCACCAGGAGCAGCCATTGGTGGGAGTACCTCGGTCGGAACAGCGCCATTAAAATCGGAACTATCAGTAGCGGGATAAACTGAATCCAGACATAAAACCGCAAGTCATCGAACCAGTGCCAATAAATTACGCTGGATAAACCCATCAGAATCGCAGGCACCAAAAGATATCTGACAAGCTGTGCACTCACATACTCGGCCAAGAGCGCTACCAACAATCCCATGAATCCAATGGTCATTGGCAACCTGTCCCAGACCAGCGTCTCGTTGTTTGGGTTCAAGTGATACCAGGCAGACCCGGCACTGACGATCGCCACACCTGCGAAAAAAGTAATCCAGGCAGGCCGGTAACTCATCAAACGATTCCCATGGCAAGCGCGTATTCCCGCTATTCCGACGAGCAGGAAAGGGATATTTGAAATGGCATCGAAGAAATTTGGGATGCCGAAGAATGCGCGCCGGTCGGCAAAGTTGTGATAATCCGGATTCTGCCCAAAGGGCTGCATCGATAGCATGAATGCCTGTGAGCCGAGCACAATGAACAACAATAGGGCTTGCCGCCAGTTGATTCCGGAGGAAGAGAGAGAGGATGGTTTATTCTGTTCTTGCATTACAGAACATTCTGATCAATCGAAGGAAAAGCAGTTAGGCTTGCAGTCATGTTGTTCCTGAAAAAATGTTGGTCGACGGGCAGTTGCGCTTGATACATCAATCGCCCGTTTATCGTGAAAGCCGATTTGATTGTGCGCCCATTTTCCCTGCACGGCAAACGCTCGCCTGACATGCTAAAGTGCAACGCATGAAGGGGATACAACGCATGATGCCCGCACAACCCTTATCCACGAACATCTCACCGGACTTGTTGCGCCAGCAACAATTGGTGAACGCCCTGCGCGCACGTGGATATTTTCCCCGCAACCCCAAGGTAGAAGAGACGCACATCTCCTGGGTGCTGCTGACCGGACGCGATGCCTACAAGATCAAGAAAGCAGTCGATCTTGGCTTCCTCGATTTTTCCACCCTGAAGGCGCGCCACTTTTATTGCAGCGAGGAGTTGCGCCTCAATCGCCGCCTCGCCCCCGGTCTCTACCACGGTGTCCTTGCCATCGGCGGAAGCCCGGAGCAGCCGGTGCTGGGTGGTGAGCCCGCCATCGAGTATGCGGTCCACATGCGGCGCTTCGCCCAATTCAGCATGATGAATCGTATGCTGGCACGCGGTCGCGTCACCCTCGCTCATATAGATAAACTGGCCTCTGTCATCGCCAATTTCCACACCGCGCTGCCACCTGCCGCAGCGGATTCGCCGTTTTGCGCTACGGCTGCGATACAGACAGCAGCGTTGCAAAACTTCGCACAATTGCCGCAACTGCTCAGTGCGCCCAACGACCTGGCCATGCTGGAAGCGGTGCGCCACGCGAGCGCGCTCGAGTTCGCCGCCTGTGAGCCACTGTTCCGGCAGCGCGCGGCGGCAGGCTGCGTGCGCGAGTGCCATGGCGACCTGCATCTCGGCAACATCGTGCTGCTGGACGACATGCCCACACCTTTCGACGGCATCGAGTTCAGCGCCGCACTGCGCTGGATCGACGTGATCAGCGAGATCAGTTTCCCGGTCATGGATTTGTTGCAGCGTGGCCGGCCACAACTGGCCTGGCGCTTGCTCAACGCCTATCTGGAAAACACCGGCGATTATCCCGGATGCGGCGTGTTGCGCTTCTATCTCGCCTACCGCGCCATGGTGCGCGCCAAAATCGCCGCGATACGCGCCAGTCAGCGCGGCGCTGCAAAGACGAAACCTGAGTTAAAGAACTGCCGCAGCTATCTCGCCTTGGCCCTTGATTGCATGACACATCGTCGGCCCGCGTTGATCATCACCCATGGACTGCCCGGTTGCGGCAAGAGCACCTTCGCGCAAATTGCGCTGGAGCGGCTGGGCGCGATCCGCATCCGCTCGGATGTCGAGCGCAAGCGGCTGTTCGGCTTGGCGGCACTGGCTGACAGCAACTCGCAAATCGACGCAGGCATCTACAGCGAGGATGCAACACGCCGCACCTACGCACGCCTGCATGAGCTGGCGCGCGGCCTGATCGACGCAGGGTTTTCCGTCATCGTCGATGCCGCTTTCCTGCGCCATGCCGAACGTGAAAGTTTTCGCGCGCTTGCGCAGGAAATGGCTGTGCCCTTCGTGATTGCCAGTTTGCAGACTGACGCGGCCGTGCTGGCAGAACGGCTGGCGCAACGCAGCAGCCGCGGCAACGATGCCTCTGAAGCCGGCATTTCCGTAATGCAAAAACTTCAGGTTGTTCATGAGCCGCTGCGGGATGAGGAGCGGGTCACTGCCGTGACTTTCATCAACAACGGCGATGTCGATGAGATGCGATCTGCCGTCGAGGGATGGAAGTCACTCGATGCGCACCTGGCATGAGGCCTGGATCGCAATACCTGCGGACACATGAACCCATGTGTGTGAAATATACGCTGCGGGAAAGCGGAACTTCACCAAGTTCGGCAAACGACACATTGCGGACAGACGATTTCCTCCGAAGCGGATGTTCAACGTCTGAATTAAGGGGCGCGCATCGAAGACATTCTGTGCGAGAAATTTGAGTGTACGGTGGGGAATGATAGCTGCGTGTCGTTTGAAAGTCTCAAGCTACAGATAACCGCGCTTTAAAACGGTTCAACTCGTTGCGCCAGTGATGTTGGGTTAGGCGCGGATTTTTGCGCCGTAACCCAACAAATCAAATCATTACGACCAATGCCGGTGTTGAAAGTTGGGTTCATTGGGTTACGCGATAATGCCGCTACCCCAAACTACATATCTAACCGTTGCTCTTGCAATTCGCAGCCTCCCAGCGTGTTTTCCAGGCGATGAAATCCTCCGCCGGCATCGGCCTGGCAACGAAATAGCCTTGCACTTCGTCACAGCCAACGGCGACCAATAGGTCCCAGTCTTCTTGGGTTTCTGCGCCTTCGGCGACGACGCTCATGCCGAGCGCATGGCCCATTTGCACGCTCGATTCAAGGATGGCCCGCGCAACGCTATCCCTAGAGGCGCCGCAAACGAAGCTGCGATCTACCTTGAGTTCGGTGAAGGGCAACTGCTTCAACTTTTCCATGCTCGAATAGCCGGTGCCGAAGTCATCTATGGAGAGGTCAAAACCCTTGAGCCGCAACCGGGTGATGATCTCCAAGCTGGTAACGATATTGCTCATCAAGCGGCTCTCAGTCATTTCCAGTATCACCCGCCCGGTCTCTACACCAGCTTGCCGGACAATGTCGGCGAACACCTCTGGCAGGTCGAGCCGATCCAGGTTGTCCATGGAGACATTGACCGAAACTTTCAGGTCATGGCCCAAGCATGTCCATTCCTTGAGATGCCCCATCGCCTTGTGAAACACCGCCATAGTCAAGTCGTCAATCAGGCCGTGCTCTTCTGCCACTGAGATGAAGGCGGCCGGCTGTATCAAGCCCCTTTCCGGGTGGCGCCAGCGCACCAAGCACTCGGCGCCCACCACGCGCCGGTCGGCCACCGTCACCTTGGGCTGGAAGAAAGTTTCCATCTGACCGGCATCCAGTCCGGCACGAATTTCTTCCGGACTGAGCTCTTGTATCGGGCCGTAATTAGCCTTGGGCTCTAAGCCAGTGAAATTGATGAGCGCAGTCAACAGTGCCGCTTCCTCAACAGGCTTTTGCAGCGTGCCGAGAAACTGCAGCTTGTGCGCCTGCACCAAGCTTTCCACGGTTTTGATCACCCGTTTATCACTGCCGGAAGAAAGGATCACTCCTCCTTCAAAACCCCGATCCGCCAAGTGCCGCAAAAATTCGATGCCATCCATGCCCGGCATATTGAGATCGCATATTAGCAGTTGCAGCGGCCTGATTGCGCCATCAATGGCCGCCAGCGCCGCATTACCATCGAGGGACCGGCTCACGCTCTTGACGCCAAGACCATGAAGCATGTCCTCAACAAAATCCAGCACGAATTCGTCGTCATCCACCAGCAGGACACGCAAGAATTCAAGCTTGTCTGAAAGTAGCGCGGAAATATTGCTTATCGGTTTTTTCATGTTAATGACTCCTGTAAAAATGCGGTTGGGTTGACAGGCTCATGCGGTTTCTTGCTCCACCTGCCTGGCAATGCGTTCCAGTAGCGGATGCAATTGCCGCAGCAGCATCCCTGCCTGCGACAAATCATTGGCTTTATCGGCGGATTCCAGCGCCTGACAGAGATCGGCGAAGCCCATCGCCCCCACCGTCCGCGCAGAGGATTTCAGTTTGTGGCCCAACCCGCCGAGCGCAGCCAGATCGCCACTGGTATGTGCGGCATCCATTTCGGCCAGGGTTTTCTGCGCCGTCTCCAAAAACTTGAGCGCGAACTTGCGCACCTTGTCGGGATCATCACTGACCAGATGACCCAGAATGGCAAGGTCGATCACATCGTCTCCCATCCTGACTTTGGCGGCGCGCCGGTCGCCGCCGCGGCGGCGCTCTTTACCGCTACGCAGATCAGCGACAAGTCCTTCCTCGGGTGTTATTCCGGCCCTATCCGGCAGCCACTTGGCCAGCACCAGCACTATCTGGTCCGGGTCTATCGGCTTGCTGATGAAATCATCCATGCCGCTGGCAAGACAGCGTTCGCGGTCTTCGGCCATGGCATTGGCGGTCATGGCGATCACTTTCTGTCCGGCCAGCCGGGGCGTCGCCCGGATTTTCCGGGTGGCCTCGTAGCCGTCCATTTCCGGCATCTGTACATCCATCAGCACGATGTCGAAACGTTCCTTGAACAGCAACGCCAGCGCCTCGCGCCCATTGTTGGCCAGCGCCACGGTGGCGCCGGTTTCCTCCAGCAGTTCCGCCGCCACTTGTTGGTTGAATGGATTGTCCTCCGCCAGCAGGATGTTCGCGCCCCTGAGACGGGCGCGTGCGGCGGCTAGATATTCTACACTTGCCTGGGTGACAGCGGCGAACGCCTTGCCATGGCCGAAACGCGCCGTGAAACGGAAAACGCTGCCCTTTCCCGGCGCGCTTTCAGCCCAGATGCCCCCTCCCATCATCTCCACCAGCTGCTTGCTGATGACCAGCCCCAGACCAGTGCCGCCGTATTGGCGGGTGGTGGAGGCATCCGCCTGGGTGAAGGGATGGAATAAGCGCTGCATCTGTTCTTCCGAGAGGCCTACGCCGGTGTCACGCACGGAAAACTCCAGCTCCACAACTTTTTCTTCGGCATTCTTCAAGTTCACCGAAATGGTCACTGCGCCTTCAGCGGTAAATTTCACTGCGTTGCCGGCGAGGTTCAGCAGCACTTGCCCTAGGCGCAATTCGTCGCCCCGCAGGAAATTCGGCACATCGGCCTGGGTGGAGGTATCGAAGCGCAAACCCTTTTCCCGTGCCAGGTGGCCCACCACGGAGTCCATGTTAGCCAGGATGGTGCGCAGGTCGAAATCGTTGGACTCCAGCGTCATCTTGTTGGCCTCGATCTTGGAGAAATCGAGAATGTCATTGATGATGCCCATCAGCGTCTTGGCCGACTGGTTCGCCTTCTCAATATAGTCCCGCTGCTTGTCGCCCAACTCTGTCTTCAGGCACAAGTGCGTCATCCCGATGATGGCATTCATCGGCGTGCGTATCTCGTGGCTCATGTTGGCCAGGAACTCGCTTTTCGTCCGGTTGGCCTTATCGGCGGCCTGCTTGGCCAGCATGAGTTCATCGTCTATGAGTTTGCGTTCGGAGATGTCCTGCACCGTCCCGAGCATTTTGACAGCTTGTCCATTTTCGTTGCGTATCACCTCGGCCTGTTCATGCACGTAACGCACCGAGCCATCCGGACACAAGATACGGTGATCAATGTTGTAGGGATGCCCCAACTCAAACGCTTCACGAACCCGGTCTTCCACAAGCTGCCGGTCTTCCGGGTGTATGGCTTGCACGAATGCTTCGTAGTTGGCGATGAACTGCTGTGGCGTAAATCCGAAAATACGGTAGGTTTCATCCGACCATTCACTCGTGTCAGTTGCAACATCCCATTCCCAGTTACCAAGGTGAGCAATGCGCTGGGCTTCGGTCAGCCTGGCGGTGCGCTGCGCCACCAGTTGCTCCAAGTGTGCGCGGTGCTGCTCCAGCTCGTCGTCGCGCGCCTGAATTTGCTCCAGCATGCCGTTGAATCCCCTTGCCAGCGTTCCCAATTCATCCCAGCCGTCTGGCCTCGCCCGAAGCGCAAAGTTTTTCTCACTGGAAACCTGGTCCATCAATCCGACTAGGTCGGAGATAGGCTTGGTGATGATAGTTTGCAGCCGGGAAACCAGCACCACCGCTATACCCAGTCCAGCCAACATGGCGGCTGATAACATCGCCATGTTCCATAACAGCTTGTCATAAAGCGCCGACAGGCTGGAGCGCACATGTAGCGTGGCGATGCGCTCACCCTCGACAATAATGGGGTAAAACACGTCAAGGTGTTTTGCGCTAAAGGAATGCAGCTCCCCATTCTGCACAAAACTTTCCGGCGGAGCTTCTGTTCCCTCACGCGAATATGCCGCAAAAGTCTTGCCGTCCCTGCCATAAATCACGGCGAACTCGATGTCTTCTATGGGGCCCATCGCACCCAGAGTCTGCGTCGCCGCCTTGGGGTCATTGAATTCTAAAGCCGCAGTGCTGTTGGTCGCGATGATTCTTGACTGACTGCCGACGGTTTCCACCAACTCGGCGCGAATCAGGAACCACTGCAACACCAGCGACATTATCAAAGCAAAAAACAGGGCTGTACCCTTCGCAAAAAAAGCGATGTATATGAGCTTGCGTTTGACAGACGCATTTCGGAATAGGGTGAGCAACTTCATTGCATCCCCCCGTGTTGATTGACAATACGCGCCAGCTTCAGCAATTGTGAACTGATGTTGAGTCCGGCTCGTCTGGCAGCGTCGATATTGATCTCAATGCGCACCATATTGTCTTCCAGATAGAAGTTGACCATCACGCCTTGTTCGGCATAACCCTCGGTATCGCCTATGGTCAGCACGGTGCTGCCTTCGATGCCATCCAGTATCTGCCTTATATTGCCTGATTCGGAAACAGCAATGAACAGCACGCGGCATTCCTTCAGGTTGGTCTCGGAGCCGACAGGCACAATCTCCCAAACCAGGCCGCTGACCTTCTTGTTCCTCAATGTGTCCAATGCTTTCCCAAACGAATTATGTCCAATGACGCAAAGCCTCATGGTGCTTGCGGCGTAGGCAGCTGCGGACGGCCATTCAACGTACTTGGTGATGCTGTTGATGAAGGCGGTCTTGACTTCGTACTCGGTGGGCGGTGCGGCGTGGATGCTTATGCTGCGGCCTGCGGTAAAAATTACGCACAGCAGGATGAGGATTGTTTTCCCAAACTTGTTCAAGGCTGGTTTTCCACTCTAAAAGCGATAGCTCAACTTGAGCCTGTAACTTCTACCGTCCTGCCAGATCAAGTCCTGGACATGCTCTGGTGCGCCGGGATCGGCATATCGTTTGTCGAACAGGTTATAGACACTGGCGGAAAGCTCCATGCCCTTTGCGATTTTTTCGCTGAGAAGAGTCAGGTTGGTGAGCAAATGTCCGGCCGCAGATGCGCCAGCCAGGGTTTTTCGTGTGCTGGTGTATTGAAGTTCCAATCCCGTGCGTAGCGCATTCCCCAGCACAGGCATGGATGCGTTGAATTTCGCCAGATGCCGAGGGGAGTTGATGAGTTCAACCCCGCTGGACACGTCGCGGCTGATCTGCCCGGCATAGCTCGTCCGCAACTGGGTGCCGCTGTCCCACAGGCGTTCCGCTTCGACTTCAACACCTCGTGCAACTACTTTTCCAGAGTTCACAAAAACCAGAAGGTTGTCTGCGGGATCGGTAATTTGGTTGATGTTGCCGTTGATCGTATTATCATAAGCATCGGCGGTGATACGAAAATTGTGCCACGGCTGGTGTTCGATAACGAATTCATAGGATGTGATTTTTTCCGGCCTGAGATTGGGATTTGCCTTTTGGGTGCCAGGCGATGTGTAATACAATTCATAGACGTTGGGGGCGCGGAAAGCAGTACCATAGAGCAGTTTGAAAGCCGTAACGTCAGCAATATTCCAGATGAGGCCAAGACGCGGGTTGGTCGCAGACCCTACGATGGAATATTGGTCATATCGCAGACCGGCATTGAGCAATAGCCCGTTGCCCAAAGTTATTTCATCCTGAGCATACACTCCCTCCCGCTTGCTGCTGCGCCTGTCATCCAGAAGAAGCGCATAAGGCGCTACGTTAAAATTGCTTTGATCCTGACGGTAATTGTTTTGATATTCCACACCCGCCACCACCCTGTGTTTTTCCAGCCGTCCAATGAGTTTCGCCTCGGTGCCCCACCATGCGCCTCTGGATTGGTCGTGATTGAGTGTGACCGGTGCTCCCGTATTGGGGTAGATGCCATCGTAGAAATAACGCCCTTGAAACAGATTGGCGGAAACATCCCAGCGTTGGCCCACCTCCCCATAATAATCAAGGTTCATAAAAGACGCCCCGTCGCTCACCAAAAAATTGGGGTCATTGAACACTGTGCCAAAAGAAGCGGTGGGAACAGCCTTGTCACGATTGGAATAGCCGCTTGTCAGGGTGAAACCGGCGACATTCAATTTTCCGAAAAAATTTCTGTAGCGGTCGCTATCCAGATTATGGGCGATCCCGTTGTTGATGGCGTTGAATTCAGGAAAATAAAGATCCTGCCCGAGGCTACGGTAGCGGGATGCGGAAAGCAGCAGTCCTGCACCATTCTCGTACTGATGACCATAACTCAGTCGCTCCTTGTCGGTGCCAAAGCTGGCAAGTTCACCAGACGCTTCCGTTCCGTTGAAATTCTTTCCGTGTTTGGTAATGACATTGATGACACCGAGGACGGCATTGCTGCCATAAATCGAGGAGCCCGGCCCGCGCACGATTTCCACCTTGTCTATGAGATCCACGTCAACCGGGAATTCCGTGCCGATGGGCGCAGTGTCATAGATAGGATCGTTGAGCCGGTAGCCATCCACCAGCAATAACATGCGGCTGTTGTAGTCACCCGTCCTGCCTAGGCCGCGGGTGCCGAGGTAATCATAATTACGGTCATAAGTGACAGACATGCCGCGCACGCTTCTCACAATATCCGCAAGCGTGCGGTAACCATATGTTTTGATATCCGCAGCAGTGATGATTGTTACGGAAGATGGCGCTTCCATGGTTTTCTGAGGAAATTTAGAGGCAGTGGATACCTTAATGTTCATCAACTCTTCAATGGGAAGCTGCGTGAGATCAGCCTGCGCGGACGGCTCATTGGGCTCAGCCGCAGCCAGCCTAGCCAAGGCCAAGGTCAGGGCGATACAAATTATCATCCTCATCAAGGCGGGCTCCTCAGTTATGTGCGGTTCTTTCAATTTGAACCTACGCACCATCGCCAACCTCGAAAACTGGCGGAATTCATCCCACACACTCTTACAACCATTGTCGATTTGTTCCGTGCGCTATCGCACCTAGGCATAGATGCTTGGAGTGCGGGGCATGGCCGCGCTTTAAAATGGCGCAACACATTGTGCCATATAAATCTTGAAAAATCAGTTAATGGGTTTCCTTTGGGGGCGATAGTCGAAAGGCGGCTTGTATGGTTGCGCTGGTGGTATCGGCTTTCTTCTGCAATAGTTAAGAAGCCG
>OBLT010001356.1_pt1 | contig 15706 bp, 10 predicted proteins | sample 1518721 | NCBI WGS metagenome assembly OBLT01 (sample SAMEA3539307, study PRJEB22396) | soil metagenome | biome: tundra; feature: field; material: soil | place: USA | collected 2010-05 | depth 0.15 m | reverse complement strand
CCGCGACGCTGTGCTTTCTGGCCGCTCTGCCGGCCGCCGATTTCACCACCTACATCGGAGACCCTAGCGACTATCGCGTGGCGCGGACGATCGCCGACGCTTCCGGCAACACCTACGTCGCGGGTAGCCGCGACAGTGGGATGTTTGTCATGAAACTGGACACGGCGGGCAAGATCGCGCTGTTCGCCACTCTCAGCGGAAAAGGTACCGACCAGCCGAACGATCTGGCGGTGGATGCGGCGGGCAACCTGTATCTCGCCGGAGCCACCAACTCGACGCTGCTGCCGCTGCGCAATGCCATGCAATCCACTCCGGGCCCGGGCTTCGTAGTGAAGTTCAATCCGGATGCCACGCAGATTCTCTTCTCGACTTATTTTCCCGGGGCCATCCAGGCGCTGGCGGTGGATGCTGCCGGCAATCTCTACGTCACGGGCTCTACCTACTCTTCGGCGTTTCCGGTGACGCCCGGCCTGCCGGCGGGGACGGTGACTCCGTTCGGGTCGATCGAGGCCACCTCCGCCGCGTTCGTGACCAAGATCGCCGCGGCGGGCGACCGGATTCTATATTCGGGGCGCATCTCCGGTCATCAGAAAAACTGCGGCGCGGGCAGCAGTTGCTTCCTGAGCAGCCGCAGTACGCTGGGGACCGCTATCGCGGTGGACGCCGCGGGCAATGCCTATCTCGCAGGGAACACCGACACGGCCGACCTCCCCACTACCCCGGGCGCGCTGCTCTCGCAGGGCACGGGCGCGTTCGTGGCCAAGGTGAATGCCGCCGGAACGGCGCTCGTGTACCTGACGTTCCTGGGGCCTGGCTATATCCCGGCGGGTCCCAACACCTACGCCGCCAACTCCGTGGCCGGCATCGCGGCCGACGCGGCGGGCAATGCCTACGTGACCGGCTCCACCTTCGATGACGCGTTCCCGGCGACCGCCGGCAGTTACCAGCCGGCACGGCAGGGAGGCACCGATGCGTACGCCGCCAAGCTGAACCCGCAGGGCAGCGCCATGGTGTGGGCAACCTACCTGGGCGGCACGGGCACCGATGTCGCGCGTGCCATCGCGCTCGACGCGGCGGGTAACGTATGGCTCAGCGGGACCACCGATTCGCCGGACTTTCCCAACCCGACCGGTTGGTCGCAGGGCGGCGATTTCGTGACAGGCCTGAATGCCGCGGGCTCCACCCTGACCTATAGTTCGCGCCTGCCCGACGATACGGCGGCCGCCAGCATTGCCGTGGATCTCGCGGGCACGCTGCACGTGGCCGGGTTGGGCGGTCTGGTTTCCACGCTCACACCCACCCTGCCCTGGGCGCCCCGCGTCTTCGGGATTGCCAACGCCGCGTACGGCCCGGCCGGCGGACGTATCGCCGCGGGCGAGGTGATCTCCGTCTACGGGCCGCACATCGGCCCGGCAACACCCGTCACGGCCGTCCCTTCAGCCCCGGGCCTGATGCCGGCATCGCTGGCAGGCGTTCAGGTGTCGGTCAACGGCTCGCCGATTCCGTTGCTCTACGTATCGGATTGGCAGGTGAATGCGGTGACGCCGATCTTCCTTTCGGGCGCCACGGCGCGCCTCCGCGTCAGCTTCAACGGCGTCGACACGGCCGATTTCGTGGCGGCCGTGATGCCCGCCATCCCCGAGATTTTCCAGCGCGGCGACGGCACGGCGGCGGCCGTCAATCAGGATGGCAGCATCAACTCGCCGGAGCATCCGGCGCCACCGGGAAGCATCGTCGCCATCTGGGCCACGGGGACCGGCGTGACGCCTTACCTCGCCGGGCAGGACGGCCACCTCGCCACCGGCGCCGTGGACTTCGCCTGTTGCCAGGTCTATGCGCCCAATCCGGCCAACGTGCTCTACGGAGGAGCGTCGCCGGGCATGGTCGCAGGCGTAGTGCAGGTCAATTTTCAGGTGCCCGCCGCGCCGGCCTATTACGGCGCGACGCTCGGCCTCTCTCTACAGGCGGGCGGCATGACTTCGCACCCGGTACAAATCTATGTGGCTCAACCGTTCGAGTCAGTCGGGCACCGCCCCGCACAAAGGTGAAGCGCCCCTGTCACAGGCCCGGCTCGGCGTCTGTCCAATCGGGTGGAGGTACCATCACATTAATGATAATGACAGCCGAAACTCCCGATGAGGAGTTGGTCCACGACGCGCAATCCGGCAGCCGCGAGGCCATGGAGCTTCTCCTCACCCGCCATCAGCCTTGGATTTTCAACCTCGCCGTGCGCATGCTCTTTCGCCGCCCCGACGCGGAGGACGCCACCCAGGAAGTGCTCCTGAAAGCCGCCCTCGCCCTACCCGGGTTCCGCGGCCATAGCAAATTCCGCACCTGGCTGTATCGCGTGGCCGTCAACCACCTGCTGAATATCAAGAAGGCTTCCGGGGCAGTCTGCTCGTTTGACGATGCCGCGCGCGGCTTGGGAAAAGTCCCCGACCTCGATCTTCCCGACCCTCGGACCGTTCCGGTGCCGGTCGAGATCCTGGTCGCAGAGACGAAGATCTGCTGCACTATGGGAACGCTGCTCTGCCTCGACGGCCGGCAGCGGCTGGTATTCATCCTCGGCGAGGTCTTCGGCGTCAGCGACCAGGTGGGCGCGGAAATTGTCGATGTCACGCCGGTGAACTTCCGCCAGATCCTGTCGCGTGCCCGCCGGGATCTGTACGCGTACCTGCGCGGCAATTGCAGCCTGGTGAATCCCGACGCTGCCTGCAAGTGTGCCCGCAAGACGCGTGCCTATATCCAGGGCGGCTTCGTCGATCCGGTGAAGCTGCAGTTTACCTCCGGCCACCTGCGCAAGGTGCGCGAAGTCGCCGGCGACCGGAGCGGCGAGTTGGAGGAGGCTTACATGAGAGTCGGCGCGCAAGTCTATCGCGACCACCCGTTCTACCAGCCGGCCGAGCAGGTCGCCACCCTTCGCCATGCTCTCAAAACGCTCTCGCTGCAACCGCCGGTTTGATTTACCTTGCGCCCACTGTCACTGGACCGGCCCGGAGTTGTCCTACTGAGTAGAGGTGAATAAATGAAGATACCAATCCTGGCTTGCGCGGCCGCCGCGGTGCTGTGCGCCGCGCTGCCAGCCGCCGATCAAAATGACACCACCACGCGCGAGATCCTCGCCCTGGAGCGCCAGGCGATGGACGGCTGGCAAAACGGGAATCCCGACCCAACCCTCGCGGTGGCGGATCCCGAGATCACCTACTTCCACGTGGTTACGGACAAGCGGCTGGAGGGCCTGCCGGCACTCCGGGCGCTGTGTGAGGGTTACCGCGGCAGGCCCTTGTTCGATAGCTACGAACTGGCGGAGCCCAAAGTGCAAACCAGCGGGGACACCGCCATCCTGACGTATATCCTGGTGATGCGCATGGGGACGGCGACAACCCGCTGGAACGCCACCCAGGTGTACCAGCGCAAGAAAGAGGGCTGGCGCGTCATCCATTCGCACTGGTCCGAGAACAAGCCCGCCACCCGATAGGCCGAAATCAGCGCGCCACTGCCTTCCAGCCGCCGAATACCTGTTCCAGGCGTGCGGCGACGGCGAGAGCAACATCCTCGCGCCAGGCGCGGGCCACCACCTGCACGGCAAGGGGCAAACCGCCGGGCGTTTCCCCGCAGCGCACCACGGCGGCGGGCAAGCCCGCCAGGTTGTATGCCATGGTGTGGCTGAAGCCCCGGAAGTTTTCCTCCATGGTGGAGAGCCCGTGCGGCAGTGCCGCGCGCGGGTAGACCGGGCACACCACGGCATGGTAGTTGCCGAAAAACGATGTCATGTCCGCCCGGTAGCGGTCCCACTCGGCCCAGTAGTCCTGAAAACCCGCGAGGCCGGTGCGGTAAGGCTCCAACTTGTCCAACCAGCCGGTCAGCAGCGGATGCACGCGGGTGGAACCGATTTCCGCCAGGTAGGCGCGCAGCGCGTCGCCGCCATCGGCCCCCAGCAGCTTCATCTCCAGATCGTAGGCTGCCTCGAGACAAGCCGGCCGGTCTTCCTTTACGCTGGCGACTTCCGCGGCCAGCGCCCCTGCCGCGGCCCGGACGACGGCTGCCACGTCTTCGCTGGTGCTCACCAGGCCGTTCCCGGTGTAGAAAGCCACCCGCAGACCGTGCAGGCCGGCTTCGTCGAGCGGAGCGAATGCCATATCGGCGGTGGTGGGGTCCGCGCCATCGCCGCCGGCCAGGAGGCGCATCATGAGGACCAGATCCTCCACGCGGCGGCTCAAAGGACCGATCTGCCAGAGGGCCTCGATCCAGCCGCCCGATGGAGGAAAATGTCCAGTGCGCGGCAATCGCCCGGAGGTCGGCTTGATGCCGGCGATTCCACAGAACGCGGCAGGCAGGCGCACGCTGCCGGCGCAATCGCTGCCCAGCCCCATGGGCGAACCGCAGGCCGCGATGAGGGCCGCCTCCCCTCCGCTGCTGCCGCCGGGGGTGCGCGCCAAGTCATAGGGGTTGTTGGTCCGTCCGAAGAGCAGGTTGTCGGTTTCAAAGGCGAAGAGCAGGTCGGGCAGGTTCGTCCTGGCGATGGGGATGGCGCCGGCGGCGCGCAGGCGGGAGACCAGGGTGGCATCGTGGATGGAAACGGCGGCGGCGCGGCGTCCCAGCGTCCCCGCCGTGCAAACCGTACCGGCAACTTCGAGGGAGTCCTTTACGCTGAACGGGACGCCGTGCAAGGGGCCGGTGGCGTGGCCGCGCGCCAGCACGGTATCGGCGGCACGAGCGTCGGCCAGGGCAGGGGCGGCAAGCACCTCCACTACGGCGTTGAGCGCGGGGTTGACCTCGGCGATACGGTCCAGATGGAATTGGACCAACTCCACGGAAGAGAGCTTGCCGCTGCGTATATATGCAGCCTGTTGGGTGGCGGAGAGAGCCAGCACGGTTTGCATAGGTAGATTTTGACGCGGTAGTGGCGATAAAGCCAGCCCGTTTCCATCAACCCCCATTCAAACCGTGCGTGCGGTTTCCCGCACACGGCTTAACGATGATCTTCTTGATGTGGCGTGCGTGACACCGCCGCCTTGCTGTCAGAACGCGTCTTTCAGGACGCACCACGTTGGCATCATAGCATCATGGTCGCTGCTGTCATGATGTCCCCACACCGGCAGGGTTGCCCTACCAGAAGTGCACCGCCAGGACGTGCGGCGGGCCCGGCGTGCCATCCGCCACTTTGACTTCCAGGACCACCTGGATGTTCTTGCGCGCCCAGTCCCGCGGAGCCCCCCGCAAAGCCTCGCGGAACTGCTCCGGGCTGGTGAGGAAGTCTCCGGCTGCCTGCGTTCCATACGTCGCGATCCCGCCGGCGGAGATGACCGTCTGGCCGATGTGGGGATCGGCGACTCTCGTCACCAGCGCGTAGTCTTCGTCGGCGATCCAGCCTTGCGGGCTGCGCGTGATACGCCAGGTCATGTCCGTGTCCCGCTCCCGGTCGCGCACTCCGCGCACAGTGGGGCCGCCGTTGACCAGGGAAAACCGCAGATCCTGCGTCAGCCGGATAGTCCAATCGTTGTTAAACGCCCCGATCAGTACCACCGGGTTGCCCTGCAACTCGGCATAGGGTGTGACCTGCGAGCCGCGCACGCGGTACAGTTTATCGTGCGCGGCGAGATAGCTCCCGATATGGGCCAAGGCGACCGCATCTCCGTAGAACAGGAAGCGGTCCCGCAGGGGGACCAGGCTGCTCAAAGGTACGGTGGCCTTTGGGTCCGGAGGCCCTTCCGGGAGGGGATCGGGGTAATAGCGCCTGGCGCTCTGGCCCACGCAGATCTGCACCGGGGAATGTGCCGCCAGGACAGGCGCCCAGAACTGGTCGAGTTCGGTAACCGGCCGCCGGGCGGGGTACCGTGTGCCGGCCAGCCATCCAACGAGGGCCGCCACCGCGGCGATCCCGAAGACCAGCATCAGCCATGGCTTGGACCCGGCGGTTGGTGGTTCGACCTTGGGCGCGACCGGCAGGACTGCGGTCCGGAACTCCGGCACGTAAGTCCCCAAAGGCAATTCGATGCGCAGTCCGGTTGCGGCCAACCCGGTCTCCTGGTAGTACTGCGCCAGGCGCTTGCGTACTTCCGCCGCGGCGTTGCGCACTACCGCGTCCTGGTTCGTGTCGTAGCCGAGGTCCCGGTCGAAAACGGCTTGCCCGAGGATACGCTCCTTGATGGGCATCCCCTGGTTGTCCAGGCTGTGCTCCACGACGAAACGGAGCAGCGCCGAACAGCGCCGGCTGTGGTGGAAATGAGGACTCGCTAACACCCGCTCCAGGTGGGCCCGGACTTCGTGCGGAGGGGCCGTGCCCGAAGCGTCCACTGGATCAGCCATCGTTTCATTATTCTAACCCCAGGCGGACGTCCGCGACGTAGTCTGCCGCAAATTGCCGTTTGAAGATAAAGGCCTCTTGTAATCAGCGGCTTGCGAGACGTCGAGGATGTCCTCGACTGTCGTCGGCCTATCCCTCAAAGCATAAGTGGACAACAATTCTCCTATCTTTTACAGCCTTTACAGGGTCTAAGCCCGCGTCACTGTGTCCGGGCGAGAGTTTTGCAGCTACCAAGCCATACAAGGAGCAGCCATGAAGCTAGTCTTTGCCACGTTGTCAATGTTGATTGCCAGCTTGGGCTGGAGTCAAACCGTCACCAGCCAGGAAATCTCCGGATTGGTTCAGGATCTCTCCGGGTCCGTGGTGCCGAACGTAACAGTCACCGTCAAGAACGCCGAAACCGGCTTTACCCGCACATCGCAAGCCAATGAGGGCGGGTTCTACCTGGTTTCCAACCTGCCCATCGGAACCTATGAAATAACCGCCGAGGTCAAGGGCTTCAAGAAGTTTATCACCACCGGCGTGGTGCTGAACGTCAACTCCAAGGTCTCGGCCAACATCCGGCTGGAGGTCGGCAACATCACCGAATCGGTCACCGTGGCCGCCGACGCCGCGCAAGTGGAAACCGCCACCGGCGAAGTCGGCCGCCTGGTAACCGGCGAACAGGCCACCAGCCTTCAGTTGAACGGCCGTAACTTCCCTCAACTGCTGCAATTGCTCCCGGGCGTCTCCACCACCTTCAGCAGCGGCTTCGCATTGTTCGGCGGCTATGGCGTCAGCAATAGCGCCCAGTCCATCAACGGCAGCCGCACCGATACCTTCTCCTGGAATCTGGACGGCGCCGACAACAAGGACAACGGAGGAGGAGGCAACAACTTCGTCAACATCAACCCGGATGCCATCGCCGAGTTCAAAGTGCTGACCACCAACTACAGCGCCGAGTATGGATATAGCGCCGGCGCCGTGGTCAACATCGCCATCCGCGGCGGGACTAAGGAATTCCACGGCGGCGCCTACGAGTATCTGCGAAACAACGCCATCCAGGCCCGCGCCTACAATGCCACCATCAAACCGGAACTGCGCTACAACAACTTCGGCCTCAACCTCGGTGGCCCGGCGTTCATTCCCAAGAAGCTCAACGCCTCCAGGGAAAAGCTCTTCTTCTTCGCCGGAGTGGATTTCAAACGCCTGCGCCAGGGCGCCATCAATACCTGGACCGTCCCGGTGCCGGCCCAGTTGAACGGCGACTTTTCCGCGCTGGGATCCGCCAAGTTCCCCAAGGACCCGGCGACCGGCGCAGTCTTCCCGAACGGCGTGATCCCGAAGAACCGGTTCAGCGCCAACTCTTACCGGCTGCTGCAGAACTATCCGGCGCCGAACTTCACGGGTTCGGGCGGCAACTTCGTTTTCCCCACCGTCGCGCCGCTGACCACCAACCAGTACATCCTGAAGGGCGACTACAACGTCAACTCCAAGAACCAGATTTCGGTCCACTGGCTGCACGACTACTATGAATCCCTCCAGAATCTCACCAATCTGGCCCTGTACGAGCGCCACATCCCCGGCATCAACCTCGCCGCGCACTGGACCTACGTCGCCAACTCCTCCACCGTGAACTCGGTTCAGTTCGCCTACACGGGCAACGTCATTCTGGAAAAGGTGGGCATTGCGCCCAATCCGATTTTCGTCACGGATTTCACCCGCAAGGGCGAAGGCATCAATTACCCGCTCATCTACAATGCCGCGGATTTCATCCCCAGCATCGGTATTTCCGGCTACAACGGTCTGAGCGTCACGCCACTCAATTTCGATAATTTCAACCGCATCTTCCAGTTGAAAGACGACTTTTCAAAGCTCATGGGCAACCACAACGTGAAGGCTGGCATCCTGGCAATGCGTAGCCGCAAAAACCAGGACAACGTCCCGGCCATCAACGGCACTTTCGCCTTCAGCACCTCCGCGGCCAATACGACCTCCAACGCGCTGGCCGACGCGGAACTGGGCAACTTCTACACCTACACGGAAGCCGGCAGCTTCCGCCAGGGCTGGTATCGCTTCACGCAGATCGAGCCCTACGTCCAGGACGATTGGAAGGTCAACAATCGGCTGACCGTCAACCTCGGCCTGCGCTGGGCCTACATGCAGCCGCAGTACAGCGCGTTGAACAACACCTCCGCCTTCCTGCCGCAGTATTTCAACCCCGCCCAGGCGCCGCAGATCGTGCGCTCCACCGGCGCCATCGTTCCCAACACGGGCAACCCCTACAACGGTCTCGTCCTGGGCGGCAGCGGATTCCCCGACACCGCCAAGGGCCGCGTTCCCGTTTCCACGGACCCCGCTGTCCTGGCCCTCTTCCATGGCTTGCCCGCCGGCACCGCCAATACTTATAACAAGACTTGGGCGCCCCGTCTCGGCTTCGCTTGGGACGTCACCGGCCATCAGAACACCGTGGTTCGCGGTGGGGCCGGTATGTTCTATGAGCGTATCGAAGGCAACTACCTCTTCAGCGCCGTCAACAACCCGCCGTTCATCCAGCAATCCACCGTCTACAACGGCAACGTGGAGAACCCAGCGGGCGCCACTCTGCAGACTTTCCCGGCCACCATCAACAACTCGCACTACCTCGACATGAAAGTGCCGCGCACCATCAACTGGAGCCTGGGCGTGCAGCAGAAACTGAGCAAGGACACGATGCTGGACATCGCCTACGTAGGTTCGAGCGCGGCGAACCTGTCCTACCAGCAGGACGTCAACCAGTTGCCCGCCGGAACCCTGCAAGCCAATCCCGGCGCCAACGCGAACGCGCTGCGGCCGTACCTGGGGTACGCCGACATTTACCAGTACATGACCGGCGCCAACTTCATCTACAACTCGCTGCAGGTGCAGTTCAAGAAACAAATGGCCGGTGGCGGCGTCTTCAACGTGGCTTACACCTGGTCCAAGGCCCGTACCGATGCCAACGGCTATAACTACCAGCCCATGGACAGTTACAATCTGCGCGGCGATTGGGGCCCTTCCAGCTACAACCGCAACCACATCCTGGTGCTGAGCTACGTGTATCCGCTCCCCTTCTGGAAGGTGGGGCGAGAGTGGTATAAAGTGGCCTTAGGCGGATGGCAGGTTTCGGGCGTGACCACGCTGCAAACCGGACTGCCCTTCAATGTCACCATCCCCACCGACACCGCCGGCACCGGCATCAGTAACCAGCGGCCCAACGTGATCGGCCCATGGCAGGGCCCCACCCGCACGCAGTTCCTGACGCCCGCAGCGTTCGCCACCCCAGCCGCCGGCACCTTCGGCAACCTGGGAGCATACGCCATTTTCTATCCGTTCTTCAACAACTGGGACCTCTCGCTGCAGAAGACCTTCCGCCTTACCGAGCGCGTCCACCTGGCGTTCCGGTCTGAGTTCTTCAACACTCCCAACCACCTCAGCTATACCGCCGCCTCCACAACGTTCACCAGTTCCACCTTCGGCCAGATCACCGGCGCGACGGACCCGCGGACGATGGAGTTTGCCCTGCGGCTGACCTTCTAGTCTGTTCGTGAGGAGGCGTCCGCCGGATTCCGGCGGGCGCCTCTACGGCCGCGCCTCCGGCGGGATGCAAGAACTCACAATGGCAGCCATTCCAATCGGCCTTCCCATTCCGTGGCTTCCGATGCCAGCCAGATCAGTAGGAGTTCGTCGATTGCCGTGCCAACGTCAAGGCTTTGCGGGATGAGGAATATGCCAGAACTCTGTCTTCCTGCATTCCTGAATCAGCGGAAGTGAGCCGGCATCGTGCCGACATCATGGGAAACGAGCACTCGTTCTTGCTCCGCGGCAAGAGCCAGAACCTCGGGATCCTTCATGCCTCACAACCCAGCCGCCTGAGCAGTCAGGAAATCGATGGAGGGCTCCCGGCGCAATACCCCGCTGACGATTGCCCTGGTCAGATCGGCATCCGCCAGAAATCGAACTTTCACGATGGGCGAGTTGTGTGCAACTCGTCCCGTGCGCGCATGAGTCTTTCGCGTAGATTGGCCGGCAGCGGATCGGCATTGCGTTTTCCTTCGGCCCACTTCTCGCTTTGGCGAATCAGGTAGGCATCGATGTCAGCCTGGTTAGCCAGGTAGTACGCGATCGCTCCGTAAACCTCTTCAAGGCGAAGCAGCTCAAAATTCTGGCAGATGGTTTCGGGCGCCTCGCCGCGCCGGAAGGCGTGGACGATCGAATCCAGAGAGATTCGTGTGCCGGAAACATAATAGTTGCAGTCCCTCTGCTCGATGTATTCCTTTGCCATCCTTTCTTGATTCTAGTCCCTTGCCTGATGCGCTCGCCAAACCTACCTCGCCGGCTGGCTCGCCAGGCCCACCATGCACTCCAGCGTGCGCGCCCGCAGTACCTCCGGCAGCACCAGATAGCGGTGCTTCCCGCCGGCCTCCGGGCGAAAGCTGGTCCGCCCTGCGTCATCCGCCGTAATCCGCCCCGGCGGCGAGAGGTCGAAGTATCCGCCGCCCGGACGCACCGCGTAGAGCACCGCCGTCAGGTCCCACGTCTGCCGGTCGTACGGCATCTTCATGTACGCGCGATAGGCATCCACCACCGGATGATCCGCCGCCCACGCGAAGTCCTTTTCGATCCGCGCCGCCGGAAACTTCATCGCCTCGCCGATCTCATACCCGCTCGCCACCATCTCGCCGGGCCACTGGTCGAACAGCTTGCGCGCCGACGCCGTGTCCTTCTGCACGTTGAACTCCGGCTTGGGCTGCGCGAAGTTCCCCGCCATCACGCTCAGCAGCTTCACCTTGCGCTTGACCAGTGCGACATCCGCCGGCGCATCCAGCAAGCGCGCCAGATTCGTGCTGAACCCCACCTGCACGACGACGACACTGCCGTCCTGGGCCGCCGCCAGCAACCGCCGCAATAGCGCCACCGCGTCCACCGCCTCGGCGCCACTCGCCAGGCGCCGTGGATACACCAGCGTGCCATCCGCCCTGCGCCGCTCGGCCGGCGCCTGAATCATCCGGCTGTCCTCCGGCGTGACGCCGCTGCCCCTCACCATCCCCACCGGAATCTGCCCGCGCCCGTAGAACGTGTTCACCAGATCCACGTACACCGCCGCCCACGGATTGTCTTTCGTGACCGTGACGCCGAGCAGCCGGCATTCGCCGCGGCTCTCCAGCGCGTGCAGCATGGCCAGCGCCAGCGCGTCGTCCACGTCGTTGCCCATATCGGTATCGAAGATCGCGGGGACAGCCTGCGCCCGCGCGCCCGCCGCCGCCAGACACGCCGCGGCCATCAGAGCTATAAGTTTCTTCATACGGTGCCCACGTTACCACAGGCTGCAATATGCGCGTATGCACCACTGGATCCGGCGCCGCGCGGCGCTCGCCCTGGTCAATGGATGGTGGGCAGGCGGTTCCGCCCAGCGCCGCGTAGGGACCACGAAGGAACAACTTCACATTTGGCTACTTGGCCCCGTGGCGCAGGCACTCGTGCCCAATGCCCGCCCCACAACCAATGCAGAATGCTACGGTGGGCAAAGCAAGTGGCATGGAAGGCGGTTCCGGCTGCCCATCCAGGCGGAGTCTCGGACTTTTCTTCCCCGCCACGCGCTATGCTGATTCCTATGAACCGGCGCGATTTCGTCAAAGCCACGGCCCTGCTGGCCGCTTCCCCCCTGGCCGCCCCCGCCGCGGACGGCGCCGCGGAAGACACCGGCTCGGCCATCCCCGAGTACCAGAAGCCCGTCTTCAATCTGCCCAAGCACTTCCCTGCCCCCGTCAAGATTGCCGCCATCGATCTGCTGCAATCGGGCAGGCAGTTCTTCGTGCGCACACGCTCCACCGACGGCGTGGAAGGCATCGTCCTCACCAAAGACATGGAGGACTTCATCCCCATCCTGCACCGTCGCGTCATCCCGCACTTCCTCGGCAAGGATGCCCGCGATCTGGAAACCCTGGTGGACGACGTCTACATCGCCAACTACAAGCTCTCCGGCCAAGCCTTCTGGTGCCCTGTTGCCTACGTGGAACAGAGCCTCTTCGACCTGCTCGGCCGCACCGCGCGCAAACCCGCCGGCGAACTCATGGGCGGCATCCTCCGCAAGGAAATCCCGGTCTATCTCTCCGGCTCCGGCCGCGACACCACCGCCGAGGAAGAGGTGGATGTCTACGTGCAAGGCGTCGCCGCCACCGGCGCCAAAGCTGTCAAGTTCAAGATCGGCGGGCGCATGAGCGGCAACCGCGACACCTACCCGGGACGCACCGATAAGATCCTGGAACTCGCCGCCAAACAACTCGCCGGCAAGGTCGCCCTGATGGCCGACGCCAACGGCAGCTACAGCGCCGCCAAGGCCATCGAGATCGGCAAGCGCCTGCAGGACATGAAGTACCTCTGGTTCGAAGAACCCTGCCCCTGGGAGGAATTGAGCGAGACCAAAAAGGTGGCCGACGCGCTGGAGATGAAGGTGGCCTTCGGCGAGCAGGATTCCAGCCTCTGGCTGTTCCAGTGGATGATCGAAAACAAAGTCATGGACGTGGTGCAGCCGGATCTCAACTACAACGGCGGCTTCATCCGCGCCGCCCGCGTGGCCCGCATGGCGCGCAAAGCCAACATGTGGATCTGCCCGCACAACACGCAGACCGGCGCGGCTTCGGTGAACATCCTGCAATTCGCCGCCACCACGCCGAATGTCGGCCCTTGGATGGAGTACGTCTCCCGCGCCGCCGCCAGGAAGGAAACCTGGTACACGCCGAATTTCGAAATCAAGAACGGCGTCATCCCGGTCCCCACCGGCCACGGCATGGGCGTGGAATTCGACCCGGACTTCGTGAAGAAAGCCACCGTGGTAAAAGCCTGACCACGCGGTCGGGCCTTCACTTCACCCGCACCTTTATGTTCCGGAACCACGTCTCCGATGAGTGATTCTGCAAGCTGAGGGGCCCTTCCAGCAGAATTTCGCGGTCATCCTTGCGCAATTCGCGGAGATGCTTTTGTACCTCTGGCGCCGCGATCTCATAGCGCACCACCCGCGTGCCGTTCAGCCAGTGCTCGACCACCCCGCCTCGCACCACGAGGCGCGAGTGATTGAACTCGCCGATTTTCGGCGCCACCTTCGGCACGGGCGCAAACACGGAATACAGCGAGCCCGCCACGCGCGACGGAGACGACGCGGCGTCGGGATCCTGGTCGCCCGCCAACTGGTATTCCAAACCTCGCGCCCGCGCCTGCCGTCCGTACTGATTTACCCACTCATCCACCTTCTGCACCAGGTACTTCACCCCCGAGTTGCCGTCCGCCTTCAGCATCCAGTCGAACTCCAGTTCGAACTCGCGGAACGTGGCCACGGTGCGAATATCCTGGACCCCCTCCTTATGCGGGCTCGCCTTCAGGCACCCGTTCTCGATGGTCCAACACTTCGCCGGGAACGGCTTCCCCGTGATCTCCAGCCAGCCGTCCGTGGTCTTGCCGTCGAAGAGGAGCCGCCAGCCGGCGGCGCGTTCCCGGGCCGTCAACTGGTTAGGCTCCGCCGCGCCCGCAATCCCGATGCACAACGCACAAAGCAACGCCGCGCGACCGATCGCTAAACGTCGCCGAATTCTTTCTTCCACACCGCTTCACCCTGCCGGTACATCGCGGTGCGCGCCAGAATCCCGAACAGCGTGCTGATGGCGGACCGGTAGCCCACGTTCTCCACTTTTCCCGTCTCGATGCGCATGAGGAAGGCTTCAATCCCGTCGTAGGTGATGTCGCGCGGCGAGGGAATGGTTTCGATATCCTTGGCGCTCTTGTGATGCACCATCCTGACGCGCGACGTCTCCATCACGCCCTTGGTCCCGGTGAATTCCTCGCCCACCTTCCTGAATCCCGGCGGCGAAATCTGGTTGGCCTCGTAGTTGACGTGAATCCCATTGGGGAATTCGAAGATCACGCTCAGGTTGTCGCTGATCTCCATGGTGGTCCGGACCTTGCGCCCGCTCATGCCCACCGCGCGGATGGGCCGCGCATTGAGGAACCAATGGAGATCGTCGAAATTGTGGCAATCCTGCTCCACCACGAAATCGCCGGAATAGTCTTTGTAGCAAAACCAATTGCGCAGCTTCTCAATTTTGGGATCGGGATACGGCGTCCGCTTGTACGGGTCGTCGGCGATCCAGAACGCCCGCGCGTTGACGATTTCGCCGATCTGCCCTTCCTGAATGCGTTTGTAGGCCTCCAGATAGACTTTGCCGTAGCGCTGCTGGAAGCCCGTCGCGAGGTCCTTCTTCGGGTCCTGCTTTTTGGACGCCGCGATGATGGTCTTGGCGCCCGCCAGGTCGACGCCCATAGGCTTTTCGAGGTAGATATGTTTGCGCGCCTGCACCGCCGCCACCAGCATGCGCGGATGCTCGAAGGGCGGAGTGGCGATGAGCACCGCGTCGACGTCGCTGGCCAGCAGCTTTTCGAAATCCGAATACACGGCTGGCTTGTCCGCCTTGATGGTCTGGGTGGCGCTCTCCACGCGGTCGGGGAACAGGTCGCAGAGCGCCGTGATGCGCGCCCGCGGGTCCGCGTTGACGATGCTCGCGTCGTAAGACCCGCGTCCGCCACAGCCGATCAGCCCCACGGTAATCTTCGAATTGGCCTGCGATCCGCGTACCGCTTGCGGCGCGACGATCGTGAAGGTGGTGGCGGCAGCCGCGCCTCCCCTGCGGATCAGTTCCCGACGGGAAATCGAATTCATCATAAACGGACCTCCAGCACGGATTATACAAACTATCAGTGGCACGAGGCGGAGGCTTCCTCGAAAATGGACGCTTGTCGCGAGAGGACCGCACCCTCATCGCGGCTCTGATCGGGGCGAAGTCGCGGCCCGGCAAAGGGCGGTAGGTATCGTCGAAGGCGACCCATACTTGCCGGTGAACACGGCGACCGGGGCTGGGGGCGTTTGTGACGCAAAATGCGAGAGATGGGGTGATTTCTCGTGTGGGGGTAAGCCCTTTTGCCGCTTCGATTTGCGGGGATGGAGGGAAATTCTGTGACTGATAAAGGTTTCATCAGTTTCGCGGCCGAAAAAGCTAGACGGAGGAAGAGGAGCTTGGATGCCGCGAAAGTGATGAAACCTTTATCAGTCACACCAACATAAAATAATCTGCAACCCAATCTAAATAAACCACTTACTCACCACAAAACCCGCTACCGCGCCCTCCCTTTTTGGGCCTCGGCAGTATCATGAAATTAGGGAAGTCCCCCTGTGCGGCATGTGGGGAAAACCCACAGCGGGCCATCCTTGGCCCGCTTTTTGCGCTTTCCTGCGTCTAACTCTTTTATTTTCAGCATTCACTCTTTAGAAAGCGGGCCAAAATTGGCCCGTTCTTCGCCCCCGGACCGCTGCCAGGTCCGCTAATTCCCCGACGCGGGCGGCGTCTCCTACAG
>OBLT010001355.1_pt1 | contig 15710 bp, 15 predicted proteins | sample 1518721 | NCBI WGS metagenome assembly OBLT01 (sample SAMEA3539307, study PRJEB22396) | soil metagenome | biome: tundra; feature: field; material: soil | place: USA | collected 2010-05 | depth 0.15 m | reverse complement strand
GCCGTAGACGAACATCGGCATGTCATCCTTCGACGGCGCGCATATGACCACCTTCCTGGCGCCCGCTGCCAAGTGCTTGCCCGCCGTCTCCTTGGTGAGGAACAGTCCCGTGGACTCGACCACGATGTCGGCGCCGATCGCTCCCCAGTTCAGTTCAGCCGGGTCCTTCACCGCGGTCAGGCGAATCTTCCTGCCGCCCACGATCAGAGTGTTGCCGTCGACCGCCACCTCGCCCTTGAAGCGGCCGTGCACCGAGTCGTACTTCAGCATGTAGACAAGGTACTCTGGCTCGAGCAGGTCGTTGATGCCGACGACCTCGATGTCCTTGAAATTCTGAACAGCGGCACGGAACACCATGCGCCCGATGCGACCGAAGCCGTTGATTCCGATCTTGATGGTCATGTGGACACTCCGAGGCGATGAAGGTGAAGAGATGGCGCGGCGGTGAGGCCCTCCGGGCCGGGTCGGTTTGCGAGCACGTGCGCGTCCCAGCGCGCTCGCAGTTCTGCGGGCACCTCGGACGGCCCATGGGGCCAGCCGATGGCTTCGCGCGCGTGCCGGATCTGGTCCGCACCCAACGGCTCGCCGTACGCCTTGGCGGTCCCGGCGCGGCCCGGCGATCCTTTGCCGATAGTTGTGCGGCACACGATCAGGGTCGGCCCGTCGCTGCTCTCCTTCGCCATGGCGATCGCCTGGCTCACGGCCGCCACGTCGGAGGGGTCGCGGTCGGCCCACATCGGGTTTGCCGGGTTGTGGCGCAGGTTGCCGTGCCACAGGGCAACGGCCATCTCGTTGCGCTGGCTGTTGTCGGCTCGCAGCACACGCTCGGTAGAGGAGGATCTCATCGCCGTCTCCGCGAGGTTGGTAGAACAGGCTTCACAGGCTTCACAGGGTGCCAGGGGTAACCGTTCGGCGCTCAGAGCGCACCGAGGGTGGCCGCCTTGCGGCGCTCCATCATTCGCCAGACGAAGGGCGTGAAGATCAGTTGCATCGCCAACTCCATCTTTCCGCCCGGCACGACCACTGTGTTGGCGCGCGACATCCACGAGTCGTGGATCATGTTGAGCAGGTACGGAAACTCGATGCCCTTTGGATTGGCGAAGCGAATGACCACCATGCTTTCGTCGGCCGACGGAATATCGCGGGCGATGAACGGGTTGGACGTGTCGACCACCGGCACGCGCTGGAAGTTGACATGGGTGTGCGCGAACTGCGGGCAGATGTAGTTCACGTAGTCGGGCATGCGGCGCAGGATCGTGTCGGTCACCGCTTCGGTGCTGTAGCCGCGTTGCGTCTTGTCGCGGTAGAGCTTCTGGATCCACTCCAGGTTGATGACCGGCACGACGCCGATCAGCAGGTCGGGATGCTTGGCGACGTTCACCTCCGGTGTCACCACCGCGCCGTGCAAGCCCTCGTAGAACAGCAGGTCCGTGCCCTTGGGCAGTTCCTCCCAGTCCGTGAAGGTTCCAGGCGCTTGTTTGTACGGTGCGGCCTCTTGGGCATCGTGCAGATACTTGCGGCGCCGACCGACTCCGGTGGCCGCGTAGTCGCGAAACAGGGCTTCCAGTTCCGGGAACAAGTTGTTCTCGGCGCTGAAGTGGCTGAAGTTCTTGTTGCCCGTACGCTCGGCCTCGGCCTGGCGCAGCTTCATCTCGTTGCGGTCGAACCGGTGAAAGCTGTCGCCCTCGATGACGGCGGATTTGACACCCTCGCGCCGGAAAATGTTCTGGAACGTGCGCGTGACCGAGGTCGTTCCCGCGCCGGAGGAGCCGGTGATGGCGATGATGGGATGGTGTTCAGACATGGTGCGTCCTCAAGGAAGGGAATCTCTCAACTGCGGAACAAGCTGCGCGTGCCGAACAGCGGGCTGTCGAATTCGACCTGGGTGAGCTCGGTGTGGTAGCGCTCGATTCGTTCGACTTCGTTCTTCGAGCCGAACACCAGACCGATGCGCTGGTGCAGCGCTGCGGGCTGCACCTCGAGCACGGCCACGCGGCCGGTGCTGGCGCGGCCGCCGGCCTGCTCCATGATGAATCCGATCGGGTTGGCCTCGTACAGCAGGCGCAGACGGCCCGGCTTGGACGGATCCTTCGTGTCGCGCGGGTACAGGAAGACGCCGCCGCGCATCAGGATGCGGTGCGCTTCGGCCACCATCGAGGCGATCCAGCGCATGTTGAAATCCTTGCCGCGCGGGCCGGTCTTGCCGGCCAGGCATTCGTCGACGTAGCGCTTCACCGGTGCTTCCCAGAAGCGGGCGTTGGATGCGTTGATCGCGAACTCCTGCGTATCGGCCGGGACCTGGACGTGCGCATGCGTCAGCATGAATTCGCCCAGGCCCGGATCGAGTGTGAAGGCGGCCACGCCGTTGCCGACGGACAACACCAGCATTGTGGTCGGCCCATACAGCGCATAGCCGGCGGCCACCTGGCTGGAGCCCGCTTGCAGGAAGTCGGCTTCGGTCACATCGCGACGGCTGTCGAGCACGTCCCGCGGCGCGCGTAGCACGCTGAAGATGCTGCCCACCGAGACATTGACGTCGATGTTGCTGGAGCCGTCCAGCGGGTCGAACACCAGCAGGTACTTGCCACGCGAGTGTTGTGGCGGAATCTGGTGGGGCTCGTCCATTTCCTCCGAGGCCAATCCGGCGCAACAGCCGCCCGATTCGTTGGTGCTGGTGAAGACCTGGTTGCTGATGACGTCCAGCGGCTTCTGGGTTTCGCCCTGCACGTTGACGTTGCCGCCCTGCTGGCCCGCCCCGACACCCAGTTCACCGTAGGCCACGGCGCGGGCGATCTCCTTGCACGCCACCGCCGCGTCCAGGATCAGCGCGTTGAAGTCGCCGCTCGCGGCTGGAAAGCGCCGACGCTGTTCGTTCAGGTAATGCGTCAGGGTGGATCGGTGGGATTGCGGCATGGTGGTCTTCCGAGTTGTCGATTCAGTTCAGGCGTGGCGAAATAAGTGGCTTTGGGGCACGTCGGCTCCGCTCGCAGCTCGTTGGCCGGCTGCGATGTTGACCGGCGAGGTGATAGTCGCGATGGCCAGGCTCAACCCCCTTTTGAACGCCGTTCTTAAACGCGGCGCTATCGTTCGCTATCGGCGAGCGTTGACGTCGGTGTCGAAAATCAGAGCGAATAACAACCTATTAACCTTGCCAATTGTAGGGTATCTCGTCGCTCAGAGAAAGTCGCTTTTAGTTCCCCCGACTTAGGAAATCTACGTAGGACTTAAGGAAATCTACCTACGCATATTGTTCCGACAGCTTCACGACCGCCAAGGCCGCACGGCTTGTCTCGCTCCAGGGCGGCGAATACTTTCTCGTGCACGCCGGCGCTTGGTGGTGGCGCTGACGGACGCCGACGACGAGGTGGCCACTGCACCCGGAGAGCGTGAATCGTGAGCCCACGCCGGCTCGTGTCGACCGCGCCACGATGGCGAACAACGGTTGCCGATGCGCATTATCGCGTGAGCGACAGGAACAGCTCTGGCAACCGGCGTGGCAATTGCTCGACGTGGTCGATCACGGTCCAGCGAGTGCCGAAGATGCGTCCGACGTAGTCGTCGGCCTTTGCGTCGAGACTGATGCAGTGCGTTCGCAGGCCCATGGCATCGAGTTCGCGCACGGCGTGTGCGGCATCGGTGTGGAGGTGCTGCGGATCGCTCACGTCCACGTCGGCCGGCTGGCCGTCGGTGAGCACGAGCAGCAGCTTCTTGTCGGCCTGACGGCCGCTCATCAGATGACCCGCATGACGCAGCGCCGCACCCATGCGGGTGGAATAAGCGCCAAGGGTCGCCGCCAGGCGCGCCTTCGGAGCGTCGTCCCAGGGCTCGGCAAAGCCCTTGATGTGCAGGTAGCGCACCTCGTGCCGGGTATTGGAGTGGAAGCCCGCGATGGCAAGCTGGTCGCCCAACTGGCTGATGGCCCAGGCCAGCAGCGCCACCGCGGCGCGACTGACACTGAGCACGGTCTCGTCCGTGCCGGCCACGGCATCGTTGACCGAGGCCGAGAGATCCACCAGCAGCAGCACGGCGATGTCACGCCCGTCGGTGCGCGTGCTCATGTGAATGCGCGGGTCCGGCTGTGCGCCGGCGCGCCAGTCGGTAATCGCGCGCACGGCCACATCGAGGTCGAGTTCGGTGCCCTCCTCCTGGTAGCGCAGCCGCGTGCGGTCCTGCGGCTTGAGCAGGTCGAGCAGGCGCTTCAGGTGCTTGGCCACGGGCGCGTGGCGGGCGAGCAGTGTGTCGATGTCGGCCGGATCGCCCGCGGGCTGCAACGTGTCATAGACGCTTACCCAATCGGGCCGGTAACAGCGCGTGGCCTCGTCCCATTCGGGGTAGTGGCGCGGCGGCAGCGCCGAATCATCGATGGTGCTGTTCGAGCGTCGATCGTCGAATGACTGCTCCTCATCCCCGGCCTCGATGAAGACCCACAGGTGGCGGTTGTCGTCGCGGTAGTTCACCACCGTGTCGACGAAGCGCATTTTGGCCTGCTGGTCACTTTGGCGCCGCGTGCGTGCAGCCCATTCGAGGGCCAGCGCTGCCATGTCCTGGGTGGACGATTCGCCCTCGCGCAGCAGCTCGTGAAAGCGCCCGCGGAACTCCAGCAACACCGGGTTGAGGTAGGTGTGCGCCACATCGAGCAGGGCGCGCGACAGGCACACTAGCCGGTGCCGCAGGCAGGCCTCGCGCTGCGGGTCGCAGGCGTCCTCGGCAGGCGCCGGGTGTAGCTCGAGCAAAGCATGGCGCAATCCCGGGTAGCAGCGCAGCACCAGGTGGTCGATGCGGCAGTCCTCGAAACACTCCACGGCCAGGCGCTGCAGCGGGCTCAGATTGTCGGCCACCTGGGGTCGGCTCCAGCGCCGGTGCGCCGCCAGGTGGGCAAGGATGGCGCGATAACGCTCTAGCCCGCTGAGTCGAGCCCCCGGGTGCGGGGTACCGCCACCCTCCACACGAGTTTCAGCCAGCTTCGCGCGGCCGGACGCCGGCTGCGAACCATGCCAATCGTCCAGCACCTCGGGAAGCCGAAACCCGTCCGGCTGCGCGTAGGGCAGCGTGATCATCGCCGCCTCGCTGTTCTCATCCGCACTCACTGGGTATGGGATCAGTGCGACATGCTCGCCCCACAGGCAGCGCAGCGTCAGATCCAGCCGCCGCTCGACGTCGACCAGCAGGGTGCCGTGGCGCTCGCGTTGCAACAGCGCACGGCTGTCAGGCGTGGCCAGCCCGAAGAAATCGATCTGTCGCTGCGGGTGCTGGCCGTGCAGGCGAATGCCTTCGGACACCCAGCGCCGCAAGCCATCGAGCGGCACCATGCCGAGCAGCGCCGGCGCCTGCCGCAGGAAGGTCGGCAGGCTGGGGCTGGGCTCAGTGGCGTGGCCCCCGTGAATCGAGATGCTGGTGCGCTGCATCAACTGGACCGCCAGCGCAAAGTACTGCGCCATCAGCGCGGGCGAGCGAAGGCGCCGCGCCACGGCGCCCAGGCTTTGCAGCAGAGGCACGATGGCTGGGCCATTGGGCGACTTCTGAAAGGCTTGTGTCGCCTGGACCAAAGGCTCGAGCGAGGCCTCGCCGGCCAGACCCGCCACCGTCGGCCAGATTTCAAGGAAGACCAACAGCGGCTCGACCCCACGACCGAGTTTGCCCAGTTCCTTTGCATGCTCCAGATAGGCATCGAGGCCAGGCGCACTCAGCTTGCGTTGTGCCTCGTCGAGGCAATCGTCGAAGACGTCGTCAACAGCGTCGAAGCGGCAATCGAGTCGGTCGCGCAGCGTCTGGTGGCGCAGTGGCTGACGTTCGGTGCGCACTAAGCCCGGCGTGGTGCTGTAAGTCGCGAAGGGAGTGGCCGGCACACTCACGTCGCGGGCACCCGAAGTCACGCCACCACGGCGTCGATGGCGTGGTCCAGCGTCTCGCGGATATCGGCATCGTCCGTGATTGGGCGCACCATCGCCATGCGACAGGCGTCACGCAGGGCCACACCCTGGCGCACGAGGTTGCCGGCGTAGACGAGAAGACGGGTCGAGATGCCCTCGTCGAGGCCGTGGCCCTTCAGCCGGCGCGCCGCCGCGGCCACCTGCACCAGCGCGCTGGCTTGAACGCTCGCGATGCCGGTCTCGCGCACGACGATCTCGGCTTCGAGCGCGGCCGGCGGGTAGTCGAAATCGATCGCGGTAAAGCGCTGTCGCGTCGAGGTCTTCAGATCCTTCATCAGGCTTTGGTAGCCGGGGTTGTACGAGATGACAAGCTGGAAATCCGGGTGCGCACGCACCAGTTCACCCTTCTTGTCCAGCGGCAGCGTGCGGCGGTAGTCGGTGAGTGGGTGGATGACGACGGTAGTATCCTGTCGTGCCTCAACGATCTCGTCGAGGTAGCAGATCGCACCGTGACGGGCCGCGATCGTGAGCGGCCCGTCCTGCCAGCGTGTGCCGCCGGGCTCGAGCAGGAAGCGGCCGACCAGATCGGACGCGGTCATGTCTTCGTTGCAGGCGACGGTGACGAGCGGCCGGCCGAGCTTCCAGGCCATGTACTCGATGAAGCGCGACTTGCCGCAGCCGGTGGGCCCCTTGACCATCACCGGCAGGCGCGCGCGATACGCGGCCTCGAACAGCGTGACTTCATCGCCCTGCGGCGCGTAGTACGGCTCGACCGTGATGCGCCAGTCGTCGAGCGCGCTCACGAGAGCCCCTTGTTTGACGGGTATGTCGGGCAATTCCCAACGCCCCTTACAGGTCCCCTGTGCGGCCCTTGGATGCGGACCGGCTTGGGAGCTGAGGCCGGACACAGCCAGTCCCTGCGGACTGGCTGTCGCCTGACGAAGACCATCAGCCTGCAGCAGATGGGGACCCGGCACTCGGTCCGCGTTTGGTGGTGCGACATGGAGGATGCTCAGCGATGCGAACCCGCCAGCTTGTCGCGCCAGCCGGGGAACAGACTGTCGGCGTCCTTGGGGAACGAGTCGAAGGCGCGCGCGAATTCGCGATGCTCCTTGGCCCATTCGATGGGGTCGGCCTTGGCCTTCCAGCATTCGTAGGCCTGGCGTAGCGACTTCGCGCCCGCTGCCGGCGAGTCGACGTGGCCGTACGCGCCGCCACCGGCTGTGTTGATGACGTTGCCGTGCCCCAGGTTCTCGAAGAAACCGGGCAGGCGCAGCGCATTCATGCCGCCGGAGATGATCGGGGTCGTCGGCTTCATGCCATACCATTCCTGGTGGTACGCGGGACCGGTAAAGCTGTCGCGCTCGATGATGTAGGCGATCGCGCGATCGTCCTTCTCGCCTTCCATCTTCCCGTAGCCCATCGTGCCGACGTGGATGCCGGAGGCGCCCTGCAGCCGGCTCATCTTGGCCAGCACGTAGGCCGTGTAGCCGCGTTTCGCGCTAGGCGAGGTGACCGCGCCATGGCCGGCACGGTGGTAGTGCAGATACTGGTTGGGGAAGTTGCGACGCGCCGTGGTGATCATGCCGGGACCGCCGACATACCCATCGACCAGGAAGGCCACCTTGTCGGCGTCGGGCCCGAACTCCGAGAGGATGAAATCGCCGCGCGCCAACATCTCGTAGTGGTCGTCGGCCGTGATGTTGGCCGAGAAGAGTTTGGCCTCGCCGGTCTCGTCCATGGCGCGCTTCATCGCGTCGTACACGAGCGGAATCGTCTTTTTCATTGGCGAGAAGACCTGGTTGCCCTGGGGCTCGTCGTTCTTGATGAAATCGCCGCCCAGCCAGAACTGGTAAGCCGCCGCGGCAAACGGCTTCGGCCGCAGGCCCACCTTGGGTTTGATGATGGTGCCGGCGATATAGCCGCCGTTCTGCACCGGCCGGCCGAGGATGCGCCAGAGGTCCGAGATGTCCTTGCTCGGCCCGTCAAACAGTTGGATCGCGCGTGGCGGCATGTAGAAGTCGTACATCTTCGCGTGCTGGATGTCGCCCATGCCCTGGTTGTTGCCGATCACCAGCGTCAGGAACGAGACGATCATCATCCGGCCATCGCTCATGTTGCGATCGAACAGATCGATCGGGTAGGCGATTCGCATCTCCTCGGAGACCTCGTCGATCTGATAGACGAGCGCATCGACCCCCTTGGTAAACTCGTCCGTGGTCGAGACCTCGACGTTCGTGCCGGTGGAGGACTCGGCCGCAAAGTGGGCGGCGGCCTCCAAGTAGCCGTGGCCCGGCTGGGGCTTCATTTTGTAGGCGACGAGGATGTGCCCACCGCCGCGGATCAGATCGTTTTCGCGCAGGCTGAGGTCGGCGTAACGGTTGGACTGGTCCATGACTGCTCCTTATTTTGGGATTTTGCTGCCCGGCACTATAGGAGTCCGAGTCGCTAAGAACAACTAAGCAATTTTGACCTGCGAATTAAGTATTTATTCGAGCTGAGGAGCTCCCGAAGATCGACGAACGCGCGGACGACGTAGATTCCCATCTCGACAGCACGCCGACTGTTAAGAATTAATGGCAGCCTGGATTGCGCCGTGCTCGGTGAACGCGTACGGCAGGTATTTCCGATGCTGTCAATTGGGACGACAATATGGCGCTTAGCCTTAGCCACGGGACTCTCGAAAGCGTGTGTGAGTGAAAGGGAACCTATCGTACGGCAAGACGCGTCGCCCTTTCGTGCTGAATTTCTTGTCAATATCAAACATCCTACTTTGTCTCGTCGATTCCTTCGGCCGCCTCAATTGCGAGCCTCGGCAAACGCTCCCGCAACTTTACCGCCGTGAAATTTTGTTCACCGTGCCGGCTTAGATCAAACCGTTTGCCTCGCGCATCGACCTTGACGGTCAGCTCCCTCGTGGCGGCGTCCCATGTCCACGTGCAAATCGTTTGCCCAAAATCATGTTTCCAGGCACCGCCCGCCGCCAAGTTCCCTGCGTCGGAAAAGTGATGAGTGATAGCCATAAGGGGACGGCGCACTTTTCATGTCAAAAGTAGCGCTTTCTCTTCGGCAGCGCAGCATATTGCTGCCCAAGTTATTGATTGATTGGATCCTGAAAGTTGCCCGGGAATCCTAGAATTGGCGGTACATCGCGATCGCGCATGTGACTGAGCCTGCAAGGTTGAATTGTTACAACCGCTAGTCTTGGCACAAAAGGTACGCGCGCCCCTATGTTGGCGGCGTCGCTCCATGATCGACTTCAAGTGCGTGTATCATTAGTAATTGGGTGTGTTTTCGGTCCGCAAGTCGTGGTAGCTCCTGTGCCAGTGAAATCAATGGGTTACTGGGGCTTGAAGTGCTAGGAGGTCCGTTTATTGAGGTGACCTGTATATAGCGCGTTTCAGCGTTGGTTCCCGGACCTCAAGTTCAGCCGTGAGCGGAAACTAGGTGCGTAGCACCTCATTAGAACTAGATGCTCTCTTGTCCTCAGAGATGCATCGCCAAGGACTTTTATGATTGAAACCATTGTCGCTACACTATTCCTGCTGGGCATTGTGCTTGTCATGACTGGACCGAAACCTTCCGACAAGAAGGGAAAGGATTCCGGTGCCTCCAGCTCGCCAATACCCAAGGCCCCCGAGTCGCCTGAAAAATAGCGGGGGGCGGCCCTAGATGGCCTCCCCTTGATTTGCGTGCCAAAAGTGCCGGTAGGCAGGCCGCCTTTTTCTCGGGAGATTTCGGGGTGTGACTCCGTAACTGCTTGATTTAGTGGGCTCTGCTGTTTGCTGCAAAAGATGCAGTTCACGGCGCAGTTTTGAGCTCTTCAGGCACCGGCGACCCGTGATTTTGATGCCGCCAGTGACGGTAGCAATTGCTCGGTGTATTGCTCGACGGGGAAGCTGAACACGCCGCGCAGGTTCATACCTTCCGTGCGGGTAGGGGCGATGCGAGCAATCAACTCGGACGGCACTGCACTGGAGCGGCGTGCGTTCCAGCGATCCAGGATCGCCTGCATTTTCATCGTGTTCCAGGCCTGACGAGGTTGGCCAGCAAACTTAACCAGCAAACTTAAGGCGTCGGCGACCACCTGCATCTCAATCGTGCCGCTTGGCCTGGTAGCTGGCCACGCGTCCGACGTAGATCGAGCGGTTCAAGGCATTGACGGATTCACCGCAATTGAGCACGCCAGCTGAGCCAAAGCGCGCCAGCACGTTGACCGCGCTGGTATGGCCGTTGTGCACGGAGGCGATGAGGTGCACGAAGTGCTCCCATTGCGCCGCAATCTTTGCCAGATCAATGTTGGCGTGGCAGATCGAGCCGAGGATCTCGGGGATGTCACTGCCGCGGGGCAGGAATCTCCAGGCTCATCATGTCGGAGGAGGCCAAGTCCGAGCGTCCCCAGGTGGTGGCGATCGGATGGCGATGCATGAAGGCAAGCACAGCGCTGCAGGCCTCGGTCAGCCGCCGACAGCGCCGTGCCGTGCGCGAGGATGCCGGCATAGACCATCAGCGGCTCACGGGTCGAACGTGGCTCGCGTCCGAGCATGATCCATGCTGAAGCGCACCTGCGCATCGATCTCCAGGATGAGTTTCGGCAGCCTGATAATAATTCTTAGGTTAAATGTACCAATCGGGTTCCCGCTGCTTTACCCCAAGATCTACCAGTAGGTGAATTGCGTCTTGCGCGTGACGCATTCTCACAGGACACTCTGCCTGCCTCTCTTCAACTCAGGCGAGGGACCGTGTCGAGCCCTGCCATCGTTCATAGCTATCCGCTGGCCGTGCGCAACTGCGGTCTGTTCTCCGCATTCGGTCTACTGCTGCGCAGTTTGCCCTATGCCCTGATTCGCTTCGCGGTCTTGCTGGCATTTTCGTTCGCTTCCATCATCTGGGTCGTCCTCACTCTAGGCGGCTCAGTCTGGCTCGGCGCCCACGTCGCGCCGGCCTTTGGTTGGGTCTGGTTCATCTCCGGTGCCCTCCTGGCCGGCTGGTTCTGGATGGCGTCGTTGCGCTACTTCTTGCATTTGATCGAATGCGGCCATGTCGCCGTGCTGACGCAGCTCATCGTTCGGGGTCGCGTCGGCAACGGTACGGAGTCGATGTTCGCATACGGCCGCCGCATCGTGACCGAACATTTCGGCCAGGTGAATGTGCTGTTTGCAATGAATCTGCTCGTGCGCGGTGTGCTGAATGCGTTTCATCGCACGCTCGACTGGATCGCGGAGGTGCTGCCAATCCCCGGCCTGGGCGCTATCGCCAACCTGCTGACGGCGATCCTGCGCGCCGCGACGCGCTACATGGACAAGGTGATCCTGTCCTACAATCTGGCCCGCAATGACGAGAACCCGTGGAACAGCGCGCGCGACGGCATCGTCTATTATTGCCAGAATGCCAGGCCAATCCTGAAAACCGCAGTCTGGATCGTCGTCGCCGAACTGGCGCTGAGCATCATCCTGTGGCTGCTCCTGCTTGGGCCCGCCGCGGCGATCACCGTCATGTTGCCGCAATCTGTGCGTGGAGCGGGCGCGCTCCCCGTGATCATCGCGGTGCTGTTCGCGCTTGCGGCACGCGGCGCCTTCGTCAAGCCGCTATTCCTCATCATGATCCTGGTGCGATTTCACACGGCGATCGAGGGTCAACCCATCCGCCAGGACTGGGTCGCGCGGCTGGACCAGCTGTCCAGTAAATTCCGCAATCTTGAGCAGAAGGCGCAGACCTATACCCAGGGCACACCGACGAATCCCGCGCCACAATCCTGACGACGTCGAGCCTTGCGCGCTGCCGGATTCAAGGATCTGAAGAACAGTCAGGCATTTTGGCTCGCGCATATCGATCTGGATGGCACTAGCGTCGTCGATTTAGCCGAGCGAAGTAACGTCAGCAAGCAGGCGGCCAGCAAGCTTGTAAGTGAACTCGTGACGCTTGGGTATTTATCGACGTCGCGTGCACTATCGGACGGTCGAGCGATACTCGTCCAGTTCACAACGCGAGGTCGCATCGCTGATGCAACAGAGCATTGAGTGGTTCGCGGACATAAAGCGCGAATATTGCCGCCGGGTGGGCGTGCAGGCGTACCGGGCCTTGAAGCGCGCGCTACGAACCCTAGGTGAGCGGAGCCCGCTAAGCAACGACGAGTGATAGCGCCTTGCATCCTGGGTGTCACGGAGGCGTTCGAACAACCGCGGGACGCGTCCAAATGCAAAAAGGACCCGGTTAAGCACAATCCACAGCGGTCTTGAGCCGAGGAGTCTTACGGGGAAAAGTCAATAACGTTGGACATTGCATAACACTCAGCGTACGGTCAATGGTGGCTCGTGACTCTTTCTTCTTGCGAGTATCTATTGGCTCGGGCGCGATTCTGCCGCCATTCTAGCCAGCCGCAATCCGACCGGTCCTCCGAACTAGACAGGCATGCCGCTGTATGGCGGGCGCGCCGCGACAGCTCGTTCAATAAGCAATCCAAGCGGCTTGTGCGAACCCGGCGGACACTTGAGGAGTCGTTTTCATGAGTACTCAGCCTCTCAGCGAATTGAAGTCGATTACGCCTACCATCGTTAGTTGGAACGGCATGAATCCATTCGCTGCCAAGGATCTCACGGCCCTGGCGACGACGTTGTCACCCGTCGCTGCGTCAGCGCGCCAAGCACTGATTACCACGGTGCCGTTTTGCCAGTCCGAGTGTCGCGAGGTTCTCGCGGAATACGTCTGTGCTGCGCCATTGGCGACAGAGGTCATCGATGCGGCCATCGCCGCGGGACATTTTAACGCGCCGGCCTCTGCGCTGAAGGCTGTGGGACTGAGATCCCGAACAGCGCCACGGGGAAAACCCCGTACCAGCCAGGGATGCCAGGACGATCTGGCAAGCGTGGAAGGGCTCACCGTCGCATTGCGCCGAGCGCGCGATCGATCCGAAACCGCCAGTCACGCCAGGCGCCACTTGCTGGCTGGAGCCCAACGCGATTTGCGCGAACCATTGACGGCAATGCTGCGACTCAGCAGCCACTGGAATGTTCCGGGCACCGACATGGTGGCGGTAAGAATAATCGAACGACAACGTCAAGCGCTCGAAGTAATGGCCGATCTCATTGACAGCTTTCTGACGATCGCCGAGCCCGAGATAGCGCGGCAGCCCGCAGTGCTCACGGACCTTGCGTCGCGATCTGCTGGCGGAAAACTGCGGGAGGCGAGCGCAACGCCCGCGCCGCGCGCTGAGGAATGGTCAGCCGAACGGTCCATGATATTCGCTCTGGACCGGCCCGAGGTGCCCGTGGCGGTCGGGCCAGCGTCCCGCGCGCACCGCGTCCTCTTAATCGATGAGGACCGAGGGGTTTTGGGCGCATTACGGATCTATTTGTTATGCGCAGGATATCGGGTGTTCGCGGCAGCTACCGCAGTCGAAGCGCTCGACCGAGCGCGGATGGGGACATCGCTCATTGACATCATCATCGCGGATTTAGATCTCACTGGCGACGATGACGGCCTCGCAGTGATCGACAAAACGCGTCTATTGTTGGGCTACAACGTTCCCGCGGTATTACTGACGACTCAGACGTCCATAGAGATCGGCAAGCTTGCGCTGGTCGCTGATGTTTCTCTACTGAGAGATCCTGTCAACCTCGATGAGCTCAACGCCCTGATCGGCGAAGTGCTCAAACGTCCAAGGCGCTCTCGCCTCGCTCAGCTGAGAACCACAGGCGCGAAGCTCGGTCACGACGAACCCAACCCAGAGGTCGTCTGCTGACAGACTCTTAAAGTCACATGGGCGGATACTCACCCAAAGGGCCGGAGCAGCTGGGCTCCCCTGTATTTATGTTTATGAGGATCCTTGCATGACCACCACACACCCAGAACTACCCACCTTGCGCCAGTTTCAGGGATTGATTCTCCGCGCGCACCCGACAAGCGGCACCGAAGATGACGACGATGACCGAGACGATGAACATGCGGATGAGAATGAGGCATCCGTGCGCGCGGTCAACGAGGGCACCGAAACTCCCGAGGAGTTCGAGGTCGACGATAAGTATAAGTTGGGTCATCCCGAAGATGACGACGCTGATGAAGAGGAGGACGAGGAAGAGATGGCAGCTCCCGAGCGTTAGCGTCGCCGGATCGCTCGGCGTGATGCTGATCATTCGCCGCTGAAGGCCTAGAGTGCAGAAGAACGTGCCCGCGGTCGAGGAGAATTCGCCGAGCTGCCCGGCATCGATCCATTCCAGCATCGATGCGACCAAGGCGCGCTTCAGATCGCAACCCGGCGTCAGCGCTCGCGACTCCAATAAAGTGCCGTGCATGTCAATACTGTCGCGATGAGATCTTCGGTCATGCCGCGACAATTCGTACCGTCTTCGATGTGCTTAGCGTGAATGGATGTCTCACCAATCGCTGCGGCACAGCACGCGACGATGACCGGAGTAGCGGAGCGGTGCGACAGGGGGCCCACGAAGGCGCGTTTACAACAGATTCGGCGAGGAGTTATCAGCAGGAGCGCAGAGGAATGGTGCGCCGCCTGTCCGTCGGTCCGCGTGCAGCTGGGTAAAAATTGATCACACCTCTTGAACTTGTCTACCGCACCCAGAAAGCGCCGCCTTGCGACCGGTCATGCACAGACTTATCCACCGAAATTGTGAATAACTTGCGGGCGCGACGGGCGAGCACGCTGGATCTTAGGGAGAAGCGCCCGAGCTCAGGCTGACGCGATGTCGCTCCCAGCGCACATCGACCCGGCTTGCCTCTCACCGGCTTCAGCGCGTCAGACCTTTGTCCTCTATCGGCGCCTGCTTATAGGCTTCCTATGCTGCCTTCCATTGCAATTTGGCTGCACGCGCTGTGCGCTTTGCCTCGGTGGCCCGCCGCTGCGCATGCCGCGCCGCCTTAAGAAATGCCCGCCGCTTGTTCGTGTTCACAGCGCGAGGACATCGTCGATGAGCACCGGCATCGGCGGCGCACTGGAGTAGCCCCGCCTCCGTCAGAGGCGAGTAGCCGGGAGGGGTGCGGGGAGGGATTTACATCGCTCAACAGGCGGTGCACTGGTGCACAGATCATTCGACGAGGCGATGCTCCGCAGTCTTCGCGAGATGTCGAGCGCGAATGCACTCGCGTCGATCGCAATCATCGTCAAACCAGACGCGACCTTCGTGCCGAGCAAGGATCCGCGCACCCAGTCGCGGCAGCGGGACATGCTGGTGCAATATCAGGCGAAGCATATTCAACACATGCAAAAGGCGCTGACGCAGATGAACGTGCAGCTCGATAACGTGATCTCCAACATCGTCGGGGAGACGGGACAGAAGATCGTGCGCGCCATTCTGGCGGGGGAGCGCGATGCGCTGAGCTTGGCGAAGCTGCGCCACGGGGGCATCCGTGCGAGCCAAGAGCAGATCGTCAAATCTCTACAGGGCAGCTGGCGCGAGGAGCATCTGTTCTCGCTCAAGCAAGCCGTGAATCTGTACGACTCGTATCAGACCTCGATTGCCGAATGCGACGAGCAATTGGCACGCGTGCTGGTTCGGTTGGCGTGTCACGATGACCCCCTTGAACCTCCCAAGAGTGGCCGCGGCCGAGCTCTGAAGGTCGAAAAGTTCGATCTGCGCAAGGCGTTGTATCGGGCCTGCGGGGTCGATCTGACATGCCGACCAGATGCCGGCAATGAGTCGGGTGTCCGCTCGCATGCATCAGTGTAGCGGCTGCGCATTGTCTTGCCCGCAACTGGTGCAGCGCGGTGCTCTGACGTAGGCTAGAGCCCTGCATGAATCTTGCAGCCGTCTGGCGCCGGGACGCGCCGGCGACGATGCCACAGTGAAGGTCAAACAGTGAACTCAGCAGTGCCGATAGGGCCGGCGA
>OBLT010001351.1_pt1 | contig 15752 bp, 13 predicted proteins | sample 1518721 | NCBI WGS metagenome assembly OBLT01 (sample SAMEA3539307, study PRJEB22396) | soil metagenome | biome: tundra; feature: field; material: soil | place: USA | collected 2010-05 | depth 0.15 m | reverse complement strand
AACGATATCGAAGTCAGCTACATGTGCGCGCTTCACGTCAACAATGATTCACATTTCATGTGGACCAGGTGTGTGTCCGTAGTTCTTCTGAAATGCCATCGTATATAGATGCCTGTCCGCTTCCGCTTTTTCAGGCTGTCCAACAGCGGCATACAACTGAGCCCTCTCTCTGTAAAGCATATGAAGTACTGGGGCTATTTCCGCAGCATGACCCTCCTCTAAAACGATAGAAAACGCGTCTATCGCTTCCTCGTACCGCTTCTGGTCTCTGAGGAGAAACGCCAGGTCGTATGCCAAGTAGTCTCGGTGGCGCGCATTTGGCATCCCGCTTTGCAACACGTTGATTCCGGCCGATGGATTCTCTTTCGCGAAAAAAAGCGTGTAGTCTCCAAACTTTTCTATTCCAATAGCCGGAATTACTGTTCCATTCTCCGCGCATCGACCTCGCCGTCTTTCGATGCGATCGCCAATCTTTATGAAACGGTGCTCTACAATTCGTTCCGGCAAGGTCAAATCCAAGTAACAGGGCTGCGAAACTCCCTCACTCGACACTAGGTGTGCAGCGATGATGAAGTACCCTTGAAACAGATCCTCAACGTCTTCCGCAGCCAGCGTCGCTCCCGATAGCGGCTGCAGGTTCCACTCCTCGAAATTGTCCCAGTCACAGTCATCAGGAACTTGATACGCCCGCCAGGGTTCTCGAAATAGGGCTTCCAGAAGTTTCATTGCAATTTCCTGTTGCTCGTCTTCGGCTGGGCATTCGCCGCTGGCGTCAGATAGATGAAGGACGCCAGATTCGCCCATCAATCGTGGTAGCGCTGCTCACCGGCGGGAATCGGCACACTCAGCCGATTCTGCGCCGGAGGCAGCGGACACGTCGCGTAGGCTGTGAATGCGCAGGGCGGATTCACCAGCCGATTGAAATCGAGCCAGACTTCACCGGGCTGACTCACACCATGGTCGGGAAGTTCGGTATAGAGAAAGCGTCCCGCACCGTACGTCGTCGTTTTGCTGGTGGCGTCGCGAAGAATAAAGAAAAGGTCGGTGGATGTCGGATCTTCGAGCACGGGCTCCAGCCGCACCACTTGTCCATCGACAGTAAATTCGGCGGCGCCCGGTGCGGGAAGGTGGGTCGTGGTGCCGAAAACAGTCGGAATGTCGAGCACCTTGGGAGGGTTGTAGGGGATCCAGCGAGCGTGCACGCGGTAGGCGGCATTCGGCGCGTACCAGCGCAATCCGTGGAAACCGGCGCGCGTAGGGGCTTCCAGATCCTTGATGCGCAATGCAAATTGATCGTCGCGATGGATCACGATGATGGTGAGCGTGCCGATCGCGAGCTTCGACGGCTTGTCCGCATCGTCAGCGAGCAGGGCCTGCTCCTTCGCGGGTTGACCATCGACCAGTAGATCCTTCGGGAACCCCTCGGCCGGAGGAAGCAGGCGCAGCGCACCTTTCTCCAGACGAACGACTGCAATGTGCGCTGGCGCTTTGCCTGTGATCTGAACGCGGCTGTCTGCAGCGGAACCAAAGCTGTTGTCTCCTTCTTTCAGCCAGCCGAGTGCGATCAAAGAAAGCCAGCCTTCGGGAGCCTGGAGGTTGGTTGCACGCTCGGCCCGCCAGGCGAGCAGATCGCGCTGCCACGAGGCTTGGTTACCCGAAGCTTGGTCGCCGGGATTCTTACTGTCTTCGCCGGCGAAGAGCGACTGCGAAAATACGATCGCCAGCGCCGTCGTCAGAACGACCGCCGCGATCAGCAGAACTTTTCTTTTCATTGCAAGTCTCCGTTCTCTTGGAATCCCGACTTCCCCATGCCTTACGATGCGCCGCCGCCAATCGGCAATGCCCGTTCTCCACCGTCATTCTGTCTATACTACAACTAGACTTCAACTGCGGCGATGTTTCCAGAAGTTGTTGACTAAAGCGATTTAGTTATGCTTCAGTAGTGGTTAGCCGAGAGTCGAATTCATGAAATGCAACGTTCCAGCCTCGCTTCTGAACCGCCGCGCCTTGCTCGCGCTTGTGGGCAAAGGGTTGTTGGCTTCTCCCTTTCTGAGCATGGCGATTATGAATTCATCCTGCGGCGGGTCCCCGGCCACCACTCCGCCTCCGCCTCCGCCTCCGCCGACCGATGACCAATTTCTCGATGCCATCGAGCGCGCGATTTTTCTCTACTTCTGGGAGCAGGCCAGTTCAACTACAGGGCAGGTCAAGGACCGTGCCTTCGCCGCTGGGAATGACACCCGCACGGTCTCAAGCATCGCGGCCACGGGCTTTGGTTTAACCGCTCTCTGCATTGCGGACCAGCGCGGCTACATGACCAGCGCCGACATCGGCGCCCGCGTCCAGGCTACTTTGAGTTTCCTTCTCAACCAGATGCCGCACAAAAACGGCTTCTTCTACCACTTCGTAGACATGAACACCGGCGCCAGGGCATTCAACTCCGAGGTTTCCTCGATCGATACCACGATCCTGCTGTGCGGCATCCTCACCTGCCGTCAACACTTTCAGGACCCGCAGATCGTGGACACCGCCACGCAGTTATATCAGCGCGTCAACTGGCCATGGATGCTTAATGGCGGAAGTACCTTCTCCATGGGTTGGACGCCGGAGAACGGGTTCATCACTTCGCGCTGGGACACTTACTCTGAACTGATGATGCTGTATCTGCTGGCGATTGGCGCGACGGTGAACCCGATCCCGGCGAGCGCCTGGCAGGCGTTTAAGCGCCCGACGCTGACTTACCAAGGTCTGACCTACATTACGAATCTCAGCGCGCCCCTGTTCATCCACCTGTACTCCCATGCCTGGTTCGACTTTCGCAACCAGCAGGATGCCTACGCCAACTATTTCAACAACTCCATCACCGCGACGCGAGCCCACAAACTTTTTTGTTTGTCGCTCGCCGGCCAGTTTTCCGACTATTCGAATAACCTATGGGGAATCACGGCTTCGGATTCGGCGAATGGCTATGTGGCGTGGGGCGGGCCGCCATCGATGGGGCCAATCGATGGTTCCATCGTTCCCTGCGCCGTCGGCGGATCCGTTCCCTTTCTGTCTTCCGACTGCATTGCGGCCCTGCGCAACATGCAGAGCGCATTCCCGAAGGCATGGCAGAGGTACAGCTTCGTGGACGCGTTCAATCCGCTCACCGGTTGGTATGACACCGATGTGATCGGGATTGATTTGGGCATCATGATGTTGATGGCGGAGAACCAGCGCACCGGCTTCGTCTGGAACACCTTCATGAAGAACCCTGAAGCCGCAACCGCAATGACGGCGGTCGGGTTCCACTAGGAGGATGCGGAAAAACTCCTCGCGGGCGCAAAAAGCTCGCCTCGGGCGCTAAAGCGCAATCAAATCTAAACGACTTAACGGCACGACTAAAGTCATGCCCTTCCCAAAACCCGCTCGAATCAAGTTCTTTCGCAGCCTGCTAGAGTAGCGGTCGCCGTCGTCTGCCATTCAAACGTAGTCGAACAGGGTCATGAACCCGAAATCCATGTGCAGTTGCTGGTGGCAGTGGAACAGCGTCAGCCCAGGATTGTCGGCAACGAAGTCGATTTCCGCCTCCTGGTAGCCGCCCAGCATGACCACGTCTTTCAGGACTCCCGCAGTGGTTTTTCCCGCCAACTTTGTAATTTCAAAACTATGCCGATGAAGATGGATCGGGTGGATGTCGTCGCTGGCATTGCGCATACGGATCCGGTAGCGCTTGCCTTGCTTCAAGTGAAACGAGGACGCCATGGGCTGGCCGTTCATCGGATAGGACATTCCATTGATCGTCCACCGGTTGAATCCCTCTTCGGCGGCATTGTCCTTGGCAAAAACCATTTCGGAGATATCGTCCGGAGGCTCGGCCGTAGCGCCGGGCTTGGCGAAAATCCCGTAGTTCCACCGAGAAGAGGGTGGGGCAATCCATTGTCCCTTGCCTTTGAACCCCGCGTATTCGACGACGATTCCCATACCGTGACGACGATCGTCATCCGCCAGATCACCCATGACCCAGACCCCGGGGTGTTTCATTTCAACGATGGCAGAGACGCGCTCCGCGGTACCCAGCCAAAGCACGGGAACTGTCGCCGGATTGGGCACAGGATTTCCGTCCAGCGCCACGACATAAAAGGAATGGCCGGGTAACGCCAAGCTGCGAATCTCAGTCGCGCTTCCATTCAGAATATGAAACAGGACTCGCTCTCCCCGCTTGACGCGGATCGGTTCTCCATGGCCGAGCATGCGTCCGTTGATCGTGAACGACCCATAGCCGACTTCATAGCCATGCGGCATGCCCTTGGCGAGCGAGGCCTTCATGGCCGACTCGCCTTGCTCCTCCAGCGCTTTCACCCGCGTGGCAGGAGACAGAAAATCCATCGCCATGTCTCCCCCACGGCTAAACGTTGGCTCAAATTCTTTGAGCACAAGAAACACCTCGCGATCATGGCTGCCCGGCTCATGCCTCGGTTCGATGTACACCGGTCCTACTTCACCGCAGTATTGTCCCGCCGACAGGTTCGCACCCGCGCGGTTATGCGTGTGATAAAAGCGGAAGCCTGCAGGCTTTGGCGTGAACGCGATCCGACGCTTGCCGTGCGCAGGAATGAACGGAGTGCCTTCCTCGGACGCTCCGTCCACATCGGTCGGCACCATTTGACCGTGCCAATGCAATTGTTCCGGCGTGTCTGTGTCGTTGTAGGCGTCGACTGTGGCCTGCTGACCTTCTTTAAAGCGAAGCAGCGGCCCTGGGAATTGGCCGTTGTACGTTGTCGTCGAGATGATCCGGTTGGGCGCGATTTCTATAGGAGACGTTTTGATCCGCAGCGTGTAATCGGCGGAGCCGGACGCCGACGAGGCGGCGGGCGAGTCGCCGCTCTGCGGCAGCTTGCCGGATTGAGCAACGACATTGCCGGACGAGAATAGGACCGCACCGGCCGTTAGACCCGCTGCTCTTAAAAACCGGCGCCTGGATCCGGATAGTGTATTCATCAAGCCTCCTCGCTAGTCCGGCGACAGCCCAACTATAAGTGATTCCTCTTGCCGACATGGTTAACCGGCACCATCAGTTCAGGTGCGCTTGGCGAGCTTTGCATCAAGAGACCAGTTCCCGCCACCTAGTAGGATGAGAAAAACCAGGCAGCAGAACATGGCGAAATCGGTGCGCGCGTCGCTCACCATGTACCAGAAACCTTGGTTTGCGTGCAATAACTCTGGAACCTTGGTTGTCGCAATTGCGGTTGCGATCACCATCAGCAACGGAACGGACACCAGTCTCGTCCACAGCCCCAGCAGCAGCAGTAGACCACACCCCACCTCAAAGGTACCGACAAAATGGGCCGTGAAGTATGGATGCGGAAATCCGATTCTCGTGAACCGAATCACTCCCAGGTTGGGGTCGATGTACTTCAGAACACCCTGGGTAAAGAAGATCAATCCCACCGCAATACGAACCAGCAGTATGCTGCGGGGGCCCTCTGCGTGTTTGAAGAGGAACTGCAGGATTGTGCTCATCAAAGGTGCCCTCAATACCGCGGAGCCTTCGCCCTTAAGGCGATGAACTGCCCGCCGCTGCGTTCAGCAAGATGGTCAACGGCGGAACATGCTCAGGTTTCACATAACGGTTCACCAGGAAGCGCTTCCCGTCTTTGGCCACGTCGTAAGTAAAAACGTCCGTCGACGAAATCGGAGCGCGGCCGTGAATCTGGAACAGAGGCGCCGGCGTTCCGGTGGCGAAAATAGATTCGCCGTTGACCTCCACCGCCATCAACATGCCGCTGGGTGCAATATAGAAAACTTCCTTGCCGTCTCCGCGCCAGCGTGGCTCGGTGCCGCCGCCGCGCGACACTTGCCATTTTCCCGCCGCGCCGGGAAACGACGTGACGTAAATCTCCCAGACGCCGGATTCGTCGGAGGCATAGGCCACCCACTTTCCGTCAGGAGATATCTGACCGTTGGACTCGCTGCCCTTGCTGGTCAGAAACCGGTTTGGTTCTCCCCCGGCAACGGGTATCAGCTCAAGATACTCGCCCGACGTAACCTGGCGCGTGAACAGGATCTGCTGGTCGTCCACAGACCACGAATTGGGAATAAGGTCGTCCATGGAGGACGAGGGGAGGTTGAATCTCTTCCTCTCGCGCTCCAGACCAGTCGCCGGCTTAAGGAGCAACGTCGGGCCATCGCCGCCTGCGTTGCGGTAGGCCAGTTTGCTTCCATCTCGCGACCAGACCGCGACTACTTCTTCCGAGGGGTCAAAGGTGAACCGCGAGTTGCCCGCGCCGGTTGTGCTTTCGATCCAGACATCCACGTTATTCGCCTTCTGGTCGCTGATATCCACCGCTACGCGGCTGCCGTCTGGGGAAAGCGTCGGGTTTGCGACAACGGCGGGATCGCCGACACGGCCGAGTTCTTTGCCCGACCGATCCATCCAGGTAAGCACGGACTGGGCGGCACCGACGTCGATGTTGTAGATCAACGTCCCGTTCTGGGCGACTGTAAACGCCGACCAATACGTGGAGGGTTGAAATCCTACGAGGTTCGCAACCACGGTTGCGCTCCCCGAGACCGTGGCGGCGGATGCGTCAAGAACCATGCTGACCAACTGCCTTTGCTCGTCCGCATAGTACAGATTGTGGGCATCGAAGCTAAAACTTGAATGGCAGAGAATGACAAGTTTTCTCTCCTTGCCTTCGAGAGAGCTGGCGTAGATGCCGCTCAAGCGATCGTCCTTCGCGTTCGAAAAGTTACCGGCCCAGAACAAGAAATGGTCGCCATCGGGGAGAAACATGGGCCAGCGGTGGGACTGATCTTCCTTGATCCTGATGCCAAGTGTGACCGCCGCCATCCCCGTTCCGTCGGCATTAATGCGCTGAAGCGGACTTTGGGCATCGGCGGCATAGATGATTACACCCTTGCTTCCCCAACTGCCGCCACGTCCAGCGAGGGCGGTGGCGAGCACCTGTGGCGTTCCGCCGGAGATCGCCATCTTCTGCAACTTGCCGTTGGCGAAAAATCCGACGTAGGCGCCATCGGGCGACCAGAAGGGATAACTCGCGCCCTGCGTGCCGGGCAGCAGCATAACGCTCGCCGAGCCAACTCTTTGCACGTAGAGCATGGGCAAGGCTGAGTTCTCTTCCGGCGCCACAAACACCAGCATGGAGCCGTCGCGCGACAGCGCCATGTGGCTGATGCTCATTTCATCCGGCACCGCCAGGGCGAACTGCATGCGAGTCGTTGGCTGAGGACGCCGGGCCACGAACCACGTCGCCGCCGCGACGGCCACCAGCGCCAGCGCCACTGCGAGCCGGGGCAGAAGCGGCGCTCGTCGAGGCGCAGCCGCGGCGCGCGCAACACTACTCGTTTCGGTTCCAGAAAGCGCGCTCAGCGCAAAAGACAGATCCCGTGCCGACTGAAAGCGCTGTTCCGGATTCTTCTCCAGGCAACGCCGCACAATGCGCTCAAGCGCGGGAGAGACCAGACGACCGGGATCGGACAACTCCGGCGGGTCATCCTTCAAAACCGCAGTCATGGTTTCCGCAGCCGTGTCGCGGCGGAAGGCGCGCACGCCGGAAAGCATTTCGTAGAGCACGGCGCCGAACGCGAAGATGTCGGTGCGAGGATCGGCCGCTTCGCCGCGTACCTGCTCCGGCGCCATGTAGCTCGCCGTGCCCAGGACCAGTCCCGCCGCCGTGTGCGAACTGGTGAGAGTTACTTCGTCCGGCTCCGCGCCCGCCTTTTGCGCCAGCTTCGCCAATCCAAAATCGAGGATCTTGATGCGTCCGTCTTTCGTGACGAAAATATTCTCAGGTTTCAAATCGCGGTGGACGATTCCCTTTTCGTGCGCCGCAGCCAACCCGTGCGCGATCTGCACTCCATACTCGATCGTCTTACGCTGCGGCACCGCCCCGCCATCCAGCGCCGCCCGCAGGCTTTCGCCCTCGATCAGCTCGGAGACCAGAAACGGCGAGCCCTCGTGCTGACCGATGTCATGAATGGCGAGAATATTAGGATGGTTCAGCGCGGCCACCGCCCGCGCCTCCTGCTCGAAGCGGCGCAGACGGTCGGCTTCACGCGCGAAAGAGTCAGGAAGAATTTTCAAAGCAACATCACGACCCAACCGAGTATCGCGCGCGCGATAAACCTCGCCCATCCCGCCGGCGCCGAGCGGAGCGATGATTTCGTAGGGGCCGAGTTTTGTGCCAGAGGTGAGGGCCATCGGTTCGCGCAATTATAGTCGAGGCTTCTGGAAATCAGTGGAGTCGATCGAGCGACGAAATTTTGGAGGCGCGGGTCGGAATCGAACCGACGTATAAAGGTTTTGCAGACCTCTCCCTTACCACTTGGGTACCGCGCCCGGTACGTCCAACGTAGAACTTGCGGCGGAGTTTGTCCAGACCGCCCGGGGCTTGTCTACCGCGGGCTCATGGGTGGACTCGCACAGGCATCTTCTCGCGAGGAGGTGATCTATGATACAAATCCGGATCATGAATTCGGGCTCAGCGCCTCGATCGGCGGCAACCGATCTCGTAACAAGTGCGGCGGTGAAGGCGGCGGCTACGAATCCCAGAGTTGCCAATGCCAGGACAGATGCTTCGATGTTCTGTCCCAACTGCTCGACGGAATTGCTCGGACACCGCTGCAAAGCAGTCTGCAAGAAATGCGGGTTTTACTTGAGCTGCTCGGATTTCTATTGAGCGCGCGGCGTTCGTGCCCGCAATGTTTAGTTGGTGGTGAACGGAGCGGAAATAACCGTGGCCACTGCCGTTGGTAAACCCGACCGGTGCGGACTGGTTTCCACGTTCGCTCGAGCGTCGACTTCCGTGCTAATCACGAACACATAGGTTTGCCCCGCTTGCAGTGGCGGCAGGGTGATCGAAGTCTTACCCGTATAGAACAGGCCCACTCCCTGGTAAGTTTGGCTGCCGTTCGGCAGCGTCGTCCACATGAGTGGCACGACCCTGTAGGCAAACGGCGCCATTCCAGCCGGCGCAGACCAACTGAGCGTAATTCCGGCCGGACTCACGCTACCGGCCGTGAAGAAACTCGCTCCGTTAATGGCTGGAGTCTGCACGGGCAGGGCAAGTGGGACAACGGACGAAGTGGGGATGGCAGTGTTGACTCCGCCCTGAAACAAAAATGTAGCGGGAGTTCCGCCGCCCGGAACCGGAACCTGCACGGTAGCCTGCTGACAGAGGCTGAAAACTCTGGCCCAACTCGCATCGAAGGGATCGCCGTACGCCAGCGAGCCGAAATCCTGGTCGGTAAGCATGGGAGGATACGAAGTAATCGTTGCCGGTGGGCTTACGGCCACAAAACCGCCGCAAGTTGCCGCCGTCGGCCACCCCACCGTAAAACCAAAACCACTCCCTGTCAAAGGCGGCAGAAACAATGGCAGATTCAGTTGCTCTCCCAGCACCGTGGCGGGAGCAAACGGATGAGCCGCCAGGCTGATATACGTATCGACCGGCGTCACCGTGCTGGGTCCCGCATTTTGGTACATTGCGGCCCACTGCGAGCCTTTCACACTCAAATCGAAGGAAGCATGGGGCGACTCGTTCAAGGTTGCATTCACATTGTTGGTCGCGCCGCTAACCAGCGACAGATTGGAAACCGTGAGTTCGGGGCCCAATGCCACGCCTGTAACCGCGCCAGCCGACACAGGCTCATACTGCAACAAGAACCCCATGTCGGCGGTCGAATAATCGAGGTTCGATTGGGGCGTCTTGTAGGACGTCGTCATGGTCGTCGCACCAGTCGGCGACGGAATGCCGAATCCGATGTTGTTAATCGAAAAGTCATCTGGCCAGTCAGTGAGGAAAGCAAACTGGTCGCCGAGTACGACCGCATCAAGTCCCGCGATATTGAAGTCGAAGGTTGTGATCACGGGCGTAGGAATCGTACCGATGGCGCGGCCCACGATGTCGCGACCATAGTCGAAGGTGCTGCTGCTGGTCCAATAGGAATTATGCAAGGGTATGACCTGCAGCCAGTAGTAGCCAGCCGGAACATTCGGAATGCTGAAGGTGCCGTCCGCGTTCCCCGTACCTGAAATTGGGGTAAAGGTTCCATCCGGCTGCGGAATGAGGGCCTGGGGAGGGGGCCCATGTTTTGTCCAATCGAACGGCTCATTGGAAGAGCCGCTTGCCGTCCAGCGCGTGTCAATCCAACTGCCGTTGATGGTCCCCGCGGGCGTTACACTCCACGACTGTGTAGCATGACCGCCTTCACTTGATGTGGCCGTGACGGTGAAGGGATTGGAAACGCGCGACTGGGCAGCAGCAGGCGTCCATGACAGAGCGCTGCCGGTCAGTCCCGCGCCCGTGGGAGCGCCGCTCAATGCGAAGGTGACGGTGCCGCCCGCCGGGTCCGTCGCCGTAATCGCGTAGTTGTAGGCAACGCTTTGATTTGCTGCGGTCGGCGGCGTGCTCGTGAAAACAGGAGACGGCGCTGGCATACTCTGACTCCCGCTACCGCAGCCGATCAGGGCGGCTAGTAGGGCAAGGACGAAAAGGCAACGCAGAGAAGGAATTTTGCGGCTCCGTGCACGGAGAGGGGACCCATCGACGGGCAAAATCTTAACACCCGAGCGAGAACCGCAGCAAGTTGCGTACCCGGCGTTGGGATTTCTCCGATTGGAGTTCGACTGCGAATCCGAAAAGCATGCCGTCTGGCACGATTCAGGACTGCCAAGGCTACGATGGGCCTTGTTACACAGGCCTTAGTACAATGGATGCGGCTTGGATTTAGTAATTCTCATCTCAGGAGATTGCGATGCAAAGGAAAGCTAGTGCAGTGTGGAAGGGTGGTCTTAAGGACGGAAAAGGGACGGTTTCGTCCACCAGCGGCGTGCTTTCGAATACGCCGTATTCGTTTACGACGCGTTTTGAAAACACTCCGGGGACGAATCCGGAAGAGCTGATTGCGGCCGCGCATGCGGCGTGCTTTTCGATGGCGCTGTCGGCGCAACTGGGAGGCGCGAACCTGACTCCCGAGAGCATCAGCACGGCCGCTACGCTCACCATGGAGAAACTCGACGCGGGCTGGACCATCACGGCCGTACATCTGGACGTGGTCGCGAAGGTGCCGGGCGCAAGCGCGGAAGCCTTCAGCACCGCGGCGCAGAATGCAAAAGCGGGATGCCCGGTATCGAAGGTGCTGAACGCGAAGATTACGATGGATGCGAAGCTGGGCTAGCCGCGTCTGATTCTCCGTAGAGACGCGGCTTGCCGCGTCTCTCGCCGCGTCCAAGGGAGACGGGGCAAGCCCCGTCTCTACACAGGGAAGAATGTCCAGCCCTTGACGCCTAACTTTGCTCGCGCAAAATTTGGCGCAGCTTGTGATTGATTTTTACGGCTTCTTGCGAAGCCTGATCGATCAGCTCAACCCAGCGGCGCGAGTTCTCGGGCGGGCGGGCCTGCGTAACCAGGTAGGTGGCTTGGACGATGGTTTCTAGTGCATTGCTGAGATCGTGCGCCAGGGTGCGGAGTTCTTTCGCCAGTTCCGCGGGGATTTTGTCGGATAGATTTTCCATCGTAGTGCGCCGCTTGGCGCCGGCCAATGACGTTGCGCTCGTTTGACAGCCAGACGCCAGCCAGTAGATAGTAGTGTAGTCGCCCTTGAAGAGGGCCCTGCCGATTTTTTCTTGGTTATGCGGATGTGGCGGAACTGGCAGACGCGCTAGGTTCAGGACCTAGTGGCCGCAAGGTCGTGGAGGTTCAAGTCCTCTCATCCGCACCAAAAACAGCTCTTAGCATTTAGCCGTTAGCACTTAGCTCGGAGCCCACAGCTCGCAGCTTTCTCTTACGCGCCCGCCGATAAGCGGTGCGTGCTTCGGCTTTGCGCGATGCCGTACTGACGGATTTTATAGAGCAGGGCTTTGTAGCTGATCTTCAATAGCGCAGGCCTCGGCGTCCGCTTCATCTTTAGCGTTGCGCGACACGGACTTCAGGCCGCCGGCCGAGTCACCAGCACTTCGGGCTGCATCGGTGTGCAGTCCTCCGCCGCCATCGGGGCGGGGTTGCAACTCGGATGCGGCCAGCGTTTCGTCTCCCAAAACCAGGTAGCGCTTGATGAAGTTGCTCAGTTCGCGCAGGTTGCCGGGCCAGGAATGGCGCAGGCATGCCTCCATCAAAGGACCCGAAAGCGGCAGCGGGGGACGCGCGTAGGATTCCGACATGCGCGACATGAAATGCTTCAGCAGGATCGGGATTTCTTCCTTGCGGTCGCGCAACGGAGGCAGCGACATGGTGAAAGCATTCAGGCGGTAATAGAGATCCTCGCGCAGACGCTTGTTGGCGAGGGCTTCAGGAATATTGATGTTGGTGGCGGCCAGGATGCGAACGTCGACTTTGACCAAGGTGCGGCTGCCGAGGCGGGAGAACGTTTGGTCCTGGAGGACGTGCAGCAGTTTGGCCTGCAGCAGCGGCGGCATTTCTCCGATTTCGTCAAGCAGGATCGTGCCTTTGTTGCAGATCTCAAACTTGCCGGGCTTGGGGTGGGTGGCGCCGGTGAAGGCTCCCGCTTCGTAGCCGAACAGTTCGCTTTCGAGCAGGTCGGCGGGCACGGCCGCACAGTTCACTTTAAGAAAAGTGCGGTGGGCGCGCGGGGAAAGTTTGTGGATTAAGCGGGCGAGCACTTCCTTGCCCGTACCGCTTTCGCCGAGCAGAAGCACCGGGATGTCGACGTTAGCGACGAGTGCGGCCTGCGAGCGAATCTTTTTCATCGCTGGACTGGCAGCCACAAAGAACACGTCGTCGCAAAGTTCTTCGATGTCGCCCGCGTAGCTTTCATTCTTGGCCGTGCCGACGCACATTCCAATGACCGCGTCGAGTTCAGCTTTCTGGAACGGCTTGGTCAGATAGTCGATGGCGCCAAGGCGCATGGCCTGCACGACTTTGCGGGTGTCATTCACACAGGAGAGCATCACAACTTTCAGTCCGGGCTTAAGATGGCGGAGTTGTTCAAGCGTCTGTAACCCGTCGATGCCGGGCATCAGTAGATCGAGCAATACCAGGTCGGGCTGTAGTCCTTTCTGGACGCGCTCCACCGCTTCTTCGCCGGTGCTGGCGGTTTGAACTTTGTGCTCATCCACTTCCAGCAAGGTGCGGATATAGCGCAGCATTCCCGGTTCGTCATCCACCAGCAGAATGTTGGCGGCTTCGCTCATTTGGTTCCTCGTGGCGGAGTGCTCAGAATTGGTTTCAGAGGAAGGAGAAAAGAAAATTTGGCGCCTGCGCCCGGTTCGCTTTCCACCCAGATCTTGCCGCTCATGCCCTGGAGAAGGCGTCGGGAAATAGCGAGTCCCAGGCCCATGCCCTCGGCCGATTCGCTGCCCGGCAGGCGGAAGAAATCATCGAAGATTTCCAGGTGAAACTCCGGGCGAATTCCCGGCCCGGTATCGGCAACACTGACTTTGACGGCATTCGGGACGTTCAACGCTTGACGGCGACGGTCTCCATTCACGGCGGACCCGCTCTGGCCACGACGCTCCCACATATAAGGTTCGGCGTGCAGCCACACGGTGCCGCCCTGCGGTGTGTACTTGCAGGCGTTCTCCAGCAGATTGGAAATCACGCGCTGGATCTTGGGCGCGTCAAATGCAAATGGCGTCAGCTTGTCATTGGCCAGAAAATACAGGGCGAGTCCGCGTTCCTGAAACCGTCCCGACCACAGCCGGCAAACTTCCGAGAGGCAGGCGTTCATATCGCCGTCCACGTACTGCATGCGCAGTTCGCCGGTTTCGAGCACGCTGAAGGTCAGAAAGTCCTGAATGAACTGCTGCAAGCGCTGCCCGCTGGAAAACATATCGCCCATCACTTCGCGCTGACGGTCATTGAGCGGTCCCAGTTTCTGACTCTGGAAAAGTTCAATGTACCCATTGAGGATGGCCAAAGGCGTCTTCAGGTCGTGCGCGGCAGAGGCCAGAGCGTTCGTGGTCTTGCGGAAACGATCACGCAATTGTTCGAGCTCGCGGGCCACGTCTTCCGCCGAACTGGGCGCGGCAGCCTGAGCTGCGGCGGTTGACGGCATGCCTCCCTTCGGACTCGTGCCACTGGGGGCGACGCCTGGGCTTTTTTCTGATGTCGAAGCCATGGGAAACCAAGTAACGCCTGTGTTGGGGAGAGGTGACTCTACTACCATCAGAAACGTGGGGATACGGTGATCCTATGTCAGGTGCACTCGACTGTCAATTGGAAACCGGCTCCCAACCGGTACCGAAGCGAAAAATGTTGCACTTTTCATGTATGACCACAAGTCATTCACGCCCAGACAACGCGAAGTTACTTAGGTAATCTGACCGCTGGGGGCGAGGTTTGGAGGCTTTCCAGGCAAGCTCCCGTCCTCCTCGAGTTTGGCACCTAAGGTGCGGTAATAGGCATGTTAATACCGACCAATGGTGGACCAGACCTGTGCCTCGTAGCTTATTGAATAAGGAAGAACGCAAGTGGGCACGGTTGCAGCTCGCGATTCCGGTTTTTATCCGCACTCACGACGGAAACGGCGAGGATTCCCTGGAGTTTGCTACGGCAATTAACATCTCTCCTGGGGGTGCTTTGGTGGTAGTTCGCCGTTCTTTGCCCAAATCGGCACTGGTTTCGCTGGAGATTCCGAGCGCGCCCATCGAGCCCGCCAATGGGTTGCGAACCTCTTCGCGGATCATGCAAGCGAAGGCGGTGTGGGTCACGCACCTCGATGACTACCACCTTCTAGGTCTGAAATTCGCCCGCCCCCTGAGCACCAACGCCGCAGCCGTTTCCGGCAGGCATTTGAGGAAATCGGGTTCTGCGGTGTGAACTATTTTTCCCTTTTCCCGCCTGTCTCATAATGGCACTTTAGTGCCATGCCGGATGTCCCCGCTTCCGGGATATGATCTCTCCAAGCCATTCATAAGTTGAGTATTTAACGTAGGTCTTCCACTTCGTCTTGATCTCCTCCCCGGTTTGGTGCTTGGGATGCACTTTTAGTGCATGCGGGTGACACAGACCGCACATGGGGCATTCGTTCTTATGACGACACTTTCGGTTAGTTATCTGGCGCAGTCGCTCGGCGAGGTTCCCCCTGACAACATCATTTTTGGGCACTCTGAGGCCATGCAGGCGGTGCGTTCGCGGCTGGGCAAAGTAGCCACCGCCAATGTTCCAGTCCTGATTACAGGTGAGAGCGGCACCGGGAAAGACATCATTGCCCGGCTCATCCACAGTTTGTCTCCGTGGAAGACTGGACCGTATGTAAAGGTAAACTGCCCGGCGATTCCCGGAACGCTACTGGAAAGCGAACTGTTCGGCTACGAACGGGGAGCCTTCACTGGCGCGGTTGGGTCGAAGCCCGGGCGTGTGGAAATGGCGCACCGCGGGACCTTATTTCTCGACGAGATTTCTGAGCTTGACCCCTCGCTGCAATCCAAGCTTCTGCAACTTTTGCAGGATGGGCAGTTCTGCCGGATCGGCGCCCAGGAAGACAAGAAGGTCGAAGTACGGGTGGTGTGCGCGACCAACCGCCATCTGGAAGCGGAGATTGAATCTGGGACTTTCCGCCAGGATCTTTACTACCGCATCAACGTGGTAAATCTGCACATGCCGGCGCTGCGGGAACGCCGTGGCGACATCGAAGATTTGTGCGCCTACTTCCTCGAATACTACAACCGCAAATTCAACTGCCGGGCGCGGGCGGTGTCGGGTGAAGTGCTGGCGGTGCTGCAGAAATATCACTGGCCGGGAAACATCCGCGAACTGGAAAACCTGATCAAGCGCTACGTGATCCTGGGC